>Ga0209777_10002626_pt1 | contig 23310 bp, 16 predicted proteins | sample FrelakmetHBP12HB_FD_187147 | JGI IMG/M metagenome (GOLD analysis project Ga0209777, IMG submission 187147) | Freshwater lake sediment microbial communities from the University of Notre Dame, USA, for methane emissions studies -HBP12 HB (SPAdes)... | ecosystem: Environmental > Aquatic >...
CCGCGGCGCCGAAGCCGTTGTCGATGTTTACCACCAGCACGCCGGCGGCGCAGGAGTTTAGCATGGCGAGCAATGCCGCCAGTCCGCCAAAGCTGGCACCGTAGCCGATACTGGTGGGCACGGCGATGACGGGACGATCGACGAGGCCGGCGACCACGCTCGGCAGCGCCCCTTCCATGCCGGCGACCACCACGAGCACGGCGGCCTGACGCAGCTTGTCACGATAGGCGAACAAACGGTGAATCCCGGAGATGCCGACGTCGTACAGTCGCTCCGTGGTGTTGCCCAGCAGTTCCGCCGTCAGCGCAGCCTCTTCGGCCACGGGCACGTCGGAGGTACCGGCCGCCACCACCAGCACGACGCCGCGGCCGACGATCTCCGGCAGGGAGTGGACGATGGTCCCGACACGAGCGTGCTCGGAGTAGCTCATCTCGGGGAAGGCCCGCCGCACTTGCTCCGCTTCGGCAGGCCTCAACCGCGTGATGAGCACGTTCTGTGCCTTGTCGTTCAGGCGGCGCGCGATCTCAATGACCTGGTCCGCCGTCTTGCCGGACCCAAATATCACTTCCGGAAAGCCCGTGCGCAGCGACCGGTGGTGGTCCACCTTGGCGAAACCGAGGTCCTCAAATGGCAGCGACCGCAGCAGCTCGAGCGCTTCCTCCGCGCTTACCGTGCCCGCGCTCACCTGGGCGAGCAGCTCTCGCAAACGATTTACGTCCATGCCCTCACTGCCGGAAGTGGTCGTACCCGCCACGGTCCACGGCCGCGCCGGCAACGCGCACGCCCCGGCCACGGGTAATCCGCCCGATACAGGTGATCGGGCACCCGAGGTGTACCCGCATCCGTTGCAGCCGCTTCACGTTACGCTCCGGAACCGTGCACAACAATTCGTAATCCTCGCCTCCGTGCAAGGCAAGTGACCGATCCGCGCCGGCGGCGCGGTACGTGGGCGAGAGGGGCAGTGCCTCGGAATTGATCTCGGCGCCGACGTGGCTCTCGTCGCAAACGTGACCGAGATCCTGTACGAGGCCGTCGCTTAGGTCGATGATTGCCGACGCGATTCCCGACTCGACCAGGAGACGTCCGGCGTGCAGTCGCGGCGACGGCTCCCGGAAACGCCGAATGACAGGAGCGGCCGATCGTGTGGCCGAGCCGCTGCGGAGCAGAGAGACACCCAGCGCGGCATCACCAAGCGTTCCGGTGACGTAGATCTGATCGCCGGCGTGCGCACCGCGCCGTGTGACCAGCCGCTCGGGTGCATCGCCGAGCAGGGCGACGGACACAAAGAGCTTGTCGGCGCGGGTCAGATTTCCGCCGACCACGGAAGCGCCGCATGCGCGCGCTGCCGCCACGATTCCCGCGTGGAGCGCGGCGAGGTCGCAGGCCAGGTACGACAACGGGACCCCGGCGCTGACGACGCAGAACCGCGGCCGACCGCCCATGGCGGCAATGTCGCTGGCGTTGACGAGAAAACTCTTCCGCCCTAGCTGATGGGGCGTCAGCCAGTGGGTTTCGAAGTGTACGCCCTCGACGAGCGCATCCACAGTGTAGAGTAACCGCCGTGCACCGCAGCGCACGACGGCGCAGTCCTGGCCGGGGCCGACGATCGTTCCCGGCCCAGTGCGCAGGCGCGGCAACAGCCGTGAGAGGAAACGAAACTCGCCAACCGCAACAACGGTGTCGGCATGCGCGGCGTGCGACATCACGCCCGACCATAAGCGGCGGCGGCGGGCAGCGTCAAGTGCGGCGGGGGTACGGGAATGCCACTCGTGAGGGAACCAGACGGGCGCCGTGACTGCGTCCGCTCCCTCACACGATCATCGACCGCATCGGGCTGGGGCCCATCGCCTCCTGCACCTCGTGCGCACCGGGTTCTGGGCGGTGGTCCCGCTTGCTCTGCCGATCAAAATGGGGCTGGGGAACGTTGGCAGCTGGGGGGAACTCTGGCTCGTCCTCCGGACGCGACTGTACGGTCCCGCGGCTCGGCTTTGCCTTGGCTGGCTGCCGCGTGCGCGGCAGCGGCCGTGCCGCAGGCGCAGGCGCAGGCGGTTCTGCGGACTGCGGCTGCGGCACGGGGTTGGCTTGCCGCCCTCGTCCGGGAACAGGTTACTCCAATCTACCTGCGCTCGCGCACTGCTTACGTGCAGCAGCAGCACAGCGAGGAGGACACAGATGTATCGACTGAGTGCGCTGGGGCGCGTGGGAGTTGGGTCTTCTCGGCCTAAACCACCGCGCCACATCTCGACTCTACATACGCCGGCGGGAATCACGACTCCTTCAAACTGGGGTTAGCAATCCCTGTGCTACGTGTCTTGCTGCTACCGGTGGCGCGATCTTCGGCCGTTCGCACGTGCCGTTGACGCTCTCACGTTCAGCTTCGCGCGGTGTCGTGCCGTGAATTGGCGCCTCATGAATCCTGTGAACCTGAGCCTACGCGCACTGCACGCGGCTCGCGGCCCGGCCGCCGGCCAGCGTAAGTACTGAATCTGGCTGCGGAATCATTAACCAGCGCCCTTTTCTGCTCGAGCCCCTGCGGGCGGTGCAAACGGGTGGGCTGCAGACTGCCTCTGCACCGCCCAAACTCGTTGACGACGCATGCTGAACGGTGCGTCGGATGAATATCATAGGCGATGAGCTCGATGTGACAAATCGTGAATGCGGGCGGTCTGGCCCTTAACTTGGCATGTCTTCTGCTGGTGAACAAGGCATTATGACCAGCCCGGCAATCGGCGAAGAAGCCCGGCCAAACCGTGTCCTCGTGTTTGCGGTGGACGATAGCCGCTTCTGCGTCGATCTCGATTGGGTAGACGCAGTGCGGCAGCGCGGCGAGGTTCGGCCACATATTACAAAGGATGCGACGGGTGCGGTCCGGACCTTCGTCGTCCACCGCGACCAGCCGGCGTTGGTGATCGACCTGCGCGAGGCCTTGGGCCTCAACGAGTTCCTTGATGTTAAGGAGCGAGCGGCCTTCCTAATTGTCCGCGTCGGCCCCTTCCTGCTCGCGGTTCAGGTTGATGCCTTCCTTGGCCTCCGGGAACTGGACCTGCGCACAAAAACGCCGGTGCCGACCAGTCTGCTTCGGGACGGCAACGTTCCCGTCGGCCATCTCGTCGAGCTGGACGGACGAGTGCACACCTTGCTGGAGCCCAGCCGCATTCTGAGCGGCGCGCTGCGCGACAAGCTCGAGGGTACTCTAAAGGAGGCGCGGGGCTTCTGCGAGCGGCGGGACAAAATTGCGGCCCTTTGTGAAGCACTCCGCCGTGAACCGAGCGCCGCCGGTCTCAAGGCGTATGCTCGCCTAAGCCGCCGTAACGGACAGACCCGTGCTGCTAGTGCCGCGCGACTGGTATTGAAGGCGCTGCAGCAGTGTGAGGCACAGGCTGTCGTTGCCGGTCCGATCGCTGGAGACCTCAACGCCGGCACCCTGCTGCGCGACTTGGTGGCGCTGAGCGTGGGGCGCCTGACGGGGGAACTCCAGGTGCAGGTGCCCGAAGGCGATGCACGGATCTTCTCGGCTGCGGGCTGCATCGTTGATGCCTGCGTCGACGGCGAGTGGGGGCGCGCGGCCTTAAAGCGTGTCCTCGCCGCGCGTGACGGCTCGTACCGCTTCATGCTTTCAGATGTGCCGACGGATTCGCGGCGCATCGAAGATGCGGCCTTGTGGGTCCTCGTCCAGACCCTCGAGCAGCTCAGCGAGGAGCGGCGCGGACGGGTGCGCCACGCGGGCCCGGCGTGACCCAAGCCCACAGGGAGGGGACACCGACATGGAAGGCAAACCGCGGATTCTTGGTGTTGACGACAGCCTCACGATTCGCAGGGCTCTCGAGATCGTTCTCAAACCAGCCGGTTACGAGTTGGAGCTGGCGGCAGATGGCGCCGCAGCGATTGACATGGCCAAGGCGATGAATCCGGCGCTCATCCTGCTCGATTTCATTCTCCCTGATATGCGTGGCACCGATGTGTGCCGCCGCTTGGCCGCTGATCCGGACACCGCACACATTCCAATCGTGCTGATCTCGGCCAAGGGTGCAGAGATCCGCCAGGCGTATCGCGACATCGGCAACGTCGTTACGTATATCACCAAACCGTTCAAGCCGCAGGACGTCACCAGCACCGTGGCCGCAGTGCTTGCTGAAGCGGCGGGGGGAACTCTCGTTAAGCTCACGGCGCCCGCCACCCGAGGCGAGACTGCGCCGGCACCCGTGCCGATTGCAGCCGCGCCGGTGCCGCCCAAGCCGGCAAGACCCAGCTTCATCTCTGAACCCGGAACGGCCCGGGCGGGCAGCGGCGACGCTCATGTGCAGGAGGCGAAGCGCGCCGCCGCCAACGGCCACGACGAGGTGGACGGGGCCGACGCGGACGAGGCCGAGGAGGCGCAGGAGGCTGAGAGTAGCCTGAGCGCGGCGGCGCGTCGCGAGTTGTTGGAGTGGATGTTCGAGGCGCTACGCGCCAGCCTCGAAGGCGTCTATGTCGAGGAGATCGATACCCCGGCCGGTGCCGCCGCGGATCAGGCGAAGACCTACACCGACCTCATCGAGCAGCTCAGCGGCGAACTCGACGAGACTTTGCGTCACACGCGTTCGGGCGCGCGCTTTACGCTCTACCGCGACGGCTCCCTGCGCTCGCTCGACGAAACGTTGCTGGACGTCTTCCGCCGCTCCTGCCGCCTGTTGTTCCGTGCCGTAGTTGCGGGCGCGATCAGTGGGGAAAGCCCACCGAACCCGCGGCGGATCTTAGTAGCTTGCCACCATGGCAGCCGCGTCCACGAGCAGCTGCAGTCCATGCTCCCGGCACATCCGGAGTGGCAGGTCTTCGTCATCTCCTCAGAGTTCCGCCAGTTACCTATGGTGGTGCGACTGTATGGCCCAACGTGTCTGCTCGCCGAGGTGACGGGCAGGGGGGCGCTGTGGGACCAGCTACGCGTGGTGCAGCGCATGCCGGAGGCGCGCGCGATGACCGTTTTCGGTATCGCCGAGCCCGAGCGGCTGGTGGGTTTGAGCGATGGCGACGGGCCCGGGCCGCTGCTGGCCGAGCGTGGTGTGACGCGGGTCTACCACTCGGCATTCGATCTCGAACGCGTACTGTGTGATGGCGCGGCGACGGACAGTCCTCCGTCCACTGCAATGCCGGCGCTGAACGCGCTATCCGCGGAGAGGTGCGCGTGAGTAGCGAGCGCTTCAGCTTGGCAGCGCGCCTGCGGGCCCGGCCGGCCGGCCGGGAGAAGGATTATTGCGTATTCGCGCGCAGCGGCCGGGACTTTGCCGTCAGCGTGTCTGCCGCGCACGAAATGGTGGCCGGCAAAGCGGTGACCCAGGTGCCGCGGGCGCCAGCCGCGCTCATCGGCGTCGTCAATCTGCGGGGCGAAGTGCTGCCTCTGGTCCAGCTTGACAGCCTGCTTGGCATGCCCCTGCAACCGTACTCGGCTGGATACCAAATACTCGTGGTGTCCTCGGACGACGTAGACGTGGGACTCCTGGTGGACCGCGTGTGCGACGTGCGCTCCATCGATCCGAAGGAAATAACGCCGTGTCCGGCGGGTGAACCGGGCCATCGCCTGTGCCGCGGTGATTGGCGCGGCCCGACCGGCGTAGTTGCCGTCCTTGATGCGGAGAAGCTGGTCGCAGAAGCGATCAACACCATCAGTGTGTCTCTTCAACGACTCCTGTCCTGCCGCGGTGGCGACGACCCAGGCCCGCTGGGCGCCGTACCGTTCGGCAATAGTAGGAGGGCAACGGATGACTCTTACAGATGCGCACTGCATTCGTCGCTCCCGCATCGCGCCGCGCCCAATTCGCTGGCAACTACTGCTGGCTTTCGTCCCTCTCGCGGTCGTGGCGGTCCTGGCGGTGAGCGCGATCGGGTACCGCGTGGTCTCGGATTCGCTGCGCGAGCAGGCTCTGCGGTACCTGGAGTCGATCCGTGACAGCAAGAAGCGCTAGATCGAACGGTACTTCCGCGTCACGGAGGACGCGGTGGTGACGGCGGTGCGCAATCAAAGTGCGGCGCTCGCCGTCAAGCAGTTTGGCCAGGCTACGCGTGATCTTGAGGACAGCCCGATCACCGAACCGGCCAACATGCGGCCGCAGATGGAGCGCCTCAAGGAGTATCTTGATTCGTACTACGCGCAAGAGCTCGCCGCGAAGAAGATCAATTTGCGCCCGCTACTGCCGCTGCAGCGTTCAGCCGTGTGGCTGCAAGCCACCTATCTCGCATTGAATGCCAAGCCGGTGGCCAAGAAATGGCTGTCGGACAACAGCAAAGATGAGGCGCCGTATAGCGCGTATCACGATGTCTGGCATCCCATCTTCCGCGAAACCGTGGAGAGGTTCGGTTTGCAGGACCTATATCTGATCGATGTCAACACCGGGCGCGTGTTGTACAGCGTCGGCAAGGGTCCTGATTTCCAAACCGGCCTGTTGGACGGGCCGTACGCCGACAGCACGCTCGGGGTTTTGTTCCGGCGCCTGCGGGTGGAGTCCTGTGAGGGGGACTACTTGCTGCTCGACTTCGCGCCCTACATGCCGGCGCATGGCCGGCCGGTATTGTTCGCCGGCTCGCCCGTGTTTGAAAACGGGCAGAAGACGGGCGTGCTGATTGTGCAAGTGTCAATCACCGGCATCCAGACGGAAACCAACGATTCCGTCAGCGGGATGGAACATCACGCCGAACAGGTCGAGGAGCAGACAACCCTTGTGTCTGAGGCCGGCACCACCCTGGAGCGAATCGAGCGCGCCTCGATGCAGAGCGCCGAGCTGATCGCAGGGATCCCCTTGGCTGCCAGCCAGCAGGCGCGTAGTACGTTCCGCTTGAGCGAATCCATGCTCGGCATCTCTGAGGCGGCGCGCCAGGCACCGGTGGCGTCCGAGCACATACAGCGCAACGCTGGCGCGCTGCTGCAGGTCGCCTCGGATCTCGACACGCGGGTCAAGCTGTTCTGCGTGAGCGAGAACGGCAATGGCCGTGCGGCACCGCCTGCACACGCGGTGCAACTGCAAAAACACCCCCCCACGGGCAACGGACAGCACGCACCGTCCAGCCGAGAGCCGAGCGACACTCTGTCATGAGCCCGTCTTTGAAGCGATATGCCCCACTTCGTGCCGCCGTGCAGATGCTGGCGGACGCGCTGCGAGCCGAACTGAGTTATCTGTTTGCGGCCCTCCGCTCGTTTGTAGCGGTGGAAGCCCTTAGCCGCGGCGCGGACAGAGTGTTCGCTGCCATCGCGCGCGAGCAGAGCTACGTACTCGGCGAAGCGATTGATCACCTGGATCGGTTCCGCGCCCGTTCCCGTCGGGCGGAGACATCTGCTGAGTTGCTAGTCGCCCTGTGCCGCGCCCTCGAACGGCCCAACGCGCCCGGCGACGGAGCACTACTGTGCGAGTACATCATCGACTCCGGCCAGAGAATGCCCGCTGGCCCGTTGACGCTGGCGCCGCTGCTAGGCACGTTTTTGCGCGCTCACCTGCGGCGGCGGGCAGACGCGCCGGGCATCACAATCAGGATCACGGCGGAAGGCGCCCTGCTCCGTTACCGCCCGCGCCCGCCGGTGCAGCCCACGAGTGATTCTTGGCCACTGCTGCTGGCGGCGCTCGCGGTGGCACCCTGGGGATGGCAGCTCTTGCGCAGAGCGGGCAGCGCTGAGGAAGCGATCGTGCTCCGCCCGGCGTGAACAGGTCTACGGTACCATGGGCGAGGGCTGGGTATTGGTAAGTGTTTGCGCCGCAGCGATCGCGACTCTCGAACTGTTCCTGCTCAATCGCCAGCGGCGTTTGCTCTTGCTTGACTCATGGCGACGGCGTTTCTTTTGGCGCCGCTTGCGTCCGGCCGTGCACTCTCTCCACCAAGAAGAGCAGCCGGCTGCCGGCGCGGGCGAGCAAGCGCGAAGGCATGCCGCACCGTTTTCTGAGCAGTCTCCAAGAACAGATGCCGCGGTATCCGCGCTGAAACCTCCGGAACGCCAAACGAAGGCCCTGTCTAGGGCCGCGCCAGCTGCCGGCCCGGAGTTGTCGGAGGAGACCCCGACGGGTGGTGACGAGGAGTGGGCGAGAGAACTGGCGGAAGCTTTCGCGCTGGAGCTGCAGCAACACCTCGACGAGATATCGGAATTCGCAGAGCTGCTCGGCTCTCCCGACACGCAGGGCGTGGCGTGCACCAAGCTCTCGCGCGTTTTCCACACCATCGAGGGCTCGGCTGCCATGCTGGGGCACGACGACATCGCCATGCTGGCAAAACGCCTGCAAGAGGATTTCGAGGCTGCCGCTGAGCAACCGGTTTCAGAGCCCCTATCGCCGGGATTCATCGCTGCGGAACAGAGCGCCCTGGACGCGCTGTGCGCCGCGGCCGGTCGGCCGGCCCCTCCGCTTGCTCCGACGCAGCCGGCGCCGAGCGTGCTCCAGGCTACCGACACCGAGCTGGAGCGCGAGCTGCTCGACGCCTTCACCATCGATGCGACAGAGACAATCGAAGCGGTCGAGCTTGTGCTGTTCAACCTCGAGCGCCAGCCGGAGGACCGCTCTTTATTGCGCGAGCTATTCCGGCACTTTCACACGCTGAAGGGGGCTGCCGCGGCCGTTGGTCTCGAGCAGGTCGCCGAACAACTGCATCACGCTGAGTCGCTGCTGGAGGACGTGCTTGATGCTGGCGTAGCGGTGGATGCCGTCAAGTTGGTCGATTTTCTCTTCCAGCTTTCGGACTCGGTCACCGCCTTAATCAACAGGGCTCGTGGCGTGCACGATGAGCAGCGCCGCGTACTCTCCGATGTGGCGTGTGAGATTGCGGCGCTCACGCAGGCGCCCGCACCGCCGGCACTACCAAAGGCGGCCGACACTCGGGCGGCGCCGCTCGAGACGCAGCCGTCGGTGCGGCCACCCGCCGCCCCGCGCGCCGAGCACGAGACCATCGTCCGCGTCCAGGCGGCGCGTCTCGACGCGCTCATGAACCAGGTCGGGCAATTGGTGGTCAGCCGCACCCGCATGGAGCGCAAGATCCAGGCGTTTACCGAGCCGCGTGACAAGCTCTACTATTGCCAATCACGCCTGGCGCAGATCATCGAGGGCTTTCAGGAGCGGTACGAGTTCAATACCGGCGAGCGTGCCGAATCCCCCGTGGCCCGCCCCGGCGTGACGCCGGGCGACGGAGAGCGGCAGCATAGCCCGGAGGACGATTTCTTCAGCGATCTGGAGTTCGACAAACACGACGACCTCAACATCCTGGCGCGCAGCGTAACCGAGCTCGCCACAGACACCGGCGGGATCGCCGAGCAGCTGGGCGGGTTCATCGAGGCCCTCGGCGACGAAACACGTCAGTTCTCCAAGATCACTTCTGGTTTGCAGCGTCAGATCACGCGCCTGCGATTGGTGGCGCTCGATACGGTCTTTCGGCGCCTGTTGCGTCCGGTGCGCGACGCGGCACGACAGCAGGGCAAGCTGGTCGACTTGCAACTGGTTGGTGGGGACGTGCAAATCGACAAGTCGATTGTCGAAGCGCTGTATCCTCCGCTACTCCACATGCTGCGCAACGCCGTGTCGCACGGCATCGAGGCGCCTGCGGTGCGGCAATCTCTGGGTAAGCCCGCCGTGGGGGTCGCCCGCATCGTCGCCACGCAGCGGCACAACAGCGTGCTGTTGTCGGTGCACGACGACGGTGCGGGCCTCGATTTCGACGCCATTCTGGCGAAGGGCCGCGCGCTCCATCTGGTGGCTCCGGACGCGACGCCGGGCCGCAATCAACTGGTGCGCCTGATCTTTCAGCCCGGTTTCAGCACTGATGAAACAGTGACTGACCTCTCGGGACGCGGCATGGGCATGGACGTGGTGGCGCGGGATATCGCGGCATTGAACGGCAGCTTGATGGTCGACTCCACCGACGGTCGGGGCACCACCATCCACATCGCCGTGCCGACGGCGACCACAATCGACGAGGTGCTGCTGTTACAAACTGGGGGGGCAATCGTTCGTGTTGCCGATCGATTTCATCGAGCAGGTCATGGCGATCGAGATGGCGGAGCTGATGCAGGTTGACGGTCAGCCGATGCTGAAGGTGCGTAACGAGCTGTTACCGGTACTCATACTGGCGCCGCTCGTGGGCGAGCCCTCCCCGGTGGAGAACGCGGTGGCTGTGCTGCTGCGCGCCGGCGACCGGGCCATGGCCTTGATCGTCGATCGTGTGCAGGCGCAGCAGGAAGTCGTCATCCGGCCTCTCGGGCCTCTGCTCGATACCCATCCGTTCCTCTCCGGTGCCACGATTTCCGGTGCCGGCACGGTGATCTTCGCGCTGCATGTCGGGCGGCTGTTTGACGTGCTGACGTCGGTTGCGGCCCGTCAGGCGATGTTCATCCTGGGCGAGTCATCTGACGCTGCGCCGACGGAGGCACGCGCCGTACTGTTCGTCGACGATTCGATCAGCGTGCGCAAGCTGGCCGCCCGTTTCCTCGAAACCGGCGGCTTTGAGGTGGACACCGCAAGGGATGGTTTGGATGCCTTGGGAAAGCTCGCCAGCGGGCGCTTTCGCATCGTGATCACCGATCTCGAGATGCCGCACATGCACGGCTACGAGTTGATCGCCGAAATGCGGCGCCATCCCCAGTATCGGCACCTGCCGGTGAACGTGTGCAGCTCGCGCTCCAGTGAGAAGCACCGTCGGCGAGCACGTGAACTGGGAACTCAGGGATACATCACCAAACCGTTCACGAAGGACCAGCTGCTTGCCGACATCCGGCAGCTGACGGAAGGCGGAACCGCCGCACCGCAGCAGGCAAAGATGTCGGCGCTCGAGTAGAGGCTGGGGAGGTCGTATCTGATGCCGATGCCCACGGTACGAGACACCACCAACGAACCCCCCGCTGACGACGAGGTCAGCCGCGCCCGCCTCCAAGTGCAAGCGGCCGACCAGCGCGTGCGCGACGTGCTTGCACAAAACGAAATCCTGAACCGCAGCGCACACGCAATGCGCGCCAGCCTCGAAGCGGAGGTGCACGCGGCGAGCAAGCGCGCCGAACAGGCCGAAAAGGCCCGTGAACAGAGCAATACGACGGCCGAGCAGCTGCGCGCCGCCAACGTAGATTTGACCACCGCCCTCGAGACGGTGCAGTGTCGTTTGGCCGATCTCGAAACCGAGCGCGCGGTGTTCACCGAAGAGGTCGAACGCCTGCAGGCCGAGCGCACTGCCGATCCTGAGCGTGTGGTGCGGCTCAAAGCCGAGGTGGTTGCGCTACAGTGGGCGCTCGACGCTCAACGTGTCGCCGCCGAACAGGGCAACGCTGCGGCTGCGGCGGAGGTAGCGGTCCTGCGCACCGGCTACGAGGAGGGGTTGACCGCGTGGCAGGACGTTGCGTCGCAGCGCGAGGCTGAGCTGGTTGCCGCGCAGAACGAGTTGGCGTCCCGCCTCGAGGAGACACAAGCCAAGGTTGATGCTCTGCCGCACGAGGCTGCGGCCCTCGCTGCTCGCTCCGAGTCGGTCACCACCGAATTGGCTCTCGCCGTGCATGCGCGCGCAGAGGTCGCGGCGCAGCTCGTGGCCTTGGAGGAGGAGCGCGAGCGCGCCGCGTTCGAGGCGGCGCGAGAGCGGGAACAGGAACAGCGTCAGGCCATCGAGGCGGTGCGGGCCGAACTGGATGCGCAACGCACGGCGCTGTTGGAGCGCATGGCCACGGTGGAGGTGCATCGCGATGCGGCGCTGGGCCGCTGCGTGGAGCTTGAGGAGCGACTGCAAGTGGCGGGCGACACGTATGCGCGGGAGCGCGCGGCACTCGAAGCCGACACGCAGCGGCGCGCAGCGGCGGGCGACACCCAAACACTGCTCGCGGCGACACAGGAGCTGCAAGAGCAGCTTGCGGCCCGCGCTGCCGAGATCGAGGCGCTCGAGAACCGGGCGGAGGCGGGCGCAAGCTTGGCGCGGCAACAGGCAGAAGCGCTCTCGGCGGCGAAGCAACGCGAGGCCCGATTGCAGCGCCAGTGCACGGAACTGGGCGGCCGCCTCCAGGAGTTGGAGGGGCAGAACGCAGCGTACCTGCAAGCACAAAACGAGGCCGCTGCACAGATCGAAACGCTACAAGGCGAGGGCGAAGCGCTTCGCGTGCGCGTAGACCAACTGAGCACTCTGGCTGCTCAGCTTGAGCGCCAGTGCGAGCGCGTGCGTGCGGAGCGCGTTCCGGCCGATGAAACGCGCCGGCTGCAGGCCGAAAATGCGCGCTTGGAAGCGCGGATTGCCGAGATGGAGCGGCAGCGCGCTGAAGCGGCGCACAACCACTCAGCTGCAGTGGCTGGTTACATGGTGGGGCTGAACGAACGAGCCGAGGCTGTGCATGAGCATGAGCGCGAACTGCAACGGCTGACCGAAGAGGTGGATCTCATGCGTCAAGCGTGCGAGGACGCCATGTCCCAACTCGCCGCCGGGCGCGAGGAGCGGGACGAGCTGCAACGGCAGCTCGCAGAGCTCCGGGCGGCAGCAGCGAGCGGGACCCCACGGCCCCCAGCACAAACCAGCCGCACAGCACCCGCGCCCGGCCGCTCAACCGCGCCGCCGGTGTCCGGCGAACAGCGACATCCTGCCAAGAGCTCGGCAAAGTCCGCCGCCCGCCCGGGCGGGGTCAGCGGTCCGCTGGTGGTGATCCACCTGGAACAGCACAAGGCATTTCGTGAGGCGGTGTCCGAATGCCTCCGTGGGCTGCCGGGGGCGCGATACCTGAATGCGCCTGAGACGGACGCCACCTCCGGGGAGGGGATGCAGGTCTTCTTGATCAATCTGCTCAACCGGACGCCTGATCCGCTGGCGGCCATCGCCGCAGCCGTAGACGTCGAGCCGCAGCACATCATTGCCTACTGCGCCGATGGCGCGCACGGCTTTCTTTTCGGGGATGTGGACTTGTTCGCCGCACCGCTCGACACGGATGCATGCGTCGCGCGGCTGCTGGCGTGGCGCGGTACAGTCCGACGTCTCCTCGGAGTGAGTGAGAACGTCGAGATGATGGGGGCGTTACGCGCGGCCCTGTCACGCGTGCGCTGCTCGACTTCGGTTGCCCTCGACCTCCGTCAGGTAACGGACTTGCTGGCGATGGTTGAGCCGGAGGTTTTGCTGATCGACTTGGCGCTTCCGGGCGGCGACGCCTTGCGATTGCTCGGCCGTTTGCGGGCGGATCCGAAAACGCGCGAGCTCCCGATCGGCCTTCTACTATCCCCGGCGCTCAACGCGAGCGAGTTTCGGCAGCACGCGCTACGTGCGGTACGCGACCAGACGCTCTCTCCCGCCGATCTTGCGCAAGCGCTGCGCCAACGGATCAACGTCCCGTTATCGGCGGAGACGCCTGCGATTGTCACGGCACGAGCTTGAATGTACATTGTCTAACGTCCGAGGAAATGGTATCCAAACACGGCGCGACGTTTTGGCGCCGAGAGGAGAGGAAACGTAACATGAGAAGTGGAGCCTTTGGTTGGATGCTCGCAGGCGGCGCGTTTGCAGCGGTACTGCTGCCACGGGTGGCGGCAGGTGTGAATTGCGATCAAGTCCGGCGGTACTTACAGACCGGCCGCTCTGCGCAAGATGTTTCCGAGACTATGATAATCAGTGTCGATGAGGTCAAAAAGTGCCAGGCAAGCGCCCCCGGTCAACAGAAAGGGGAACAGTCACCCGCCCCGACGCCCCCGGCCAGCAAGTAGCGCGTGTTGACCCGGGCGGACGCTCGTGAGAGTTCCCCTGTTTCAATGGCCCGCGTTGTCTGGCGGTACTTCCTCGATCGTCCCGTCGCGATAGCGCAGGATCGATACAGCACGTTGGAAGCCTGTCGGCGACGTGCGGAGCTCGCCGGCACCGTCGAAGCTTCCCAGCGACATGAGCTGGGGGACCATCTGGTCTCGTGAGGTCGCCCCTGCGGTAAGCGCCTGTCGGACGGCCAGGCCCGCGTCGAACGCTTCGGCCTCAAAGCCGGTCGGCAGCCGGCCGGCACCGTGTTGGAATCGCTCGACGAAACGGCGCGTCGAGGGCCGCGCGCTGTCGGCAAAGAAGGCGTCGGCGAAAACCGCCCCGTCGATTGCCGAGCCGACGCTCGCCAATGCTTGCGGGTCGTTCCAGCTCTCGGTGCCTAGCAGGGCAACGCCGGGCAGGGCTCGGCGCGCCTCGGCGGCCAACGGAGCCGCCGTCTTGGCTGCATCGGGGATAAACAACCCATCGACACCTTTGTCTCCCCAGGATTTGACGACGGCTACGACGTCGGAGAACTCCTCTGTGCCTGGTTCGTACGCTTGCGTGCCGATGACGTCGGCGCCGTGATTGGCCACTTCCTCTTTGAAGGAGGCCGCAAACGTTGAGCCGTACGCATTGCTCGGACGGAGGATACCAAAGTGCCTTAGGTTGAGAGTCTCGACAGCGTAGCGCACCAACGTGCGAACCTGCTGGCTGCGTGTCATGGCCATTTGCAGGGCAAAGTGGCCCGCCAATCCCTCACGTTGTGACAGCAACAGGAGGGGCACTTGTTCGTGTTCGGCGAGCGGTGCCGTAGCCTCCGCCTCGCTGCTGCGTAGCGGTCCGATGACCGCCACCACTGTCGGATCGCTCTTCAAATCCCGCAGTATGGTGGTAGCGACGTTTGGACTCCCGTTGGTGTCGTGTACGATGAGTTGCTCCGGCGCGTCGGCGAACGCCAACTGTAGGCCAGCGAGGGAACGCTTGCCGTAGGCTGCATCTGGCCCCGTCAACGGCAGCAAACATGCAACCTTGGTGGCGACCGGGGCAGCTGCAGGGGCCACTTCAGGTTCGGCCGGAGCCGCGCTGACGACCTGCGACGGGCCACCGGCTGCGGCTTCCGGCTGCTTGGCCGCAGGCGCTTCGAGGGGCGCGGCCACTTCAACGGGCGGCGCCACTTCAACGGGCGGCGCCACTTCGACGGGCGGCGCCACTTCGACGGGCGGCGCCACTTCGACCGGCGGGGCCGCTTCAACAGCCGGGGCCACTTCGACGGGTCGGGCCGCAATCGTCTGCGGTTGCGAGACAGCAGCGACCTCTGGGGCAACGCCGGCCGTCTCCGGTTGTGATGGGGACGTGACTTCCTGGGAAGCGATCACGGCCTCCGCGGGCTTGGCGCGAATGGGAGCGCCGACCTCTTGCAACTTACCGTCACAGACCTGCAGCAAGAAGAGGGTCCGTCGCACCCCGTCCGGCGTCAAGTCGATCTCGCCGGTGGCGCCATCGACCGGCCCGAGCATGCGCAGGCGCTGCCACAGATCAGTACGCGAGGATGCCCCGGCGTCGAGTGCGCGCCGAACCAGCAAACCAGCATCATAGGCCTGCGCCTCCGCGATGCCCGGCATCTCCCCGTAGGCCTGCCGGTACGCATCGACGAAGGCGCGCGTGCCGGCTCGATAACTGTCGCTGTAGAAACTATCACTAAAGAGAATACCGTTCAGCGAACTATCGTGATCGGCAAGGTCTTCCCACCCATGGGTGCCCAGCAGCATCACATCAGGCATGGTACCTTGCACCGATTTGGCGAATTCCGCCACTGCCGGGGCGCGGTCAGGAACGAATAAGGCCTGCAGGTGCTCCTCATCGCGCCACTTCTTGACGGTGCGCAACGCGGAAGCGACGCTGACGGGTCCGCCGGGCGCGTACGTGTCGGTCCCAACCACCGTGCCGCCGCGTCGTGCGACCTCGGCGCGGAAGGTGCCGAGCAGTTCCTTGCCGTACTGATCGTCGGGATAGAGGACGCCGAAGCGGCGGACCCGGACTTTCTGCGTCGCGTAATCGAGCAACGCTTCAACTTCGCGCGCGCGCGTCACGCCCGCCTGTAAGACAAATCGGCCGGTTGGCACCTCGCCGTGCGACAGCAGGAGCAATGGCACCTGCGCCGCATCCGCCTTGGGCGCCAGCGCCTCGGCGGCGTCGCTCTGTAGTGGCCCTATAATGGCGAGAACGTTCGGGTCGCGCACAAGTTCATCGAACATGCGCGCCGCGTCGGCGGCACGCCCGCCCGTGTCACGGATGACCAGTTGATCGTTGTCTGCTCCAAATATCAATCGCAGTCCGCGCAGCGATCGTTCGCCGAACTGACCGGTGGCACCGCTCAGAGGAAACAAACACCCCACCTTGGCTTTACCTTGAATGGGTGCCTGCTTGGCGGGCGCTGGCGCGCTGACCTCTTCCGTCGGCTGTTCCGCCTTGGCGCTCAACGCCAGCTTCTCTTCCGCAGCGCTTGCCGCGGGCGCCCTGAACTCGGCGCGCGCGGTCAATGCCTCCTCGGCTGCCGGTCGTTCCTCACCCTCGGTCGGGAGCGGTTCGTTGATTGCGGGTGTTTCCCGCAACGCCATTTGTTGCATCAGCAACTCGCGGACATCCTGCGTTGCCACTGCACGCTCTGCACTCGCGATCTCGACGTCGTTGAGCGGACGGGCGGTCTTCAGGATGCGCTGTCGCAAAACCGTCCGCTCGGTCTCACTAGCGATGTTCCAGGCGGCATCCCAGGCCTGCAACGCCATAATCGGATGGCCCAAAGCGCGCTCGGCGTCGCCGCGCAGTGCCTCCACTTGCACCCAGCGTCCCTTAGGGTAGCGCCGCCCCAGTTCGTCCAGCGTCGTCAGTGTTTCATCGTGCTGGCCGAGCCGGTAATGTGCCAGGGCGCTCATGTAGAAGGTGCGGGCCGTGTACAGGCCGTGGTCGACTTGGTCGAGGTAAATGCGGTACGAGGCGATCGCCGAACTATATTCTTGATAGCGAAAGGCTTGATCGCCGCGGTACACCGCGGCCGGTGCCTCAGGGGGAGCGGTGACTTTGGGGCTGCAGGCAGAGATCAGGGTGAAACAAATTGCAGCCCCAGCCCAACGGAATCCCGGTAGAGCGTTCGCAGCCATCAGCCGAGCATCTCCTTTACCTTGTCGAAGAAACCTTTCGACATTGGGTTTACCTCTTCTCCACTGCTGCGTGCAAACTCTTCCAGCAGCTCGCGCTGGCGCGCCGTCAGCTTGCGTGGCGTTTCGACTATGATGCGCACCAGCTCATCGCCGCGGCCGGAGCCGCGCAGGTTGTGTGCTCCTTTTCCTTTCAATCGAAAGACGTGTCCGGACTGTGTCCCCCCCGGGATCTTGAGCTTCATCTTTCCTTCCAGTGTCGGTGCGTCGATTTCCGCGCCCAAGGCCGCCTGCGGAAAGCTGATCGGGATCTCACAGATGATGTCGTTCTCATGGCGGCTGAACAACGGGTGTTCGCGCACTTCGGTGATGACGTACAGATCACCCGGCGGCCCACCGTTGCGTCCGGGCTCCCCCTCGCCACGGAGCTTCAGCCGCGAGCCGGTATCAACGCCGGCCGGAATCTTGATGTTCAGCGACTGCGTCTTTTGGGTCACACCGGTGCCGCCGCAGACGCGGCACGGATCTTTGATGACCGAGCCCTGGCCATTGCACTGGCCGCAGGTCTTGGCGATGGTGAAAAAGCCTTGCTGATAGCGCACTTGGCCGGTGCCCCGACAGGCCGAGCAGGTGGCGCGCGGCACACCGTCTTTGGTGCCCTTGCCGTTGCACGCCTCGCAGGCGGCGAGCCGCGGCACGCTGATGACCTTTTCGGTGCCGAACACTGCTTCCTCAAAACTGACAGTGAGGTCGTAGCGAAGATCGTCGCCGCGGCGTGCGCGGGTGCGGCTACGGCCACGGCCGCCCCCGAGGAAGTCACCAAAAATGTCGCTGAAGATGTCTTCGAAACCGGCGCTGGCGAAATCGAAGCCACCGAAGCCACCACCTGGTTCGAAGGCGGCGTGGCCGAAACGGTCATACTGGGCACGGCGCTCCGGATCGTTGAGCGCCTGGTAGGCTTCTGACGCTCCCTTAAACCGCTCCTCCGCGAGCTTGTCGCCCGGATTGCGGTCCGGGTGGTACTTCATCGCCAGCTTGCGGTAGGCCTTCTTGATGTCCTCCTCGCTGGCGCTGCGGTCCACGCCGAGGACTTCGTAGTAATCGCGCTTGTGCGCCACTCACTCCTCCTCGCGCCGCTTCAACTTGACGGCGCTAAGGGCCAGCGCCCGGCTGCTACGATCAGGGGTGACAGCAAGTTGAACCGACACTCGCTGGCAAACAATACAAAAGCCCTCCCCGACAGTCGAGAGGGGAGGGCTTTTGCGCGCGAGAACGCAAACCTGCTCAGCTCCCCTTCACTTCTTCGAAATCCGCGTCAACAACATCCTCCCTGCGGCCACGGTCTTGGCCGTCCCCGGCTGTCTGGCCCGCCCCGGCCCCCGCACCCGGCTGCGGCCCCTGCCCTGCCTGCTGCTGCGAGGCCTTGGCGTAGATGGCTTCCGCCAGCTTGTGCGAGGCCTTGCTGAGTTCTTCCACCGCCGACTTCATGGCCGCCGCGTCCTGACCTTCGAGCTCTTTCTTGGCACGCTCGAGGGCCTGCTCGATGTTGCTCTTGGTCGAAGCGTCCAGATCGCCGCCGTGTTCCTTGAGCGACTTCTCGGTCTGGTACACCAGGCTGTCCAGCTGGTTGCGAGCATCGGCGGTCTCGCGGCGCTTGTGGTCTTCGGCCGCGTGCAGCTCTGCGTCGCGGACCATCTGCTTGATCTCCTGCTCGGTCAGACCGCTGGAGGCCGTGATGCGGATCGACTGCTCCTTGCCGGTCCCGAGGTCCTTGGCGTTCACGTGCACAATGCCGTTGGCGTCGATGTCGAAGCTGACCTCGACCTGCGGCAAACCGCGTGGGGCCGGCGGGATCCCGATCAGGTCGAACTGCCCGAGCAGCTTGTTGTCGGCCGCCATCTCGCGTTCGCCTTGGAAGACGCGGATGGTCACCGCCGTCTGGTTGTCCGCGGCCGTCGAGAAGATCTGGCTCTTCTTGGTTGGGATGGTGGTGTTCTTGTCGATCAGCTTCGTGAACACGCCGCCCAGGGTCTCGATGCCGAGCGACAGCGGCGTGACGTCGAGCAGCACCACATCTTTCACCTCACCCTTGAGCACACCGCCCTGAATCGCCGCGCCGACCGCTACCACCTCATCCGGGTTCACGCCCTTGTGCGGCTCCTTGCCGAAGAGCTTCTTCACGTGCGCCTGCACCGCCGGCATCCGGGTCATGCCGCCCACCAGCACGACCTCATCGATTTCGCTGGCGCTCAGCCCGGCATCCTTCAACGCCGTCACGCACGGGCTATCGAGCTTGTCCAGCAAGTCGGCGCAGAGCGCTTCCAGCTTGGAGCGCGTCAGCTTCATGTTCAGATGCTTCGGTCCGGTCTGGTCGGCGGTGACGAAGGGCAGGTTGATGGTGGTTTCGGTCGAGGTCGACAGCTCGCATTTGGCCTTCTCGGCCGCTTCCTTCAGGCGCTGCAGCGCCATGCGGTCGTTGCGCAGATCGATACCCTGGTCCTTGCGGAACTCGTCGGCGAGGTAGCTCATGATGCGCTGGTCGAAGTCCTCACCGCCGAGGAAGGTATCACCGTTGGTGGACTTGACCTCGAACACGCCTTCCCCGATCTCCAGAATCGAAATATCGAAGGTGCCGCCGCCGAGGTCGAAGACGGCGATTTTCTCGTCCTTCTTCTTATCCAGGCCGTAGGACAGGGACGCGGCTGTGGGCTCGTTGATGATCCGCAGCACGTTCAGCCCGGCGACGCGGCCGGCATCCTTGGTGGCCTGCCGCTGACTGTCATTGAAGTAGGCGGGCACCGTGACCACGGCATCGGTGATTTTCTCTCCGAGGTAATCTTCGGCCGTCTGCCGCATCTTCTGCAGGATGAAGGCGGAGATCTCCGGTGGGCTGTAGCGTTTGCCGCGGATCTCGACCCAGGCGTCGCCGTTGTCGGCGCGTACGATCTTGTACGGCAGCACCTTCATCGCCTTCTGCACTTCCGGGTCGTCGTACTTGCGGCCCATGAGGCGCTTCACGGCGAAGATGGTGTTGTCCGGATTGGTAATCGCCTGGCGGTAGGCGATCTGGCCGACCAGGCGTTCGCCGGACTCGGTGAACGCCACCACGGACGGGGTTGTCCGGCCGCCTTCCGCGTTGGCGACGACCTGCGCCTCACCGCCTTCCATAATGGCCACACACGAGTTGGTGGTTCCTAAATCGATTCCGATGACTCTTGCCATAGTGCCAATCTCCTTCGGGACGTCACGAACGAGAGAACAATCGAGACTTCGCTGGCATGCCCGCCCCTACCGGTTAATCACGCTTTGGCCCACTTTCAACCGTATCGTCGCGTTTTCGTGTACTGACCGTCACCAGGGCCGGCCGCAGCAGGCGATCATGGAGCAGGTATCCGGTGTGATGCTGTTCGACGACCCGATTGGGCTCATGCTCGGCCGATTCCATCTGGGCGACCGCCTGGTGGTGCGTGGGATCAAAGGGTTGCCCGAGCGCTTCCACACGTTTGACGCCGTGCCGTTCCAGGATCTGCATCAGGGAGCTCAGGACCAGCTGCACGCCCTCGACGACGGACTTGCCGTTCCCATCGCCACACTCGACCGCCCGCTCGAGGTTGTCGATCACCGGGATCAGCTCGCGAATGAGCGGCTCGCTGGCGAAGCGTAGCGCTTCCGCCTTTTCCCGCTGCATGCGTTTCTTGAAGTTCTCCAGCTCGGCCCGTTCGCGCAAGAAACCATCGTAGTTGGCGCGGGCCTCCTCTTCTTTTTCCGCTAATTTCTGGCGCAACTGTTCGATTTCCGTTTCCGGCAAAGCAGCGGTGCCTTCATTTGCTCCCTCGGTGCACTGAGCACTCTTCCCCGCTGCCTCATCCCTTTCATCCTTTCGATCCATGGTCCTCCCCGAAAGCGAACTTCAACTAAGTGGGCCAGCTCTGAGGTAAGAACCTTTGCCGCCCTTGTCAAGATTGCGATCCAGTGTTTTGTTTCCATCTGATGGGGCCATCGCAGGCGAGCCAGGCGATCATCTTGCGTACCCGGGCGTACGGAGAATCGGACAAGATCGTCACCTTCCTCACCGAGGATGCGGGCAAGCTCACCGGCATTGCCAAAGGGGCGAAGAACTCGCGCCGCCGTTTCGCCAACTGCCTGGACCCGTTCACCCGCGTACGCGCCCACTTTCGCAGCCGCCCGGGGGCGGGCCTGGTGTTCCTGGAAAGCTGCGATCTGCTCGAGCCGGTGGGAGCGCTGGTCGATCCCGCCAAGTTCGCCTACGGCAGCTACCTCGTGGAGTTGATCGATCAGCTGACAGCCGAAGCTCACCCCGTCCGCGAGCTCTACAACCTCCTTGCCGAGGGTCTCGACGAGCTGCGCCACGGTGGCTCCACGGCGGCGTTGCTGCGGGCGTTTGAGGTACAGCTTCTGTACCACGCCGGATACGAGCCACAGTTGCAGCATTGCGGGCGTTGTCACCGGCCATTGAGTCCGCAGACAAGTGCGTTCCTCGATCCCATCCACGGCAGCATTGTGTGCGCCGGCTGCCGCAGCCGGGAAGAGTCGCTGATTTCCATCGACCCTCGAACGCTTGCGGCCTTGCAGCGCCTGAAGGGACAGCCCTTGAATCAACTGCGGGGTCACCGTCTTCCGGGTGGTGTGGCGACGGAAGCAGCGCAGTTGATGGGCCATCTGCTGGCGCTACATCTGCCGCGGCCGTTGCGGTCGACCAAGCTGATCGCTGCGCTTCGTTGATCGCACCGGCAGCGCAGTTGTGTTTCGGAGCGTCTCGATCGCGATCTCCGCCTTGTGCCCACTGTACTCGACGTGAAAGTGGCCCGCATCGGGCGCATCGATCTGGGCCGGTCGGTGCGGGAATTCTTCGCCGATCTCTTCAGCGATCCCGCATATGAGCCGGTCGACCTGACGCCCGAACAGATCTATGTCGCCGACGAGATGCGTCCAAACGACGATCCGTTCGACGCGCTGATCTGCGCGGCAGCACGCCAGCTCGATCTCCCACTGCTGACGAGAGATAGCGACATTCGGGACTCCGGACTCATCTCTGTTATCTGATAATACACAACCAATCCGGCCTGGCGAAGATGAACCAAGATTTAGGTCTCGTTCAGCATGGGTTCAGGCCCACCGTGTTAGCGTAGCCGCCGGAATTGTAGTCCCGTACTCGATGCGTGGGCCGATGAAGTCGTCCGGAACCGTCTCGTGTCGTGGCTTGTCACTGCCGTTGTTCACGGCGGCGCTGGGGCTCGCCACAGTGTTGCTCGGCCAAACGGCGTACGCCGAACCGATCACCATCAGCGACTGCATCCGCCTGGCGCTGGCGCGCGCGCCGGCAGCGCGGGCGGCGGGATTCGAGGTAGATGCCGCCACTGCCGGGGTGCGTGCGGCACAGGCCGCGTATGCGCCCCGGCTGCTCGCTGAGGGTCAGTACGGGCGCTCGGAGGGCTTCGATGAAACCGTCACCAACGGCGGCGTCACCTCCGCCTTGCTGACGATCGAAGCCACGTTACTCGACGGTGGCCTGCGCGATGCCCAGTTTGCCGCAGCACGAGCCCGGCTGCGATCGGCCAACGCGATCGCGCAGCAGCGGCGCGCCGACGTTGCCCTCGCCGTGCGGGCGGCATACTTCACCGCGTTGGCGGCGCGCACCTCAAGCGCCGTCCACGGCGAAAACATCCGTACGCTACGCGACTACGTCACGCTACTGCAGCGGCAGGAAACGCTGGGCCTGGCGCCGCACAACGACGTGCTGCGCGCGCAACTGGCCGTCGAGACCGCGCGCACGGCGGAGCGCGCCGCTGACGCTCAGCTCGCAAGTGCGCAAAGCGAGTTGACGTTGTTGACCGGCGTCGACGTTACTCCGGACGCATTGGTCGAACCCGCACCGATCGCACCCCCGCAGGCGACCGAAGCGCTCATCGATGCCAGCCCGGTCCTGGCGGATGCCAGGGCCGCGGTCGAAGCAGCTCGCCGCGACGCCGACGCCGTGCGCAGCGAGTGGCGCGGCCACCTGACGTTGACCGCCAGCGGCGGCGCCCTCGGGGTGCAGCCGGGGCCGGCGTTCCACGACAACGGCGGCGGACAATTCCTCTTCGGTTTCACCGTGCCGCTGTACGACGGCGGCGGGGTCAGCGCGCGAGTTGCCGCTGCGGTGGCCGCCGCCAGAACTGCGGAGGCCAATGTCGAACAGTCGCGCCAAACGATTCAGATCGCGCTGGCACGCGCGGGCGCCGCGGCAGCGCGGGCGCAAGAGGATCTCACGGCCTGGCAACGCGCCATCCCGCAGGCGCAAGACGACTTCCAACTCATGCGGGCACGCTACCTCGGCGGCGGTAACGTGCGCCTCCTTGAGGTGCTCGACGCTCTGAACCAGTACGTCGATGCCCGCTTCCACGTACCGCAGGCCTTGCTCACGTACCGGATGGCGGTGGCGACGCAAGAACAGATCCTGGGACAGCTGCCAACGGCACAA
>Ga0209777_10002627_pt1 | contig 23307 bp, 43 predicted proteins | sample FrelakmetHBP12HB_FD_187147 | JGI IMG/M metagenome (GOLD analysis project Ga0209777, IMG submission 187147) | Freshwater lake sediment microbial communities from the University of Notre Dame, USA, for methane emissions studies -HBP12 HB (SPAdes)... | ecosystem: Environmental > Aquatic >...
GATATATAATTTCAATTATTGCTCCAAAATAATCTTCGTCTCTAATTGCTTTAATTAACCTCATATAAAATCACCTAATATTTAATAATATTAGGTGATTATTTTATAATATATTTTCTTAATCGACGAATTGTACGTGTTCTAATATTGAAATATCCATCTTAATTAATTTTCCATTAATATCTACAGTTATTCCCTTGTTTTGAATTCGAATTATTCTGCCATATTGTCCTCTAAAAGGTCCATCTAATATACAAACATCTTGTCCAACTTGAGGTTCAAAATATTCGTTTTCGTATTCAACTAATCCACATTGTTCTTTAATTTTTAGAATATCTTCTTCTGATATTACCATTGGAAGTCCACCAGGGGCTAAAATAGTTGATGATCCTTCATTATTTTTAATATAATTCCAAACTTCGTTATCCATTTTAGCATTGATAAAAATATATAATGGGTAAATTTTTTCATGTTTTTTTCTTTCAATAGTATTTCCTTTAGAATTAATTTTAAATTCAATCGTTTCTTTAATAGGAACCAAAACTTCAAAAATTCTATCATTTAATCCTGCTTTTTCTAGACCGCCCATAATATTTTTGGCAAGCTTAGCTTCATAATTGTATTTTGTCACAATTGTATACCACCTTGGAAAGACCGATACACCATCTAAATTAATTATTGTGGCTGGCATTTTTTTACCCATTTTCTTATTCCTCCATTATTTCTTCTTTTAAAATTTTATCAGTTGCGTTTTTTAATGTTTTATGTAATTGACTTACAAGAGATTTTGTCACTCCATATTTTTGAGCAATTGAATCAAAAGATTCAGTTTTTCTAAGGATGTCTAACATGTCTAATGCTAATTTATCTTTAAGTGATAAATCTTTAGATGCACCTTTTTGCCTAGTGATATTAACTTTCACTAGCTTTAATTCAGTTAAAGCATTTTCTACACTACCAAAATAATGTGGTAATATAGCATATTTTTGTGGTTGAGATTTTCTAAAAGCCGTTAAGTCAATGCATTTATTCTCGCCAATAAACGGTTTCATTAATTCGTAGATTTTTTGCTTGGCCTCTTGTAATTTTTTTTCATTCATAATATTATTCCCCTTTTAGTAATTTTTTTAATTTTATCATGGCATTTATATAATCTTCCATTTTTTCTTTTTTTATTGTTTCTAATCTTATATAGTTATCCATTATATTAAATTCAAAATTATCAATTATTATTTTTATTTCTTCTTTTTCAATACTTAGTTCATTTAATTCTTCTTTTACAATATTTTTTACTTCAGTAATTTCTTCTACGAAAGGAGCATGTGATGCTGAATCTATAAATTTTCTATTTACCAAATTATCTTGAATCCCATTTGAATCCTTTATCTGAAATAAATCATCTCTTTCATTAAGAGCTAATTGTACACCATTTATTTCAAAAAGTCTATCATCCAATGTTATATATCTTTCACCAGGATGAAAAAGTGGATTCGTCAATGTTTTACATGTTGGAACATTATTTAAATCTTCTATTGTAGCTTTTCTTAAAAGCTTGATAGGTATTGATGTTATTTTTTGTTTACCATCTATAAAATCTATTTGAACTATTATTGTTGAACCAATGACTTCTCGAATTGTTCCAACCGTTCCTTCAAATACTGTTTTTTTACCCGGCATATTAAAATCTTTTGTAATTACTACTCTATCTAATATTTCCATTTGTTTTTATCTCCTTAAGTCTATTATATTCCTTTTTAATTAAAAAGTAAATAGGTTTTTTAAAATTTTAAATAGAATTTTAAATTATTTCATACCCAATCCCTTTATTACTAATATTTGAAATTCATCTGTAATTTCCTTACCATTTAAATAATATTCTTCGTACCACATTTTTCCCCCATCCCAATAATTTGCAATGGCAGGGCCATCTTCTCTATGAAGATTATCTTTTATGTAATAAATTTCCCTTTGTATTTTTCCACTTCCCCAATAATATATAACAGCGGGCCCATCATCTCTATGTCTTTTGCCGTCTATATAATATCTTTCACTTTTAATTTTTCCATTCTTATAATAATATATAACAGCTGGACCATCTTCTCTATGAGGTTGACTATTTACATAATATTCTTCACATTGAATTTTGCCATTTTTATAATAATGAATAATAGCGGGTTTACCCTCTCTATGAGTTCTATAATTTAATGAATACCCTTCACATCTTATTTGTCCATTGTCATAATATTCTTTTTCGATATTCTCTTTCACAATCATTATCTCCTTAAAAAATAAATATCCCATAATGTTATTATACATCATAGGATATTTATTGTACATAGTTTTTTTATTTTATTTTAATGGTTGTATGTAATCCCCATGGAGGTGTCACATCTTCGTTATTAATTAACCATAATACTGGAACTCCATTAGCTATATTTTCTTTAGGCCAATCAGCATATCCATCTGTTAATATAATAATTCCAGCAACATCTTCGTCTTTAAAATTTTCATTAATGTAATCAAATGGTGCATGGAATGAAGTTCCACCGCCACCTTCTGGTTTTATCTTTAAAACTTCTTGTACATTTTCAAATGAATGCAATCCATAAGCAATATGGTCAAAAAATCCAATCCATCCTGAAAGCTTTCCAGAGAATTGATTGCAAGCTCCAACAATTTCACTATAAGCTAAACATAATTCTTTATCTCCAATAGATCCAGAGGTATCAATATAGAATAAAATTTTCTTAACGACTTCTACTGTATCATTTAAATCAGGTAAAAAGAAATCATTTTCTTGAAATCTTCTATCGGGTGGTAAAAAAGAATAATCATCTGTTTCTGGTTGAATAAACTCGTTTAATAAAGTTCTCCAATCTTTTTGCGGATGAGTTATATTTCCCAATAATCTTTTCATATATCCCGGAACACTACCAGCTCTTTTTGCTTCGGCTGCCTGTGCCGCTTCTACTAAACGACCTTCCCAATCTTGAGCTTTTTGTTGTCCTTTTTCTTGCGTTTCAGCTTTTTCCCACATTGAATGGTCATCCAATGTTTGTTGTCCACCATTATTTTCTTCGCTATTTCCCTGACCATTTCCCTGACTTGGTTGTCCATTGCCTTTTCCTTTACTACAATTACTACAATTGTTAGAAGGATTATCTGGTAATAAATCATATATTTCGTCAGCGCTCATGTTATCGTATTTAGGGTCATATAAACCAACAGTTGGCATTTTTAATTTTGATCTATGTTCAGATTTTTCTGATCCATTAGTAAATTGATGCATTATAGAATGAATAGCATAATCACATGCTACGTTCCATTTTTCTGGGTTTCTATTTCCACGTCTCCAAAGATGTTTTAATGCTGGATGCATTACTTCGTGTACTACGATCCAATTTTGCTCTTCTTCAGAAAGTTTTTTAATAAAATAAGGATTATAATAAAAATTTACTCCATCAGTTGCCGCTGTTTGAATTTCATAGCATAATTCAAATTTAAGTTGCATTGCTAACATTCCAAAAAATGGGAAAGCTATTAACATTTGTACTCTAGATCTAGTTAATATATCTCTTATTTTTAATGCCTCTTCCTCATTCATTGGTTCAAATTCTTTTTTTGTAATTAAACTCATTTTTATTACCTCCAAAATTACTTACCTTATAGTATTATTATACCATATATTTTATCTTTTGTACATATTTTTATAATTATTTTTTTATAAAAACTTCAATAATAATTGGAACATTTTCTCTATCTTGTTTTACAATATTAAATTGAGGGGGGTAAAGTCTTTATAAAATTCTTTTATAAATTTTATAATTTCCTTAACATCTACAGAAACATTACATAATTGAACAGACCCACAAAATACGCTGCCACCCTCTTCTTTAGTAAAACGTTTTCTTAATTCACGAGAAAAATCTAACATTCTATTGTTTTTTTTATGTAATATTTGAAACCCTCTATTAAAAGTGATATGAAAATTATTTTTCATTTAAATTACCTCCTAAAAATTTAATTTTTAATAAAAATATCTATAACAACGATATTATCATCTTGACAATCTGCAATACAAAACTCTGGTTTAAAATTCTTATAAAATTCTTTTATAAAATTTATAATTATTTTAGTATTTATAGAAATTTTTTTTAAGTATAATCATATTAGGCACAACATGACCTGCAACTCTACCTCCTTTTTCATTTTTAAATTTCTCATGTAGTTTACAAGATAAATCTAATAATTGATTATCAGATTTATGTAATATACTAAACCCTTCATTAAAAACAATATAAATATCTTTTTCCATTTTAAATTACCTCCAAAAATAATTACCTTATAGTATTATTATACCATATATTTTATCTTTTGTACATAAAATTATAAAAAAAGAGTGAGCACTAGGCCCACTCAATCTATAAGGTATGGAGGTAGAGATTTTATAATACAAAACTTTTATTCTTTTTACACCATTCTAACCATTGTTTACATTGTAAGAAGTTATCTTTTACGCTTTTTATAATACACATATCCCTAATAGTTAATGCAGCATATTCAGTCGGCATTTTTTTAAAGTATATTAATACATTTTCAAGTTGTTTCATGTCAGCTTTTGGAGCATAAGATGCAAGTGCTGCGCTTAAAGCGTATAATAAGCTTGGGTCTTCGGCTGGCACATTTTTTTCAACACCATCAAAGATATCTTTAATGTTAGGAAGTTTGTCAAATACTTTAATATATCCTTTAAATTCTGTAGCCGCGCCTTTCCCAATTGCTCCAGCAATTAGAGGGAATGCAGCTTCGACATCATTATATATTTTTAAATATTTATCTACCATTTCCCAGCTTCTAGGTGAAGGAAAAGCTACATCATCATTTGAAGGGTCAAATCTAAAGAGAGATGAATTTTTCCAATTAATAAATCCAATAACTTTTGAATCAACACCTGCAGGAATTGCCCATTGTTTCCAATCATCTACTTCTGATACAATTTCAAGATGAGTCATTCTATTTGCAAGAGCTTTAGGCATCTTGTATGCTACAGATTTATCTGTGACCCTATTACCAGCAGCGATAATGATACAATTATCAGGAAGTTTATGTTCCCCAACGACCCTATCAAGAGTCATTTGATATGCTGATGCTTGAACTGAAAGTGGAGCTGCTGAAATTTCGTCAAGAAATAAAATATTAATGATATTAGGATCCTCGTCCATTTGAAAAATCTGAGGCTTAAGCCAAACAGCTAATTCTCTTTTAGCGTCTGCTACTGGAATACCTCTAAGGTCAACCGGATTAAAGAGTAAAAGTCTTACGTCTGTGCAAACTACCTTTTTATTAGTCATCACTTGAAGTTCTCTTGCAAAAGCTTTAACACCTTGAGATTTCCCTACTCCGGGAGGTCCCCATAACATAATACTTGGTACATTCTTTGGTTGCTGTTTTGCATATAACGGCACCAATAAATTAATCATTTCATTGACCTTGATTTGATATACATTGCTTTCCATTTCACTACCCATTTTAAATTACCTCCATAAAATTTGTTTTTTTGTTTACCTTATAGTATCATTATATCAAGTATCCAGTTGTTTGTACATAGTTTTTTTAAATTTTTCTAAATGTTTTTTAAAAATGTTTTTTAAAAATGTTTTTTAAATGTTATGATTTTATTTTATCATATATTTTTTATAATGTACACAATTATTTAGTTAATTGTCTCATTGTTTTGAGCGCGTCTGCGAATTGACTATATTCTTCATCCTTTTTCCCTACTAATTGTTTTGTTTTTTTATCATAAAAGAAAATATATTGAATGATTATTTTTTCAAAATCCCACCTTGTATTATTTATTTTACTCATATCCTTATATCTTACATTTACTCTACAAAATAAGGGAGAATTTTTTGTCATAAATAAATTCGCACTAAATGTTTCAATATAGACATGAGTCCCATTATCTATACGACCCCCAGGTAAATATTTGATAACACCACCATGTCCTTCTAACATTTGAAGAAATAAATAATTAAGTGTATTTTCATTTGGTCCAAATACAATGGTGTCCATTTCTCCATGTTTTTTAATATAACGCGAGATTAATTCGTCTCTAATGCTTTGTGAATATTGAACTTTATGAGTTGTTAACCCCATTGCATATAAATATAAGAAATTTTCGTTCTTAATGTTTTCCAATTTTTTCTCTTTTAATTTTTTTCCCGAAATATGATACAATCCAATAAAATTTAAAATTTCACACATTACAATTTGTTGCTGTTGTTTATTTGAATAATTTAATAAAATATTTTCATCGTAATAAAAATTAATTCCATCAAAAAGTGTACCATAAGATGATAAATATTTTCTAACCGCTTCAATTTTATTTGTAAAAATAGTTTCTTCAAGAATTTTTCCTATAGTCGTATCATTCATTTCTAATTCTCTTGTATATGTAATTTCCAAATTAAGTGTTTGTGGTAAAAATTCAAAATTAATCATTCTTTTATCTCCTCAAAATAAAATATTTTATAGTTTTATTATATACCATAAAATATTTATTGTAAATAGTTTTTAAACATTATTTAATTTATTTCTTCATACCTAATCCCTGTATTACTAATATTTGAAATTCATCTGTTATTCTTTCATTATTTATGTAATATTGTTCATGCCATATTTTTCCATTTAAATCATATTCTATATAAGCTGGTCCACATTCTCTGTGTAAATTACCATTTATAGAATATAATTCTCTTTTTATTGTTCCATTTTTGTGATAATCTATTTGAGCAGGTAAGGATTCCCTATGAGCTTTACCATCCATATAATATTCTTCATATTCTATTTGTCCATTTTCATAATAGTATGTTCTAACTGGTCCATCTTCTTTATGAGGCTCATTGTTTTTATAATAAACTTTAATTTTTATATTTCCATTTTCATAATACCAAATTACAGCAGGTCCATCGTCTCTATGGCGTTCATCATTTATACAATATGCTTCAAATTCTACTGCCCCATCTTGATAATATTCTATTTCTGCTGGTCCATCTTCTCTATGAAGCTTATCTCCTACATGATATTGCACGCGCTTTATTTGCCCATTTGCGTAAAAATTATTTTTATTTTCCTTCATTTTCTATTACTCACCTCTTTTTTATATTTCTAATGCCCTTCTATTTAAATTAATTAACCATTTATTAATTTTTTTATAATCTGGAGAATCTGGAATTTTACTTGTATCATATAATTCATTTATTTCTTTATCTAGATCGTTAATAATCATTATAATTTGCTCTAAAGTAAATTTCCCATTACGAATATCTAGTAATTCTTCTCTGTTTGACCGAAAAGTTGAAAAATCTCCAGTTTTTAAAATTTGAATTCCACTCGTCAACAATCTTACGGAATGCATCGCAAATTTAGTATCATACCCAAATTTATCAATTAAATCTTGACGACCAGTCCCATTACTTTTCTTAACTATAATTTTTTCTAATTGAGAATGAGCATATCCACCAAATTTATGTTTAAGCTTTTTTGTTAAAAAATCATATCTATGAGAAATTAATTCATCCCCAAATTCATTTTTTAATATAATATGTTCAGGGTTAGTAAATAAAATCTCTAAATTGTTCGGTACTCCACTCATTGCATCGATCACGAATTTATTTATATGTGTAATCGCAATATCAATATCATCACTAGTGTTTTTAAATGTTTTTCCACCAGTCGTATTATATTCATTAAATGATTTTAATCCAAGTATATATTCTTCTGGTGGAATACATACTCCACGATAATCTCGATCACTAGATTCTACTGCAGTCCCATATGCTACACTACCAGTTATTGTGAGTAAAATAGTTCTTGTATTTAACCATTCCAAATCATTTTTAAAATTTAATTCCATAAAATCTCCTATTAAAAATCTTTATTAAGTTTCTTGAAAATTATATCCAACGATCTCGGTATCACTTTCGTTCGAATTAATATATAATTTTATTTCTGGGTTCTTTTTATATTCAAAAATTCTCAATATTTTTCCATCATTTTTTGATTTTGAAATTCGTTTCCAGTTTTTCTCTTCAGTTAATGTATTAAGAGCTTTATTTCCAAAATGTTCTTTTACATATTGTGGAATTAAGGTTTTCAAATAACCGGTTGAAATTTTAATTGTAGAAGATTTAGCAGTAGAAGTTGGATTTTTTAATTCCGATATTAATTTTTTAAATGCTCCCTCTTCATCATATTCAAATTTTATACCATCATCAAATATAATTACCAAAGAAGCCTCATCTTCACATCTTCCACTGCAGCTGCCTAAAATATATTCTGCAGTATTTTTTTTAAGCGCACCAAGAATAGATTTACCTTCTCTAATATCTTCATCCTCAGAAAAAGATACTATTCCCATTTTATTAACCCAAACCATTGAACCATCTTCAAAATCGACCATAAAATCACAATTACTTGATCCACAACATATACACCTCATTGATTTAATTGGCATTTTCGTTTCCTCCATAAAATTTATTAAAAAAAATTGATATATTTAAATTATATATCAATTCTCTTATTTTGTAAATACTTTATTCAATTAATTTTTTTGTAATTTCAATTACATCTTTATTTTTAACTATTATTGGGTCTTGAAATGTCGTTTGTTTATATTCTTCACCTTGTTTTATAAAATAAATTTTTCGATCTTCTAATTGTGCGTCTAATAATTCAATTCCATTTTTTTCAGTTATATATATTTTTTTTGATCTAATTTTTAAAGTTAAGCAATCAGATAATTCCCATTTTTCAATTATACTCCCTAATTTATCATCTTCATCCCAAATTAATTTATTAAATAAATATTTTGCAGCTTTTTCGTTTGGCTCATATGTAATTATTTTAACAGACGGATATTTATTATAAAAATTTTCAATAATTTTTTCGTCCATATCATATAAAGAAATATTTTCAGATATTAATCCAATATGATGTAAAAGAATTAAACTACGACCTCGATATTTTAATTTTCTAATGTCACTTAATTCACTTTTAATAAAATAATCTTGTAAACTATTAAAAATTTCACACATTATAATTTGTATGATATAATCATCGCTATAATGATCAAGAATATTTTTTTCATAATAAAAATTAGTACGATCACAAAAAACTCCATAAGGAGATAAACATCCGCTTATAGAGTTAGTATCGCTTTTAAATATTAAATTTGTAATAAACACAATTAAAAATTCTAAAGATTTTATACGAGCAGAAAAAATTAAAATGCTCTCATTCATATTATTAATTTTTCTATATTTACCTAATTCTCTTAATTTACATTTTTCACTTATTAATACATTTTCTTGATTAACCATGTCTAATTTTTTTTTAATTAAGTAATCTATTAATTTCTGTTGCATGGTTATTCACCTCAAAAATATAAATTAATGATATTTCTAGCGCCATTTTTAATAAGACATTCACCATATTCTTGTAAAATCAATTCAAATCCATTATGATTAATTAATACAGCGTATTCTCCAAAATTAGTTTCTATTTTTTTCTTACCAATATTATTTTTTGAATAAAAAATAATTAGATAATATTTTCCTTTATATTTATATAAAATTTCATCTTTAAAAATAGTGTCTAAATCTTCTAAAGCAAATTTTATATCATTAATACTATTAAAACAATATATGGAAAATTTCTGAGTTCTTTGTTGTGCTTGAGCAACGGGAACAATTGAATTATTTCCCATTTTAATTAATAATTTATCTTCTAATGATGAAGCTGAATAATTTTTTAATCCATCGTTTTGTAGCTCTACTCCTGTCAATTGTTGTGCTATTTGTTGATATAATTTATATTTGTCTTCGTAAACATCAAATGATGATACAATAATATTTAATTCACCTTTATTATTGCTGCTAATGTATAACTTATATCTATTATTATTTTTAATAAATATGTTATATTTAACTTCGGCTTCTTCAATTAAATTAGCGACTATTTTTGTGTATATTCGTCTTCAGATGTTAATTTATCTACATCTATTTTCTTTTCTTTTAATTCTAAAGGAGTTAAAATAAATTCAATAGAAGTATCACTAATTTTTTCTACTTTCATAATAGCACCTCACTTAAATATATGCATATATTATTATATAAAAACAAAGTTAAAAAATATACTAAAAAATGGAGCTAATGCTCCATTTTTATTAATTCATCAATAATAACAGCATTCCAATTGTTTTTGTCACAATAGTTTTTTGTTGTTCTGTAAGAGGGCAATTCGCAATGTTTGCCATATCAATTACTATTTCAAAAGCTTTTTTTGCTCTTTCTTCTTTTGTACATTGTCCACCTTCATACATTTTCTGAGTTATTTCGATCGCTTTTTGAATCGTTTCAGCAATACTACTAACAAAAAGCTCTTGCTCTTTTGGCATAACCCCAGAATCTTTCATAAGCAACTGCAATAATTCTATAATTTTATCGAGAGTCACTAGATTTCCACTGATATTCCATTTAGAACCTATTAATTTCTTAATATAAGGCATAAAATATACTATTGCAATTACTACCGCTGTACATAATAAAATTAAAATAGATACGTCCATAATTTTTTCTCCTCTTTATTAAAATATTTTATTGTGCTAAAAAATAAGGAATGCTTCTAACTTCTGGGTCTTTCACACCATTAATATTAAAAGACACACTAATTAAATCACCATCAAGATCTGTTGAAATAACATCTCCGACCATTTTAACTCTTAACATATCTTTCAAAAATCCTGTTTTGTTATCTAGCATAATTTTGTCACCTACGACAACTTGTGCTTTGTTGGCATATCTGTTCAAATTCTTTTCCTCCTTAAGGTTCATATAATAATACTTTTAACATAACAATTGAATTAACTACTTCTTCTTCCGAATTAAATATATAGCCTCTATCATCTTCTGCATATCCACCAGCTGCATGTAAAATATCAATATATTCTTCAACAGAAATATGAAATAAATCTGATACTATTTCATCTCTTACCCCATTATTATTTAAAGTGATAAAATAATATTTCTTACTATTCTTTTGTCCAGATGAATATCCTAATTTCATTAAAAAATATCATCTCCATTCAAATTAGGGTCCATATTGTCAATACCCATTATTGCTTTAACTCTATTTATATTCGGAGTTTTCGACCTTGTTGACATAAAATCTAATTGTAATTTTTTTTCTTTAATTATATTTATTCTTAATTGATTTTGTAAATTATCCCAATTCATATCTTTAAATTGTACACAGCCTTTTTTCCCACTAGCTTTTATACGATGTAGAGAAGTCACTACTGCAAACCAATATCCATGAATCTTGTTAAATATTATCCATTCAACATTATCTTCAATTCCACTATTTACAATTCTCTGATTATAAATTACACTATCTGGAAGATTCTGTATTCCACCGGGATATGGCTGATATCTTATTTCTAATTCTTTGTCAGTTAGATTTTTAATATACTCTTCTTCATCAATTATCTTGTTTTGTGATTTAATTTCTTCACATATCTTATTTAGTTCTCGATATGATTCTTCAAAGCTTATCTCAGCTCTTTTTAATCCTTCTCTCATAAGTAAACAAGATTTAATATCTATTAAAGCTATTTTTACTCCCTCATATAACCCATGAGCGCTTATATATTCATCAAGAATATATCTATCTTCTAAGCAAAGAATATTATTTAATTGTCCATATAAAATGAAATTATGTATAATTCTAATTACGAGTGATGATTTTTCATCTTGATTTAACCTTTTAACTTCATTCAATATTTCAGAATTTGTTTTATATCTTTCTGCATGTGAACGATCTATCATATTAATTCACCATCCCTTATATTAATTATAACATAAGGAAAACAATATGTAAACACTTTATATTACATTTCTTCTTGATCAATGTATTCACTCAAATATTGTTCATCTTTAAAATGTTCCAATATTTGATTTAATTCTTGATTAAAATTTGTAATTGATATGGCATCTTCATTTGTTGGCAATTTTACCACCATATTAATTTGCTTATAAAGTTCAGGATAAGATTCAAATAGCGCGTTAAGATTGTCAAACAAAATATAATATATATCTTTTAAATCTCCACTTGCTTTTTGAATTCTTTCTAGTATAACCGTAGCGTCATCTGTAGCATCGCTTGCCATTCTTTTTAATCTGCTCATTTTTAACCTCACTTTTGTTTCATAAATAATATTTCGTCAATACTATTTCTAACTATTTCATCATATCTTTTTTGGTCTCTTGGATATTTATCTTCTTTAATTATATTTAATAAAATTCTTTCTTTTACTTTTGAAATCCAGGGACCTTCTTTTTCCCCAGCTAATTCTATAAGCTGTTCACCTTTAACTTTAAGCTGTTCTTCAAAATAAGGACGAGAACAAAATGCGTTTAAAAGTTCTTTTTTAGTTTTTCCATATTTTTCTTTATTTAATTTTGCATGAATTTTACTTAAGCTTATTAGCAATTCTTTCATACATGACAATTTATATCGTTTAACTATACCAGTACGTGCATTATAAATAGACATCTTAATATCTTGAGAATCTACTAAATTATAATTATTAATTAACCATTCAACTTTTTCAATTTCATTATTATTAAGTGGTCTAAAGCTTTCAAGATTTTTCTTTGCAACTTTGCTCCCAAGAGGCTGAAACATAAATGCCCAAATTTCAAGAGGAGTTAAATTAGAATCACTTTTTAAATTTAACAAAGTTATTTTTTGCAAATGTTCATCCGAAATCTTATTAAAATCTGGTAAAAAAGTTTGAGGCCCATCAATAGTATTTTTAATATTTAACTCAAAAAATCCCATTTCTTTCATTAAAGTTAATGTGACATGAACAAAATTCCCTGCAATGAGTTTATTCATTTCCATTCCAATTCTTTCATGTGGAACCAATTCAAGTAATTTAATATTACTAGCAATTGCAGCGATTGTATTTTTTTCAATTTCATATCCCAATTGAGACATAAATCTAAAAGCTCTTAATATTCTTAAGGGGTCTTCTTCAAATCTTTGCTTAGGATTACCTATTGACCGAATTATTTTATTTTTAATATCATTCATTGCGCTAATCTTTTTATTACGATAAGCATAAATATAATCAAGATAAATTCCATTCACGTCTTGCGTAATTGCATTAATAGTAAAATCTCTACGCTCTCTATCTTCATCAAGAGTTTTGGCAATAACCGTTTCAGGTTTTTCGATTTTTTCTTTTCCATTTTTACTCTTTTTAAAATTATAGATATCTCTACGATAAGTCGCTACTTCAAATTCTTCTCCGCCAAAAATAACGGCAACAACTTGAAAACTTTCTCCCCTAATATTACAATTAGGGAATATACTTTTTAGATCATCTACAGTCGCATTTGTCACTATATCAATATCTTTTACTCCCATTTTTATTTCATGATACTGATTGTGCAAATCATTTCGACATTTTCCACCTATAAAATAGGCTTCAAATCCACGCTTAAGTAATATATTTAATAGTGTTTTTGCTTGTTCAACCAAATTCTATCACCTCTATAATACATTATATAAAAAAACAAACAAAAAGTAAACATTTATTTTATACCTAATCCATTTATAACTAATATTTGAAATTCATCAGTAATTTTCTCTCCATTAATCCAATATTCTTCACACCATATATTTCCATTTTTATCATACCATATTTTAGCAGGTCCACCTTCTCTATGCCACTTACCATTTAAATAATTTTCTTCACTATATAGTTCTCCATCTTCACAATAACTTATATAAGCGGGACCATCTTTTCTATGTTTTTTTCCATTTACATAGTAAACTTCCTCTATTATTTTCCCGTTTTCACGATAAAATATTACAGCTGGACCATCTTTTCTATGTAGCTCACTATTAACGTAATAGTGTTCACATTTTATTTTTCCACTCTCATAATATTCTCTTTTAATCTCATCTTTATTATATTTTTTAATCTTTTACACGTCCCTTCAAAAATAAAAACCCTATATATCTATTATAATATATAGGGTATAAAAAGTAAATAATTTTAAATAAGATTTATAAAAAACTTTATTATATTATATAATTTTTTATGATTTTTTTCAGCATTAATTAAAGTAATTATACTAACATTTTCTTTTCTATTATATGTACAATTTTTACGCTCATTTTTATAATAAATTTTACCACATAATTTTTTAATTAAATTTTTGCTTAATCTTTTATTCATCTTAATATTTATTAAAATAAAATTATCAAAAAATGTTATTTTTAAATTATTATATAATAAAATTATTGTATCTTCCTGAATTATTGTTTTTAATTGGCAATCATTATTGAGAATATAATTAAGGATACAGTGACTTTCTGCTAAATTAATTATTTCTTCTATAAATTCATTCATTTTTTACCAATATTTTTCATCTTTAAATTTTTCTCTTTCCATTTGCTTTAATTCTTCTGCATCCATAGATCCTACATAATTCTCAATTTCTTCATCAGTTGCTTTTTCGATGAATTCTTCAAAATCTTTATATCCAGTTGGGGCTTTTTGCGTGACCATTGGTGGAATCCCCATATTATCCATTTCTACTGCAGATCTAATTAATCTTTTCATTAATACACCTCATCTAGTTATTATAAAATTTAAATAAAATAAATCATATAAAAAATAATAAAAAATACACAATAATAAAATTACTATTGTGTATAAATATTGGTGGGCCTTCAGGAATTCGAACCCCGGACCAACTGAGCTAAAGGCCCTAAAAATGTACATCAAACTTTGGAGATTCATCATCACAGTCCCATTCAAATAATATATCATCTAATTCCTCATTATCCATATATTCATCTCTAGTGACCCAAATATGCATATATTCATCATTGTTATAATCTATTAAATAATATATATCATCTAATTCATAATTTTCTATCATACTATTCATTTGTTCGACTGTTGCTCTTTTACATTCTCTTAATATTATATTTTTAATTTTGTTTTTAAGTTCATCATGTTTAATATTATTTAAACCTATTACGAAAGAAGACGAACTACTATTAGTGACAAAATCAGTTCTAATTTTCATTGGAACAATCTCCAGAACATCCAGAACATCCTCCACAACATCCAGATCTTTCTTCATAAGGAATTTCTTCATCAACATTATCGTTATATTCTTTTTCGGTGACTAAAGAAATAAATTCCATTGGAACAGCTGTAAGGTCACTAATAATTTTTAAAATTTCTTCATCAGATGATTCTGGCAATCCATCACAATTTAAATATACTGGTAAACTATTTCCATTTTCGTCAATTTCAATATTAGCTTCCTCGTTAATTTTCGCATAAACATTCATCATATTAATTTTCTCCTTTTAATTGTTTTATTATATTTTATTTAAATAATTGCTTTTTATTAACCTTATTTTTTTAATCCCTTTATAACCATTTCTTGCAAAATATCACATTTTTCACCGTTGATGTAATATTCTTCAACTTCTATCTCTCCATTTTTATGATACCATATTAAAGCTGGCCCATCTTCTCTGTGACAGTCTCCATCAATATAATAAGCCTCAAAGCTTACTGACTCATTTTCATGATAGGTTATATATACTGGTCCATTTTCTCTATGATATTTATTTTCTATAAAATATTCTTCACATTGAATTTTTCCACTTTCATAATACTGCAATTCAGCAGGTCCATTCTCCCTATGAGTTTTGTCATTGATATAATAGAGCTCTTTCTTAATTTTTCCACTTTCATAATAATAAATAACCGCTGGACCATCCTCTCTATGTATTTCACCATTTATATCATGAACTTCTCTTTCTATTGACCCATCTTCATTTTCACAATAAAAACCATCTTCATATATAATATAACCAGACCCATCTTCCCTATGACTCATATTATTTTGATAATAAATTTCCTTTTTTATTTGCCCATTTTCCCAATATTCTCTCTTGATCATTTATTCACCTTAATAATTATATTTTATTTTTCTGTAAAATCATATATTTTTTGATATAATTTTTCCAATTGTTTTTCCTCAGTATTATATGTTATACCTCCAGTTGGTATCGATATTTTAAAAATATTTGAAAAAGCTTTATTTAACTCGTCTAAATAAAATAACCCCTTCTTATGAAAACCCCTTTTTTGTAAAACTTCTTTTTGCATATTTTTAATAAATCTTTCATCAAAATCTTCTAATACACTAAATATAAAATCTATATCTAGATTATATAATTTACTTAAATTTTTAATTTTTTCTTTATTTATTTTTACTTCTAAATATTGAGTGCTAGGGCAATGTAATATAATTCCAACACTTATGATATCTTCTCTAAATTCTCCTAAAGCTAATTGTATAAAAGATATTTTATATTGTAATATTTCTTTATTTAAGTTCTCCATATAATCCTCTCACAACCATTTCTTGTAGAATATCTAACTCCATGTCATTAATCCAATATTCTTCGTCTACTACTTTTCCATCTCTATTATACTATATTTTAGCTGGGCCATCTTCTCTATGACGTTTACCATTTATTAAATAAGTTTCAGTCCATGTTTTTCCGTTTGACCAATATTCTCTTCTAATCTCTTTCATTTTCATTATCTCCCATGATAAATATCTTTCTATTTTTGCCTCTCTTAAAAGAGGTATCTTCTATTATTTTATAATCTATATCTTCCTTAAATGGCAATAGAAAACACCCAGTTTCTTCGTTATATACCACGATAAATTTTTTTAAAAAAATATCCACATTAATATTACGGTCTTCTAGAAAATTCGCTATAGAAAATTCCGGATATTTTTTATTTGGAGTATCATTAATATCCATAATTATACCATAAAAGTCTTCTTCATTTAGCGTAAGTTTAGTAAATGACATAGGGCGAGTTAAGCATCTAACATTTTTTAATATTTTTATTTTATCTCCAATCTTATATTCTTTCACAATTTCACTCTTTTCCAAATTTTATTTTTATTTTACATTCTGGACAAATTCCCCAAAATTCCTCTGTGTACTCATCATCGGCGCCATAATAACACGTTGTTTGATATAATGCGAGTTCTTTATCACACTTAGAACATTTAGCCATAATTGAATAATAGGGGAATTCAGTAAATCCATTTGCCATCCCTAGATATTTAGCAGAATAATCGTTTTCTTCGATCCACTTTTTAATATCATTTTCAAAAGTTTTTAATTTTTCTTGCTTTAATTCTAATTGTAATTTATGTTTTTCTGTTGCTAGTTCTGAGTGTTCATTTTGATATTTTTTTAATGCTTCTTTAGATTCTTTTAATTGTTGGTCAATGTTATCAATTTTGCTATGAATATTATTTATTTTTTCATTCATATTAATTCCCCCTATTTGATTTTTATAAAATTTAAGATTTTTTTATATATTGATATTTTCTCATTTATAATAAATATTTTTCTATTTTTTCCTATTTTAAATGGCTTATTCCTTTATATTCAAATTCATATAATTCTTTCATTCTTTTCTCCTAAATTTAAAGAATTTAGCCGCTTCTTCTGCTCTTTTAAATAATTCTGTTTTGTCACTTGGATTATTAATTTCTTCAATTAATCTTTCAGCGTCTTCGCTCTTTAATACGGGATTAGGTTTTAAAATATGCCTTTCATGTATTTTTTCTGCTAAATGTCCATAAGTGTAATAAAATATTTCTTCAAAGTTATCTTCGTCTAACATTTTTTTAAATTTAGATTTATTAACTATTTCTCTAGCGATTTTTTCGTCGTATCCATATTTATTCATTAACTCTTTTATTGTTTTTTCAATCATAATATTCCTTGTTTCAGCATCCATATTTATTGCCTCCATTTTTATTCGACGTTTTTAATCTATTTAATAGATACTACTATACTGTATTTATACTACATGAAATTTCCAATTGCGCGTTTTACCCCTATATTTTTGTTGTATGTTTATAAAATATTGATTCAATTCTAATTGTATACCATTCCAATCATCATGTACATAGATAAAAATTTCAACATATTCATTTCGTTCTATATTTATATCTTTGATATATTTGCCGTAATTCGTGTATATGAAGCCTGTCAATTCACCCTCAACTATCTTTCTGGACCATTGTTTTCCTGAATAATAATACGCATCTAAATCATTTTCCATGATCATTTTATAAAATATAGAGTTCTTAATTGCTTCCATGGCGGTGTTTTCATCAATTTCATAATTTTCCATTAGAGTTTTTTTTACAATTTCAATGGCTCTATCCCGTGATCCTTCGTTGGGCTGAAAATTTTGGCAAACTTCTTGTACATTTTTCTGCACATCTTTCTGCACATTTTTTTGCACGTTTTTTTGCACGTTTAAATCTTTTTCCATATAAACCTCCTGTATAGCATACGTAAAATATATAGAATATGTAAAAAAGTAAATAGTTTTTTAAAGATTCAAAAAACAAAATACCCCCTCTTCTAGAGTGTGGCGTCAGTCTAATTCGAACAAATTAAAAAATCTAATTCTCTATTTATATTATAACATAAAAAAATAGAGATGTAAATAATATAAATTATTTAATCACTATATTTTTAATATTTATGTTCATTCATATCGTAATTAAAAAATTCTAACGACAATCTCGGAATATCTTCTTTTCTTGTTGAGAAAAATTTATCACAATTTATTTGAAATTTTTTAAAATATGAAGCGTAAATAGCATAAACGGGTTTTTCAAAAAATCCCTTAATATCACAAAAAGCATACCCAATATGATAATTTAATATATGATATTTACTTCTTTCAGAAATCCATAATACAATATATGAAGTAAATAATACCGTATTTGTAATTGGAAATAATGTATATAACAGATCATAAAATTCGGTATTATAATGGTCTGATTTAAAATCCCATCGTCCTAAATTCATAACAGTATATTCATGTTGTACACATTTATATTGCCCATATACACTAATCATATAAATTAATAAGAAAAATAAAATAATCATCAATCTTCCCTTTCATTTTTATAATTTAATTCTGCAATAGTTTTTTGTATTTTTTTCTTTAATACTATTATATTATTTGTTTCAACTTTATTTAACTCTAAACTATTATATAATAATTCAAGATCCTCAATGGTCAATTTTGTTAAATCAACAATTTTAGGTATTTTCTTATGACATTTATTACATATCCTGAGACTCCCATAAATGCCTCTACCACATGCATGACATATTTCTTTATTACATTCTTCGCATGTTCCAAATTCTTCCTCAGAATGTTTAGTTTTACAAGATTCGCATTGATAATAAATCATTTCAACTTTAACTTTTAATTCTTTCATACATCCTCCATAATTTCCCAATTACCATCAATATAATTAGATGTCCGTTCTAACCAAGCTAAGTTCAATTCTTCTTCCATTTCTTGATCTGTAATATTATCTTCAAATTCAAAATCTATGATATCTTCATGATCTGCTCCAGGAAATCCAATCCCAAGAGTAAATTTAACTTTTATTTTTTTCATATAAATTTCTTCTCCTATTTAAATTTTGCGATTATTTTTAGAGCTTTAGAATTTGTCTTACTTTCTTTTAAATGCGAATTAGTTATTTTTAATTCTGCAAAAATATTTTCCTCTGATTTATTTAAATAAATTCCATAATGAAGTATTGCTAAAACTTCAGCCCACTCTAAATTAGTATATTTAGAATTTTTTGGCTTACTTTGCAATAATTCTTTTAATCTATTTAATTTTATAATTTCTTCATCAGTAAGTTCATTTTCCTCATTATATTCTTCATTAATATCTGCTTGAAGACTTGGAGAATATAAAATATTTTTATTTAAGCTAACGCTTTTAACCCACAAAAAAGTATATTCTTCATATTTAGTGTCAATTTGTTTTAACAAATACATAGCATAATGTATATATTGTTCATCTTGAATATTGTCCTCTACTATATATTGTATTACTTTTTTTAAATTATTTTCCATTTTCAATCTCCTTTAAATATTATTCGATTATCATATTATCGAGAAAAATATATAACGATGCAATAAGCATTATTATTATAATTGGTATTATCGCTAACAAAACTGAAATTATTTTAAATGGAATTAACATGATGTCTATTATAGTGCGAGTTTTATAAATAATATTGTATTCATTATCATCTAATAAATCTTGTAATAAAATTTTATTACCTAAAATCCAAGATAATAATAATTTCCAACTATTATGGGGTTTTATTAATATATTAAAAAATTCTAATAATTCAATTTTAAAATTTTTACTATCAAAAAACATTATTTTTCCCTTTATTACAAAACATAATTAAAATTATTTCATACCTAATCCTCTTATAACCATTATTTGAAATCCATCGGTTATTTCTTTTCCATTTATCCAATAATCTTCTTTTGTTATTTTACCATATCGGTCACACCATATTCTAGCTGGTCCATCTTCACGATGAAGTTTACCATTTATATAATATTGTAAACATTCTATTTTACCATATTTTTTATAATACCATATTTTAGCAGGTCCATCTTCACGATGATATTTATTATTTAATAGATGCCATTCACTAGCTATTTTATTTGTTTCTGGATAAAAAGTTTTTTTAATTTTTTTCATCGTCTTTCATACCTAACCCGTTCATTACTAAAATTTGAAATTCGTCAATTATTTCTTCACCATCTATATAATATTCTTCTTGTTCTATTTCACCATTTTTATCATACCATACTCTAGCGGGACCATCTTCTTTATGAATTTTACCGTTTTTATAATATATTTTTGCTTCTACTTCTCCATTTTCATAATACCATATTGACCCTGGGCCATTTTCTTTATGAAGTTCACCATCTATATAATACTTTTCTTCTCTTATTTCCCCACTTTCATAATACCATACTTTAGCTGGACCATTTTCTCTATGTTGTATGTCATTTATATAATATTCCTCTTTATGTATTTTTCCATTATTATAATACCATATTCTAGCTGGACTATTTTCTCTATGAATTTTGTCTTTAATCCAATATTCTTCACCTGCTATGTTCCCTCTTTTATTATATTCTATTATTGCTGGCCCATTTTCTCTATGGATTTTGCCATCTATATAATATTTTTCATACCATATTGAACCATTTTCACAATAGTTTATATAAGCTGGACCATCTTCTTTATGAAGCTTATCATCTTCATAGTAGAAAATTTCTCTTTCTTGCTTTATACCATTATTTTTAGCCGCATAATATTTTCTTTTAATCATTATCTAATATCATTCTTATTTTAACTAATTTTTCATGAAGATTTTCTACAATAACAAGTTTATCACTTGATCCTTCATGTGACGAAGAATTAAATTTTTCTATAAAATATTCTAATGATTGTATTAATATATCAACATCTTTTAAATTAAGATTATTTAAATTTTCAGTTTTTAGCGGATTTTTAAAACAATCTTTACAAATTTCTATAGTTTCAAATATTTTAACTCCACAATTTTCGCAAATTTCTTTCTCGCATTTAGTACAATGTCCAAAATTTTTATCATTTAAATATGTGCATTTGCATGATTCACACTCTAAATATTCTTCCTCAATTAAAACCTTTTTCATAATTTCTCCTTATGTTAAAATTTGATCTAATATTTTTTAAATTTACTGAAAAATTTAATAAAAATATTTATAATTCTATTCTTAGAATTTTTTTGTTCATTTTGTAATATATTAATTTTTTCAATTTCTTTTGCTAAAGTTATTAAGCATTTTTCACAAAGTCTATTATACGGGAAATACGCATCTTTAGAATATAATAAAAATATATTTTCTTGTTCTAAAATAGTATTTCCGCATTCTGTACATTCGTTTTGCTCTTTCACTTTGTTTTTTACTATTTTCACGATTTGATATCTCCTTTAAATTATTTTTCTAATGCATTATAAATCTCTTCGGTATATTCATCATTAAAATTATGTTCACAACACTCGCATTTAAAAAATTTATTATCGTTCAATACATTATCATTGAGAGTGATTTTTTTGCTTTCGCATTTGGGACAAATTAAAATATTCATTATTTTTACTCCTTTTTATTTTAATATTACATTTGAATTTTTACAAATTTCTCCATTCCAATAAAATTTCATTATATTTTTTTCTTTCGTGATAGCTAAATGACAATATTCATTAATTTTACTTTTTGGAGGAGAAAATATTATTTCCCCATTTGTCGGGTCATTAAACATTAATGGAAAAATATTTTTCCCCGTTGTAAAATGTCCGGAGGGTGAACAGTATCCCCAAGTATAAATTTTATCCCCATTTTCATAACCAATTAATTTTATCCATGTTTCCACTGTATATTCATTTTGATTTAAAAAAACTGAACTTTCTATGCTTTTACTAAATAAAGATTTTCCATAATTTTGTGTACACTTAAATATAAATATTTCATTGCCATCTTTATCGTTAATATAATTTCTAATTTTTATTCCTTTAGAATATATATTAGAAACCGAATAATTACTATCTTTTATTTTTTTAAAATTATAATTTTTCATTTTATCTCCAAAAAATTAATTATTTTTATATTCCTCAATAATTTTAATTGTATTACTAGTTCCTATTCTACTACATCCTAATTCTATAAATTTCTTTGCCGTAGCATAATCCTTGATACCACCAGAAGCTTTTATTTTAGTATCACTTCTAATAGAATTTTTAATTATTTTTATAACTTCTTCATTGGCTCCTTCTCCATTAAATCCTGTCGATGTTTTAATATAATCAACTTTAAGATTACTTAAATATGAACTTGCCTTTGCTATCTCTTCACCAGTTAATAACGATGTTTCTAAAATTACTTTAATAATATGTCCGTTCGTTATTTTTAAAATAGAATTAAATTCCTTATTAAGATAATTTATGCCACTTTCTTTAAAATTTCCAACATTCATTACTATGTCAAGCTCATTTACTCCATTTATAAGTGCATTATTAATTTCAAAGCACTTTGTCTCTGTTGTTTGGCTTCCATGCGGAAATCCTATAACAGTACAAATTGATGTATTTTTTTTATATATATCCCGCAATAATATTCTTGTATTAATAACGTGACATGGTTTTACACATATTGATGCTAAGTTTAAATCATATATTTTTTCAATTTCATTTCTTAATTCTATAACTGTTG
>Ga0209777_10002628_pt1 | contig 23304 bp, 17 predicted proteins | sample FrelakmetHBP12HB_FD_187147 | JGI IMG/M metagenome (GOLD analysis project Ga0209777, IMG submission 187147) | Freshwater lake sediment microbial communities from the University of Notre Dame, USA, for methane emissions studies -HBP12 HB (SPAdes)... | ecosystem: Environmental > Aquatic >...
TATAATAGAAAATTTTTGTACTAATAAAATGTTCATTAAATAATTGTGAGAATATTTATTAAACGATTTATTCTTGTACATGTTTCATAATCCTCAATACTTTCGAAAAAGGGTTTAATAGTTTCTATCAAAATATTTGGCTTAGATTTTTCTATTAAAAATTTTGATTCGAATGGGCGTCCATCTACGTTATTTACAATGATATCTAATAACGTTTTTCCGTCTCGATTTGTTTCATTCTCAAAGGCGTCTATAAATTTATGATAGATCATTTCTTTTGAGCTATTATAAAACGTATGGAAATCATCATATTTTTCTTCAATGAATAGTATTTCAGTTACCATTATTATTTTCCTCAATTATTAATTCATTATTTTCACCAACTTTAATGATTATTTTTTTATTCTCCACGATTTTTTTTCTTAGTATATTATCACTAATAAAATCTTCACAGAGATTCTGTATAATTCGCTTTATAGGCCTTGCTCCATATTCTTGTTCTTTATTTAAACTATGTATTTTATCGTTAACAGTTTCGTCAAATGATATTAAATAGTTTTTTTCTTTGAGCCTCGATATTAAGTTATTCAATTCCAATTTTACAATATTCTTTAAAACATCGTCAGTTAATGAATTGAAGATAATTATATCATCAATTCTATTCAAAAATTCAGGAGAAAACTGTTGTTTTAATGATTTTTCGATTATATGCCTTTTATATTGTTCTTTTTGTTCCTCTTTTGATTTCGTTTCGAATCCAACACCATTTCCAAAATCTGCTACTCTTTTTGACCCGGTATTCGACGTCATCATTATTAATGTGTTGGTGAAATTAACTGTTTTTCCAAAAGAATCTGTTAATCGACCTTCATCCATAATTTGTAAAAGAATATTATAAACATCTTTGTGAGCCTTTTCAATTTCATCAAAAAGGATAACTGAGAATGGATTATTTTTAACCGCCTCTGTAAGCTGGCCGCCTTCTTCATAACCGATATAAGAAGGGGCAGCTCCTATAAGCCTTGATACTGTGTGCCTTTCCATGTATTCCGACATATCAATTCTAATAATATTACCGGCAGATCCGAATAATAACTCAGCTAATGTTTTGGCTAAAAAACTTTTACCCACGCCAGTTTTACCTAGACAAAGAAATGATCCAATTGGACGACTGCCATCTTTAATTCCCACACGGTTCCTTCTGATTGCCCTAGAGATGGTAGAAACTGCCTCATCCTGTCCTATAACTTTAGACGATAGTTGTTTTTCAAGAGTTAAAAGATTTTCCGTCTCATTGATATCGAGTTCTGAAATTGGGACGCCAGTCATATCAGTAACAATACTATAGACATTTTCGACACTTATTATGTCTTTGTTACCTAGTTTATTATTTGACCATTTTTCTTTTTCTGCTTCTAATTTTGTAACGAGATCTTTTTCTTCGTCCCTTAATTTGGCCGCCAATTCATATTTCTGGTTTTTTACAACATTCAATTTTTTTTCTTTTATTCCCTCGATTTTATTTTTTATTTTTTCAATAGATTCCGGAATTTTAACGGAGATTTTTTTCTCAGATCCTAATTCATCTAATATGTCAATTGCTTTATCGGGAAATTGTCTATCTGTAATATATTTTGATGCTAGCAGAACAATTGTTTCGATTACATTGTCATCATATATTACTTTATGAAAATCCTCATACGTTGATTTTATATTCGTTAAAATTTCAATCGTTTCATTATATGTCGGTTCTTTTAAAATAATTTTCTGAAATCTTCTTACCAATGCCCCATCTTTTTCGATATATTTTTTATAATCATCAAAGGTTGTTGATCCAATACATTGTAATTCACCACGGGCTAGCGCGGGTTTAAAAATATTCGATGCATCCATTGTGCCACTCGCATTTCCTGCCCCAACCATCATGTGCAGTTCATCAATGAATATTACCACATTAGTATTACTCTGTAATTCAACTAATATTGCTTTAATCCTTTCTTCAAATTGCCCACGGTATTTCGTTCCGGCGACTAATGAAGTCAGATCAAGTGACACTATTCGTTTATCCATTAAACTACTTGGGCATTCTCCTTTGGATATTAATATTGCCACTTTTTCTATTAAGGCTGTATTGTGCGATAAAATTCCATTTGTATAATACCTATGATTTGATTCCTCCGATAATTCTAAATCATACATGTTTTCTTTATTCCCCGTTTTTTTGATTGATAAAAAATCAATAAATCCGTTATCGGTAAAAATTTTATTTTCGTTTTTAATATCTTTAACAAAGATTTCATTTAAATTTTCCGTAAAAAGAATATGGTCATCGGCACATTTTAATTCATATCCGTTTTTTAATTTAACATGATATACATCATATGGTATTGTTTTATGAATATTTTTAATTTTAACAAACCCATTATCCGTTAAAACCGAAAAATCATTTAATTTAATTGTTTCAATAAATTTTTTCATGCTCTTCATTTTGTTTATTTAAAAAATTTAGACATTTTTTAATTATTTTTTCTTTATTTCCATAACGATAATCTGTTTCCCATATAATTAATGTTTTATATCCATTTATTTTAGCTATGTTTAGTTTTATCTTGTCTTTCTCCCATATTTCTCCGGCTGATGTTGTTTTTTTAAACGGATTGGGAAAATCTGTTGATTTATATTTTTTAGGGTTACCATGAAATATATCACCATTAAATTCGATAATTTTTTTACCTTTTATATCGGCAAAATCATAAAGACAAATCCCGCCAGATTCTTTATTAATTTTAAATTCGGAATTTTTTGTAGCAAAAAAAACATTATTTTTTTCGTCTATATTATAATTCTCTAATATTCTCCAAAATAAATCTTGGCTTATTTTTGAATATCCGTTTTTTATGTTACCGTTTCTCGATATTGAGTCAACCCATTTATTTTGTCTTTCTGTGTATCTTTTTGTTCCATCAACTATTCCGTATCTTTCTATACACTTAGATAATGTAAATGTTGATTGTCTTTCCTTTACTAATTTTTTTGATTCTTTAATCGTGTACCCTTTTTTAATCCAGTATTCTATTTGGTTAGAATTTATTCCTTTATATAATTCAGGATTTTCCTTTTTTTTAATCATCAATAATTTTGAATTATTTCGCTGTAATTCTTTTATTTTTTGTACTGATTCTTCCTCGGTATATCCCTTTTTAATCCAATATGAAACGGAGAACTGAGAATTTAATTCTGTGCGTTCTTTCGCTTCGATTTCGTCAATTCCCGTTAGAATTTGATAATATTCAGAACTATTCATGGGAATTTTTCTTAATTTATTTTTTATTTCATTTATTTTTACCGTAGTTTCTTCGAGTGTAAATCCATTTAATATCCAATATTCTTTTATGTTTTTATATTGTGGATTTATTCTTTTATTTTTTTTTGAAAAAATGTCGTTTGGAAGAAAGGCTAGTTGTCTGATGGTATCGATTTCTTTATGCAGATTTGATTGACAATTATTGTTCTTACAATTAATAATGTGATACGTGTCTCCCATTAGATCAATATTTAATTCTGAATTACATATTCTACAAATCGGGTTTCCATATAATTTAAACTTAAACACCCCATATTTAAATTTATTTTGATTATCATTTGATAATGAAGTTAAATTAACATTATTTCTTCTTCTTTTCAGCCATGTGATGTATTCGTTTATGGTGTATCCTCTTTCCTCCCAAAATTGTAATCTAAATGCTGACTTATGTTTAAATTTTAATTGGCCAACAATATACCATCCGAGTAAATTATATCTAACAGTATTATTTGAATAAGATAAATCATTATATATACCTTTTATTTTATTGTTTAAAAATTCAACATTTATAAATTCATTTTCAGTTTTAATAAATGATTTTAAATCTTCATGGGTTTTAAAATAATCAATAAATGAATATTTTTTACCTTTTTTGCTTATTATCATGTTTTCTTTTAATATAAATATCTCAATTTACATCAAAAGTTAAACAACTAATTAATAATATGACAGCACGGATTCGGTCACCCTATTTTAAATAAACGATCTATGGAAATTTTATATACCTTATTATTAGTGTTATCCCTTATTGTAATGAGCATATCGCCACTAATACACTTACCAACCCCACTATCACCGACAACTACCACATTGTTCTTCTTTTTACGAGATAAAATTTGGGCAATTCTTCGTATTTCTTTATCTCTTCCAATAACTGGGTCAAGTTTACCCTCGTCAGCCAATTTGGAGAGGTCTCTCGAAAAGTTATCAAGTATCGGCGTCGATGAAACCCCCTTTTTAGGGGGATGCGCTTGCTTAGTTCCATCTTCAAAAAAATCTACAGGCATATGTTATGACTTATTACAGTTATTAGTCTGTGTGGACTTAATAAGAATTCCGAAAATCCATGTCAAACATACGGCTGGCCACCAACCGATTGACCCTGCAATTGTACCTGCAGTTACTAGTCCGGGAAATACTACGGGAATTGCCACTGGCCATAACCAATATAGTAATGTTCCACTAAATAACGCTACTATTCCTATAAGAACAATCGCCCCCAAACCCAAAAGAATTCCTTCAATAATTTTGTTCATTGTTTAAAATTTTTAATTTATAATTATTATTTACGGTACAAATATAATACATTTTTTTGAATAAACCAAATGAAAATGAAAAATGACAACGTGTCAGGTAATCATGTTTGGCAGAATTATTGTATAAGACCTTATATAATAATAAACTAAAATTTAAAATTACACGATTATGGCTTTAATTAAATTATGGAAAGATCCGTTTTTTTCGGATATGATTGATCTTTTTAATGAAACTCCGGGCTTTATAGACAGAAGTTTTAAGAGGAGTAACATTGAAATTAATGAGAATGACTATCGTATTCAGATAGCTGTTCCTGGTCTTACTAAAGAAGACATTAAGATTAGTGTTGACAACTCTGTTATTAAAATTTCACATGAAAAAAAAGAAACAGACGATAAAACATTTTTCTTTACGACTTCCTTCGAAAAAGAATATCGTTTACCTGATGACATCGATGATAAAAAAATTGATGGTAAGATTGAAAATGGAATTCTTGAAATCGTTATTCCAAAAGACAAGAAAAAAGTTAATCAGCGATTTATTGAGATTAAGTGAATGACATATTGAAATTAATCATTTTAGACTCCCGACACGCTCGGGAGTTTTTTTTGATACTACTATATTTATATTAAAATAACAATGGGTGTAAAATGCGAAAAAAAATCATCGTCTGTTACTATAGAACACTGGCAGAATAAATTTAACAAGGCAATACTTATATTATTGAAAAGTGGAATTAAATCCGACGAATTAATAGAAAAAATTAAAATGATAGAAAATGAAAAAAATAATACGACTCAATGAATCTCAATTTAAAACCTTAATCGATAAGGTTATTAATGAAGACACCCCGCGTGCATATGTGGAACATTGGGAAAATAAATTTAAAAAATCAATTGAAGTATTAATAAATGTAGGATATTGCCGTAATGATTTAATAAAAATAATAAAAGAATATATGGATCCGAATAATAAAGTATAAAGGTATTTATAATAAATTGAAATATGAAAAGAAAAGTAAGAATAACAGAGACCCAACTTAATGATATTATTAAGAAGGCACTTAAAGAACAAGAAGAAGATCAATTTATGACTGGCGTTGATCCAACTAAAATGGCCGGTGGCCCTGAAGACGAAGATGGCGCCCCTGAAGAAGGCGGCGAACCTGATTATTCTGCATTTATGACTGCCGCTCAGGAATTAATGGGACAAGGAATTACAATTGGTAATCTGGTTGATAAACTTTGCGAAGATAAAGATGCAGAAGCGGAGCCCGAGGTTAATCCAGAGGAAGAGCCCGAGGTTGAACCAGAAGTTCCATCAGCCCCGGTTGCCGAATCAAGACAAAGGAATAAGAAATAGGCTAATTTTTATACGGATGAAAAAAATAATAATTACTGAAAGACAATTAAGTGAATTGGGACTTGATGCTATGCTTAAACATACCATTTATGAACAAAAAGAAATGGATGAGGCTGGCGGCGAGAGAATCAAACCATTCTGGAATGAAGAAGACCAGCTCTTAGCTTTTTATAATGAAAAATATGGTCTTGAAGATATTTGGCCTGGCGAATTTAGAAGCGATGCCCAAAGAAGAGAAGATTTTACCAATCAAGTTATTGGAAGTACTGGAGCTTCTTTGTTAAAACAAGGTTTAAATTTCAGAAGACTAAGGACTAAGAACACTATGAGTCCTGAAGGATATTCCAGGGAAGCTGCCGAAATGCAAAAATTTGTTTTCAATAAGTACGATCATATGAATAGACAAGAACTAAAAAATATTGTCATTGATATTATTGAAAAAAAATTACAAAATCCGGATAACTCCGTTTCGACATATAAAGAAATATTAAAGGCAAATAAATCTAAAGCGACTGCGGAGAAAGCTCTTAAAGCTCAAGTAGAATTACATGATCTCGATCCTGAAAGATATCCATTACCTAAAGGATATAAGAAGCCCGAACCTGAAAAAAGATATAATATAAGAAAAACGCCGGAGCCAGAACCAATTATAGAACCGGAGCCAGAAAAATTACCCGAACCAGAGGTATCACCAATGGATAAACTTAAATCAATTCATCATCAAATAAAAAATGCAAGTTCGCCAGAGGAAATAAAATCAATGGCCAATGAAATTGAAAGTATTAGGAATAATATCGATGAAAGAGACATAAGAGAGTATCTTAGAACGGTTTATCATAATATGCAAAATGTAAAATCATCAGAAGATATAAATAAAATATCTGACGATATTGAATTTATTATGGATTACATGGGTACAAATTTATCAGATGAAGAACATCAGATGGTGGCAGAAATGACAGAATTTATTAAAAATAAAAAAACATTACTCGAATCAATTAATAGAATTAAAAATTTAAATAAATTGATTTAATCTAATGAAAAAAATAAAATAATATCCCAATCGAAAGTTGGGATTTATTTTTTAAAATAATTTTCGTATATTAGGATAAAAATTATAACTATGGGAATTATATCAGAACAAATTTCAGGACACACGATTAGTGTAATCATCCAATCATCCAATTTAAAAGCGGCATCTTATGATACAATATCTAAGGTGTTAACAACTACATTCAATAATGGAAGTATTTATGAGTATTACGATGTTCCGTGGGAACTCTTTACTAAATTTAGAATGTCAGAGTCTCAAGGTAAACATTTTAATACGAATATAAGTAAAAATTATAAGTACAAAAAAATAAAATGATTTTTAGATCCTTAGTTGACGAATTATCCGAAGATAAAGATCAGGATGAAAAGATAATAAAAACTTTTTACTCCAAAGATACACTATCTCAAGATATATTCCACGGAACTAAAATGATCGAATCTATCAGAAATAAATTATTATCCATTGCCGATAAGTTTATTGACTTTCTGGGAGTGGATTTTTTTGTGCATGATGTTGTTTTAACTGGATCCCTTGCAAATTATAATTGGTCAGAATTTTCTGACATTGATCTACATATTATTATAGATTATGAAGAAAGTGGACATAATCAAGGTTTACTTAAAGAATTTTTTGACGCTAAAAAATTGGCATGGAATTCTGTTCACGATATAAAAATAAAAAATTATGAAGTTGAACTTTATGTTCAAGATATTAAGGAAAAGCATATATCGAGTGGCGTGTATTCCATATTGAATAATAAATGGATTATTGAACCTCAGAAAGCCAAACAAAAAATAGATGACAGGGGAATATTAGAAAAGGGTGAAGAATATGCAAAGATAATTGATAAATTATCCGAAAAGAAAGAAAAGGGTGAAGACGTTGCATCTGGAATCGATGATATCAAAAAGAAGTTAACACGATTTAGACAAAGCGGACTTGATAAAGGCGGTGAGTATTCTTATGAAAATCTTACTTTCAAATTACTCAGAAGAAATGGGTATATAGGAAAATTATTCGATCTTAAAAAAGATGCGTCGAATAAAAATTTATCTATAAACGAAAGTGTTCAATTTAATGATAGAGATATTTTAAGGGTAGAGAAAGCCGCTATAAAATTTTATGGGACAACAGATTCATTTGGCCGAGCAGGGTATATAACTCCGAGTGGATACCTATTAGATTTTTCAGAGGGACAGGGTAGACGTGTTCAAGACCATCGAAATATTGGATATGTTCTGGAAACCCTACCCAATTTAGATTTAGGCGAATATGGCGGAGATAAATGGAAACATAGTACATCATGGGGAATGTATGCCGTATTGGATATGGGTTTTATTCGATATCTTCCTGAATCGCATATCGTTCATATTACCCAAATGCCATCACAAGAACAATTTGAAAAACTGCATGAATTAATACAACAACAGAACGGAAAAATTAATGTTCAATTGGATAATAATTATGTTAAGTATGAACCCGATACTCCTGATGAATATATAATTGGAGGGATTAAAACATATTTTAGAGAAGGAACAATACCAAAAATTTATAGCGATGTTGAGGATGAGGAAATGTTTCTTGACAGGGATATAGATGAAGATGTAATGTCTCGGGCAAGAGAACAAATGTTTGATATTCCTGATGAGGACGAAAAAATGAATAAAGAGGCGGCAAGATACATAAAAACTAATGACGAAACGCCAGTTGCATACATAAATTGTAATTGTTCTTTTTGCCGAAAGCAATCTAATCCTAATGTCGCAACCGATATTGGAAAACAATGGCCTATTTTTAAAAATCCCAAATCATTAAATAATTTTGATCGTTTTGCGAGAGGTATTGCTAACGCAAATGGAGATCTTTTTGTTGCTCAACATAATGGAGATTTTAATCACGGAGAAATGGCAGAGGCAATAGGAATAAATGACATATATAGAAAAAAACCAGAATACGTATTATTAGTACGAATAAATAGAACTAATATCTTTGGATTAAGCGACTCAACTGCAGAGTTTATTAATTCACAATATTTTGCTGCTTATAGAGATGTTAATAGAGATAATAATAACTCAGATATCATAGTTGACATTTTGCATAAAACGAAAAATAAAAATCCTCAGTATAAATTTTATTGTGAATATTATGACAATTACGAAAATGATCCACAAAATGATGAAAAATATTTTATAAACGAACAAACAATTTCGAAAGATAATATTTCCATTCTTCCAGAAGATTTAAACGAAATATTAAACGGTTATATTGAAGCTGCACTATGGACTGAAGAAGAAAGATTAAATAACGAAGCTAAAGAAATGAATGGTATCAACGATAATGACTATGATGATGAGAGTGATGAGAGTGAAGATGAGATAAGATTTATGAGGATAATGAAAGATAATTATGGGAATAAACCGATTGAGTCGTTTAGCCGAGAGAATATTGAACCCGATTCATTAATTAAGGCGTATACTGATATCAAAAAATTTATTGGCCTAGCTGGAGATAGTGTTATTCAGGCTATTGAAGAAAACGGATATTCAAGATTAGGTATGGACATTTGGCTCACAAGAAACGGGCACGGAGCTGGATTTTTTGACCATTCATATGATTATGAAAATGAACAGAAACTAATGTCTGCGGGAAAATCACTTGGGGCTGTTTATTTATACATTAATGATCATATGAAATTATCATTCAATAATGATCATGCACAATAAAATAACCACATATAATATTTTTTATAATATAGATGTATTTATAGCATAATAAGATAAATTTATTAACATTATCAAAATGGGAGACTTAAAACCACTTGGAAGTGAGAAATTAACTGGGGATTCGAAGTTAAAACGAATACTTGAACTCACATATTATCAACCAATAGAAGATTCAAAGAAATCAAAAGAGGTTGTTAGAGAATCGAAAACTGGCGTTTATGGAATAGTCAAAGAAAAAGACGGGTACTATGTGAAAAAAGGACTCAATGAAAATTCTTTAGACTACATCGGTGGTTTATTTATGAAAAATAAAAATAGATTTTCATCACATGGAGAAGCTTTGAAAAAACTTGAGTTCCTTACCGAACAGGAAAAATTACAAGAAGCGACGAAATATGTTTTGAAACAAAATAAACCAAAGCCACAGGAAGAAGCTCCTGTACCAATGCCAACAGGTGAACCATCGGCTCCCGCAGCGACTCCTGATCCAACAAGCATGGACTCGGCAGACGCCAGTACTCCTCCACCGCCAGAAGGCGATATGGGGTCAGAAGAGCCGAATGCTCCTTCCGAAAATGATTATTTGAAAATTATTCAAAAAATGACGGGCAGACTTACTCAAAAATTAAGTACATACAAAGAGAAGATTGAGAGTAAGGATATAAAATATGTCATAAACATGGTTTTAGCCGCTGTAGATCTTGATAAATTAGAAGAAACTGATAGGGAAGAAATTCTTAGTAAATTTGAAGATGAAGAAATGGGTCCTGAAGGTGAAAATGTAGACACTGTCGATGCTGGAACACCCCCGCCAGATGAACAAAGTGAAACTGATGGGATGAACGCGTTGGAAGAATTAATTAATTCTCCATTCGAGGATGATAGCTATAATGTATATGACGACGACGACGACGACGATCCTATTGATGATATAGAGGATGATCCAAGAGCTCGTAAGGCCGCTCATCATGATATTGAAAAAGAAACGTTTGATGACGAGGAGGATGAAATAGATCCGGACGTGGTTGATTTTAACAAATTTGGTGATGAAGATGAAACCGATCCAGATGATAGAATTAAGGAGCTCGATATTGATGAGTTAACAAATATGGTTAATGGTAGTGTTAAAGATACCTTGAGTAAATATTTCACCTAATTATGTTTTTAATATACATCAACGAACTTGGGAGAGATTATAAAGGACAAAGACAATATGAGTTTATTTTCGGAAAAGAAGTTGTGTCGTCTTATAATGAGAAAGAAAATCTTGAAATAGAAAACGATTGGTTTACGATTCCCTCATCAGGAAGAGCGCTTCCTCCAAGACTTGAGGCTATAGATTTAGTAGGATTGTTAAAAAACTCAGATTTGGAGTTAGATCTTGTTCAAAACTCTGATTATTTTGGAGTGATTGACGCAGTTGATGGAATTATAGCTTTGGGATGGGAAAAATATGATATGGAAATCACTGATAAAATCGATAGAGTTTCTTTTCATTTTGGTGAATCAGTTACAAGTGTAACAGATAAGTTAGTAACAAGAGGACTTAGATTAATAAACGACGAAATAAAATATAAACTTCCATGAACAAGTTTACAGATTTAACTCTTAATGGAAAACAAGAATTTGATCAACATCGAGATGCAGACGCTGTGTCAGATCATGGAAAAATAAAGTTAGTTTTACCAAAGAATCGAAACATAATACAAGTCAAAAATAATCTATTCGAATTAAATCTTGATTTTACAAAAGAATATAAAATAGGCGACGTGGTTGAATTAAATACAAAAAAACCGCCGAAACTTGAATTAAAAGCTGAGATTATAGATATTAACAGATTGAAAAGTGGGTCAATTGGAATGATAATATTCGAAGTGATCAGACCTGATCCTAAATATTCGGAAGAAGATAAGAAAAAGAATAGTGATCTATTGTTTAATACAATTAAAAAAGACAATCTGATACACGGAGAGACAAATGATAACGATGCGTATCTTAATGAAAATAAAAAGAAACAAACACATCCTATGAAAAGAAAAGATATAGTGGCAAAATTAATGACCGAGGGATTTTCAGAAAAAACCTTAGCGGGTATGACTGATAAACAACTTGGAATTATGATTTCAAGAGTACTTCCAGAACAATATAATCCGACAGGAACTCAATCCCCTGTGAACGTATCGAAAACCGACGTAAATTCAATTACACAGCTAAAACAACAAAAGAAACCGTTTGCAACATACGAGGGTGAAGTAAAAGAAATGGAAGGACCTAAATTAGGAACTGAGCCAAAAAAACTAACTGATAAAGAAGATGCAATCAAAAGACTTAAATTCAAAATTAAACACGATAAAGATAACGGAAAAGTTGAAGACTTCAAGAAATTGCTTGCAAAATTAACGAAAGAAAAAGAACACGAATTAAACGAAAGACATGGAGGTAAAAGCCCGACAGGCGCCAAAACACATACACCTAAAACAGACGCTGGCGGAAAACCAAAAGACGATAATGATGATGAAAAATCAAAATCGTTCGCCGATCAAAGATGGAACGCCCCAAGAAGAAAAGGAAAACTTAAAGAATGGGTTAACAAATTGGTGGTAAATAAAATTTATCCTTCCACATCAAAGAATGAAATAATGGAATTAATTCATATAAAATTAACTGAACAAAAACCTCAAGAACATCCACATACAGCAGAACCGGATATCGAAGTTGAACCAGATAAAAAAACAAAGCCTGACGTTGACCCTGACGATCCATTTAGAGATCCACACCCTGGTATAAACCCAAATCCAAAAGCTAAAAAGAAACATCATAAGATATCAGCTGAAGACGCGAAAGATAAAATTATCGCGTTATTAAAAAAGAAATTATGAAGAGTTTAAGGCAAATCATTCGAGAACAAATAGATTATGGAGACTATCCGGAAAGGATGGATCCTGGAACTGAAAGATCATTAAGTAATCCGGAAACAAATCTTTATGGTAATAATCCAGCAATGCCTCGTGGGACACTTGATGTTCAACGATTAGCATCTGATAGATTTAAAAAAGTTGTTGATAAACTAAGAGAAGCGATGGGCGTGCCCAATCTTAGTACACAACAGGTTCAAATTTCAATACAACGAGATTTTATGTCGTCTGTAATGAATGCTAAAAGAATCGAGAATCAACATACCCCCGAATTGGAAGAGCTTGCCCTTAAAGCATCCCTTGATGCAACAGAAACGCCTGAAGGAAAATATGATATTGATGCTAAATTGACCGAAGCTCCAGGACAAATAGGGGCAGAAGATTTTCAATTTGAACCAAAAGATGAAAATGGAGATGAAAATGGTGATGAAAATGGTGATGAAAATGGTGATGAAGAAGGAGGAAATCAATTTAATCCTGAGAATCCCGAATTTGACGCTAATATTTTAACAAAAAACGAACAATTTGAATTAGAAAAACACAAAAGAAATATTATAAATGGAATCATATCAGGAGCATCCAAAAAGGGACATTATATTTTTCAAAAACCCGAAATAAAGGCCAGATTGGATGAAATCGATCCTCAACTTTATATGCATTATTTAAAAGTAATGGCGATAAACGATTACTTCTATTTTAAATTGGAAGATATGATTCAGTCAATGTCACAGACTGGCCAAGGTATTGAAGGGAGAGAGGATCTTAAAGGTAAGAAAAAACCAGGCCAAGAAAACGGCGGAGAAGAACAAGGAGGTAGAGAAGAACAAGGCGGTGGTCAGGAACAAGGGCAACAGCCAGAGCATGAGATTACCGCTCGAGGGCTTTTATTCCCAATATTATGCCATGAAATTATAAAAGGAATTGAGGAGGCTCTTGGTAAATTTGGATATTCACAAAATCCAGAAATTGCCACAGGCGTTATAAATCAAGTAGACACATTACCTAATGAAGCATTATCATTAAGAATCGGTCCTGAACTTGTTGACCGTATTAGACAAAACTTACCTCCTGAGATGTTTGATGAACAAAATATTGGAATCAAACCATTTTTTTACAAAATTCTTTATGAAATTCCCGCTAAAAGTTTTCTCGAACTCATAGGAAAAGTTGTTTCTAATGAAGCTCGTGATAACACCGAAGCGTCACAAAAATTTAAAGAGATATTTCAAGAGGCGAAATCAATGCGAGAAAGGTATACTCAGAAACGAGCACAAGGAAACGCCCCTCCTGTAGAACCGGAAAGAGCCCCACAAAGAGATCCTATTCCCGATCCCGAAAAGCCGGCGGAAACTATGGATGATAAAAAACTCGCGGCAATGGGACTCAATGCGTTAAATGTTGAAATGAATAAGGCAATTGATGACGACAATTGGGAATTAGCCCAAAGAATTCAAAAAATGATTGAAAGAAAACAAGGAGTACGTGAAAGCCTTGTTAAAATTATCAAAAAACATATATCCTAATTAACAAAGGTCATAAATAATTTGTTTATTATAATATATTTTCGTATATTTATATTAACCGTTAAGAATAATAGTGGAAAAGTGGCGAAAACCGCCACTTTTTATATTTATAGTCATGGATACTCGAATTGAACAACTTAAAGAATATGCCCGTATCATAAAAGATACTCCTTACGCATTAAAAACATATCTTCAAACTTATGATAATACTCAGAAGAAATATGTTCCGCTAGATTTATTTCCCGACCAAATACAATTGTTGAACGATTACGAAAAATATAATGAAAATATAACTAGAAAATATAGACAGGCAGGCGTTACAACAGTTACCGCTGCTTGGATATCTAAAAAATTACAAGTTGCCAAACCTGAAAATCCTGAAAAAGTTCTAATTGTTGCAAATAAAAGAGACACCGCCATTGAAATGGCGAATAAGATCAGAAATTTCCTTGACCAATGGCCAATCTGGATTAATGTTGGGTTTTCTCCTGATAAGAATTCAGAAAGCCGATTTAAGTTAAATAATGGTTGTGAAGTTAAAGCGGTTGCAACATCAGCTGACGCTCTTAGAGGATATACCCCAACGATATTAATCTTTGATGAGGCAGCATATATAGAAGCAGGTGATAACTTCTGGGCCGCTTCCATGGCGTCTTTATCTTGCATTCATGAAGATAGTTACATATTAACAGACAAAGGATTATATCAATTAAAAGATATTGTTAAAGAGAAAGAAAATATTGGAATCACAAAATATGATGGTAATTTAAAAGTTATAAATAAAGATTTAATAACTACTGACATAAAATCCACATTTAAATCAGTAAAATCTAAATGTTTTAAAATAGTTACAAAGGGTGGCAGTGAGCTTATTGGATCTTATAAACATCCAATAATAGTTAATAATGATCATGAAGATGAGTGGGTGAAACTAGAGGAGGTAAAAACAGGTGATAAAATCAAATTTCAGTATAATCAAAATCAATTTGGCGATGATATTGAAATTAATTTTGACTTGAGACATTTTAATGAAAAAGAAAAAATAATATTGCCAAAAAAATTAAACGAAAATCTCGATTTGGCATATTTAATTGGGTTATATGTTGCTGAGGGTAGTTCATCCAAAAACATGATTCAAATATGTAACGGGGACATTGAAATTGAAAATTTTTTATTGAACTTTGGTTTTATAAAAAATAGAAAGTATCATTTTTATTATTGTTCATCATATTTACAGAGATTTCTCATGGAATTTATCGGTATGGAGAATACGATTGCAAGAAATAAAAAAATTCCAAATTTAATATTAAGAAGTTCTAAAGAAACAATTGTAGCGTTCTTACAGGGAATGTTTGATGGGGATGGATGTGCATTTAAAACTGGCGTCAAATATAGTTCAACTTCAAAAATTTTAGTTTCACAATTACAAATCTTATTACTAAATTTCGGCATCAAATCATATATTAAATATCGCGAAGAAAAAACGTCCAAAACATCGATTCTATCCAATAAACAGCATATAACTAAAATCTATAACTTATATATCAAAAATGAAGATATTTTATCTTTTTTTGATAAAATAGGGTTTAGACTGAAAAGAAAACAAGACAAGTCCAATTTTTTTATCGATAAGATTAAAAACAAAAGTTTTATTTATGCCACGAAAAAAGAGTTAAAAGAAATTTTATCTGAAAATGGAATACGTAGAAAAGATTATGAAAAAGAATTTAGATTTCTGGATTTACTAATGAGAAAAGATAAAAGTCATATATCTTTAAATGCTTATGATAAGATAATCGAAAAAAATTTATCGGTTAAAACAACATTAAATAAATGGATAGAAAGATATGAAAAATCTAAATATTATTTTTATGACGAAATTATAAAAATAGATTCTTTTGACGATGAAACATATGATTTGGAGGTGCCGGATGGACATTCTTTTATTTCAAATGGAATTATTTCACACAACACGGGAGGCAAGATTATCCTTATTAGCACACCATGTGGATTCGATGAAATATACTACGGAATATATAACGGGTCTGTTCGTGGCGAAAATAATTTTCATATAACAGAATTAAAGTGGCATAGAGACCCTCGTTATTCAAAAGATTTAAAATGGGTCAAGGTCACAGACATTGTTCATTATATGTTGAATAGAGACCAATATAACGATGAGGAATTATGCCTTTATGATGTTGATCCAAATACCTATGATGATTTAATAAATCAAGGATATAAACCATATTCACCATGGTTTGAAGGCATGTCTAAAAAATTCAAATATGATAAAAGAAAAATTGCTCAAGAAATTGATGCCGATTTTCTTGGGTCAGGCGATGGCATAGTTTCTCCCGAAATAGTTAATAGTATTATTAAAAATATGGTTAGAGAACCAGTTGAGAAATATATGATGGGACAATTTTGGGCTTGGAAAGACCCGATTCCAGGACATCGATATATTATGGGTTGTTTACCACCTGGTGAAAAAGTTTTAACCGATGACGGCCTTTTATCAATAGAAAATGTTGATGATAACCATAAATTAGTTGATGAAAAGGGTAATTATACCCCTATTATAAATAAACAAGTATACGATGTAGTTGATGAAAATATATACGAAATTGGCGTTGATAATACATTTAGAACAACAAAATTCACAAAAGAACATCCAATTTTAACGAGCTCACCAATTTTAAAACGTAACTGGAAAAGACATGATCCGAATATTGAATTCAAAAAACGATTTTGGGATTTTGACTTCATATATAAGAAAGTTGACGAAATTTCTATAGGTGATTGGTTAAAAATTCCAAATATCTATAAAAGAGATTTAGATTTTAAAATAGACGAAAAATGGATTAATGGAGGAGATGTAAGAAAGGATTTTTTAATTGATTCTCCATTATCTAATAAAGATTTTTGGTGGTTCATAGGATTATGGTTGGGAGATGGATGGATTGGCAAAAATAAATATTCGCATTCTATAACAATTTGCTTTAATAAAAAAGAATATTATTACCTTGAGAAGTGTAAAGAGGCTATAAAATATTTATTGGATAGATCACCATCGGTTGTTGAAAGAGAAAAAACATTTGATCTCACATTTAATTCAAAAGAATTATATAATTTTATTTTAGAAAATTTCGGCCAGTACTCATATGGAAAAAAAATAAGTGAATGGGTGAAATTTATCCCCAATGAATTTAAAAAAGAAATTATTAAGGGATACTTTGATAGCGACGGATGTTGGTTAAAAACGATTAAAAATGAAAAAATTAATTCGAAAATTTCATTTGTGTCCGTAAACTTAGAACTTTTGGAAGGAATACAAGACATTTTATTCTCTTTGGGAATTATTTCAAATTTAAATAAGTTACGTAATGCTTCCGAACATGATATATGTGGTAAATTATGTAAAACAAGAATTGCATATAATTTAAACCTTGCTAATTTTGATAGTTTACAATTAATTGAGTTAATATATGACGAAGATGATGTTAAATTAAATAAATTTGATGTTAAAGAATTTTCAAATATTAATAAACGTATAATATCTTCATGTCACTTTGACGAATCTAAGGATTTTATTTATTTTAGGGTGAAAAAAATAAATAAAACAAAGTATACAGGAAATGTATATAATTTTGAAACCGAATCACATAATTTTATGTGCCATCATATGACCACACATAATTGCGATGTCAGTCGTGGAGATAGTGAAGATTATTCATCTATTAATATCATTGACTTTGATGATATGGAACAAGTTGTTGAGTATGTTGGGAAGATACCTCCTGATGACTTGGCGGCTATTGCGTATAAATGGGGTATAATATATAAAGCGTTTATTATTATTGATATTACGGGTGGAATGGGTGTTGCCACGTCAAGAAAACTCCAAGAGATGGGTTACCGGGATTTATTTATCGATGGAATTAATACGAAAAACGTATGGGAATATGATGCTAAATTAATGGACAAAATTCCCGGAATTAATTTTAATAATAAAAGAACACAAATTATCGCATCACTTGAGGAACATCTAAGACACGGATTTTTAGTCAGGTCAATAAGATTCGTTAACGAATTGAATACATTCGTTTATATCAATGGTAGACCTGATCATATGAAAGGCGCCCATGATGATTCAATTATGAGTATGTCAATCGCGTTATACGCAGGGGACATTTGTTTTGGACAGTTACAAAGAGCTGACGCCCAAAATAAATCAATGATGGAATCATGGACATTGTCCGAGAGAACGTATGAACCCAACAAATCTATTTATTCTTATGGAAGGGCGTTTGACCCACTTGGGGCAATGAATACCGACGGTAAAACTCCGATTGAAAATCCACTGTTTCAAAATGATGACGTAAAACGAAGACAAAATCAATATAGAGATTATGCGTGGCTATTCGGCAAATTAACCAGATAGACTTTGAAATTACGAAAAAAATCTTTATATTGAGATAATATTTATATACATGGCAAAACAACCTTTAACAATTTTCCAGAGATTAACTAAAACATTTGGTTATCAAGGTCAATTAAGACAACCGCCCCCATCTTTCGAATTCTCTAAAGAAGAACTTCTGAGGACTGACAATAAAGAGGATTACGAAAGAGCAGCGTTACAAGCTAAGCAAACTCAGTACATCGCGGACAAATGGTCGAAGCTCGATATGTCCCTTTATAACCAATCTGTATACTATGAACCTAACAGATTATCAGCGTATTATGATTATGAAAGTATGGAATTTTGCGTCCATGGAGACACAAAAATTGCTGTTCCAGATGGATTTATTACAATAAAGGAATTAGCAGATAAAGGAAAGGACTATGAGTTTATTGTATATTCATATAACCATAATTTAAAAAAGATTGTTCCTGCTTTAGCTCGAAATGCCCATCACACAAGAGACGAAATGACGTATAAAGTCACATTTGATGATAATACTTTTATAATTGGGACATGGGATCATAGATTAATGAAAAGAGACGGATCGTTTAGTAAAATATCTGAACTAAAAGAAGGAGATTCAATGATGCCATTTTATCGAAAATCTTTTTATAATAATGATAACTATAATTGGATTTATAGTTGTAATTCGGATGAAGGCCATCATGGATGGGTAACCGAACACGATTTGATTGCTGAATGGTTTTATGAAAGAAAAAAAGAAGATGGAGAGGAAGTTCATCATAAAGATTTTAATGGTAAAAATAATTTACCTGAAAATTTACAGATTATGAATATAAATGAACATCGTTCTTATCATGCAAAAATTCATAATAAAAAAATGTGGGAGAATCCGGAATATCGGTCATTAATGATTGAAGTTGGAAGAAGAAAAGGAAAAATGAGTTGGGACGGCAAAAGAAGCGGAATTAACAATCCAGCATATTTTCATATTCCATTTGATTTAATAATTGATACAGCTAAAAAGAATAAAACATTAAAGGGTACATCAGCATTATTAAATATTGCTCATACAAAATTACAAAGAGAAATAATGAATGCTGGATATCGAGATTGGTCAGTATTTTGTGATGCATACGGGATTGAAAGATCTGAATACTCAACTGCTAAAGTAAAAGGAGAACAATATTCTTTAAATCATAAGGTTTATTCGATTGAACCATATGAAATTATTCCTGTTTATGATTTAACAGTGCCGGGATATAAAAATTTCGCAACGGATACTATTTTTTCACATAATACCCCCGAAGTTTCGGCTGCTTTAGACATTTATTCGGAAGAAAGTTGCCTTGTTGGATCAACAAAAATACCTTTATTAAATGGTGAGGAAAAAACGATAAAAGAACTTTTCGATGAAAAATATGAAAATTTTGAGGTTTATGGCATTGACATTAAAAATAATTCTATTAAACCATCAAAAGTAGAAAAAGTTATTTCTAAAGGTAACAAAGATGTTTATTATATAATTCTTGATGATAATACTGAATTAATTTGTACTGACAATCATAAATGGTTAACCTCAGATAATAAATGGAAGGAAACTAAAGATTTACGATTTGGATCGCCATTAAAATCGGTATATCAAGAAATAGATTCAAAGGAATATAAAGTTGACGATCTAAATAATCACGAAATAATCGATATTGAATATATTGGTAACGAAGAGGTCTATGATCTATTTAATTCATCTGTCGATTCTACTTTTGGAGTTAAATGTAATAATGGAATGGTGATTTCGCATAATTGTACAAAAAGTGAGAAAGGCGAGATTTTAACAATACAATCAGATTCAAAAAGAATTAAACACATATTGGATGATCTATTCTATAATGTATTGGATATTAACACCAATATACAAATGTGGACCAGAGGTATGTGCAAATATGGAGATGATTTTGTCTATTTAAAGATTGATGGAAGTAAAGGTATTATTGGTTGTCAACAATTACCAAACATTGAGGTTGAAAGGATTGAAGGGGCAAGACAATCAAGTCCTAATCAAAGTGACAGAGTAGGATCGAGATTCCCAACTAGAGAACTAAGGTTTGCTTGGAAGAACAAGGATATGGAGTTTCAGGCATGGGAAATAGCTCACTTCAGGATATTGGGCGACGATCGCAAATTACCTTACGGGACCAGCATGTTAGATAAAATCAGACGTATTTGGAAACAATTACTTCTGGCTGAGGATGCTATGTTGATATATCGAACATCAAGAGCACCTGAAAGAAGAGTTTTCAAAGTTTTCGTTGGTAATATGGATGATAAGGATATTGAACCTTATGTACAGAGAATAGCTAATAAATTCAAACGGGATCAAGTTGTAGATCAGAAGAATGGTAATGTTGATATGAGGTATAATCAAATGCCAGTATGGAAAGATACTCCTATTCCATTACTTGATGGAAGAACAATTACAATTGAAGAGTTGTCAAAAGAATACGACGAGGGTAAAGAAAACTGGGTTTATTCAATTCAAGATAAAACATTACAGGTACTTCCGGGCAAAGTTGTTTGGTGTGGAAAAAATTATACAGCAAAAAGGCTTATTAAAGTGTGGTTGGATGATAATACATGGATTTTAACGGCCCCTGAGCACCCATATGTTTTGCGCGATGGTTCACATAAACCGGCCGAAGATTTAAAACCTGGTGATTCATTAATGCCGTATTATACAAAAAAGTCATCAAAAGCAGATGGAATGAGAATTGAAGATTATGAGATGATATATAATCCAAGATCCGGAAAATATGAATTCGTACATAGATTAGTTGGTAATCATGTCTTATCAGAAGAAAGATCAATAATAAAAGATCAAACCGATTTTTTTGTAAATAATAATTTAACTATACATCATAAAGATTTTAATAAAAGCAATAATCATCCCGATAATTTAGAATGGATCGGTAATGTTGATCATATGAACTATCATAAAGAAATAGGAAGGGAGAGATTAATAAAATATAATAAATCAGAAAAAAAGAGAGAGCAAAATAAGCGACTCGCTAAAGAAGAATCGTGGTATAAACGATTTATTGAATATAATCATTCTAAATTACATAAGGAACATGATAAAATACGAAAAGATGCTCAATTAAAAGATTGGTCAATCCCAGAAAAAAAACAATATCGTTCTGAAAAAATGAGAGTTAATTTCGATTCCAATGTTTTTACTAATATAAATGAGAATATTTTATCGGGAAAAATATATAATAGAAAAACTATGTTAGACTATCTTTCAAATGATATGATAGATTATATTCTTTCAATTAATAATAATAAAAGATTGTCCAATCTTAAAAAAATAGAAAGAACCGTACTTGAAAGAGAAATTAATAACAAAGGATTCGATACCATTACAGATTATATTGGAGCGATAAAATTAAATCATAAAGTTTTAAGAACTGAAGAAATTTACGGAAATGAAGACGTTTATTGTATGACAGTAGTTGGTTTCAATGGTGAAGAAGATAGACATAATTTCGCCGTAAAATCGTTTAATGTAGATGGAACGATCTCTGTAAGTGGTTCATTTACAGTCAATAGTGTTGATCAGGATTACTTTATTCCGGTACGTGATATTTCACAATCAAGTCCTATCGAAACCCTTCCCGGCGCTTGTATCTCGTTAGATACGGAGATACCTTTATTAGACGGAAGAACGTTATCGTTAAATGATATAATATCTGAATGGGATAATGGAAATCGTAATTTATGGGTATATAGTGTAGATCCAAAAACAGGCGAAAGCGCTCCGGGATTAATTACATGGGCGGGCGTTACAAGAAAAAATACAAATGTATTAAAAATAACATTAGATAATGGTAAGGAAATAATATCTACTCCGGATCATAAATTTGTACATAGAACAAATGGGTTTGTTGATGCTCAAGATTTAGTCGTCGGAGATAGTTTGATGCCATTTTATCGAAATGAAGAGTTTATATTACCAAAGAAAAAATACGGTAAAAAATATGAAAAAATATGGGATAATAAAAGGCAAGAATGGGTATTTACACATCGGATGGTTAATAATTTTATGAAAGAAAAATTGTTAGAAACATATTTTATGTTTGAGGACAACTTTGATAAGGATAAGATGAAAACAATACATCATATTAATAATAACAGATTTAATAACAACCCAAATAACTTAACATTGATGGATTCCAGAGATCATTATCAATATCATCGATTTGAACTTTGGTCGACGCCTGAAAAAAGAGAAATAAATATACAAAAAATATCAAAAGGTCTTAAATCATATATAAATAATTTAACTGAAATAGATTTAAAAAAACGTAGTGAAAGATTAAAGAAATATGCAACTGTTGAACAAATACAAAAAATGTTGGAATGGCGGAAAAATGAAACAAATAACAAATTAGTTGGATTAAAAATATCGGAATCATTTACAAACGAAAGAAAAAAACGTCATTCTAAAATTTGTTCAAATAATTGGAAAGATGATTCGTATCGGAATAAAGTTTTTTCAAAAGATCAAAAAATAGTTTTTAATGATTATATTTATGAAAATTTTGTAAAAAGATTTAAAATATATAAAAGGTCAGATTTAACTCTCAATGAATTAAATTCTAATAGTGAATTTTTAGAAGC
>Ga0209777_10002629_pt1 | contig 23296 bp, 19 predicted proteins | sample FrelakmetHBP12HB_FD_187147 | JGI IMG/M metagenome (GOLD analysis project Ga0209777, IMG submission 187147) | Freshwater lake sediment microbial communities from the University of Notre Dame, USA, for methane emissions studies -HBP12 HB (SPAdes)... | ecosystem: Environmental > Aquatic >...
GTTTTAGTATTATTCCGTACCCTATTAAGTTTTGGGTATGATAAGTGAAATTGAGTTTGGAATGATTAGAAACCAGGAAAGGACTTACGGCAGGTGATAATGGAAATTAAGCCGTTCAAAGCATTCAGGTACAATCGGGATGTGGTTTGTGATGCGGGCAGGTGCATTGCTCCGCCTTACGATGTTATCAGCGACGTTCAGCAGGAAGAGTTGTATAAAAAAAGCGAGTACAATATCGTGCGGATAACAAAAGGCAAAACAAAGTCTTCTGATGATGCTGCTGACAATAAATATACCAGGGCCGCTGAATATTTTAATGTCTGGCTAAAAACGGGCGTCTTAAAGCAGGATTCAACTGAGAGTATATACGCGTATATCCAGGATTTTCAAGTGGCCGGGGCAGATTTTCAGCGGAGCAGCTTTATCGCATTAGGCAAACTTGAGGAGTTTGGAAAAATTGTTAAACCGCACGAACAGACTCTCGACGGGCCAAAAATCGACCGGCTTAATCTCCAAAGAGCAACGGCTGCGGTATTCGGCCTGGTGTTTATGCTCTACGAAGACGGGCAAAATATAGCAGGTAAAATAATCAAAGATGCAGCAAGCCGGGAGGCGCTTATTGATTTTGTCGATGAACAAAATGTCCGCCACCGACTCTTTGCAATAACCAGCAAGGACAATATTGATAAGATTGCAAAAATGATGGTTAACAAAAGCTGTATCATAGCAGACGGCCATCATCGATATGAAACAGCGTTGAATTATTACAAGGAAACTTCAAATTCTGCTGCTGCTTACCAAATGACCGCATTTGTCAACACCTGCCACGATGGATTACTTATTTTGGCGACCCATCGCCTTGTTGGTAATTTAAAGGGCTTTTGTTTGGGAAAGTTTATTGAGTCGCTGAAAGAAAAGTTCGAAATCAGGGAGTATCGGTATGATTCATCGAAGTCTAAAGAGGATGCAAAACAGAAGATGCTTTCCCAGATGAAAATCGAGCATGCTCTCGATAAAAATGCTTTCGGCCTTTACGGTGGGAACAATACTTTCTATGTAGCCGTTTTGAAAAACAAACGAGCGATGGATTCGGTTGCACCGGGTAAAAGCCGGGCATGGAAATCGCTCGACGTTTCTGTGCTGCATAGACTAATTATGGAGGGACTGTTAGGTATCGGTGAAAAGCAGCTTGCAAACGAAAGCAATATCGAATACATAAAAGATACCGGAGGTGCAGTAGACGAGTCGATAGAAAAAGTTGACGCAGGTCAAAAACAGGTTGTCTTTTTTATGAATACGGTGAAGATGCGGCAATTGAAAATGGTTACAGATGCAGGAGAAAAAATGCCGCAGAAGTCAACGTTTTTTTATCCGAAGATGTATACAGGTTTGACTATAAACAAATTTTAACATTTTTATGTAGGAGTTAGTTCATGGTAGATTGGAAAAACCCACCGAGATTGTTTATCCCAGGTCCGGTCAAGGTTAATGATGATGTGCTGCAGCAGCTTGCGCGGCCAACATTGGGACATCGTGGTAAGGAGTATGCTCAATTGCATGGTGATACAATCGGCATGCTGAAAAAAATTCTATTCACCGAGCAGAATGTGTTTTTAAGCACTTCTTCGGCATCAGGTATCTGGGAAGCTTCTATACGTAACTGTGTGGACTTCGATGAGACTGTTTTGGCCACTTGCTGCGGAGCTTTCAGCGATAAATGGGCAGATGTAGCAAGGGCGTGCGGCAGAGAAGTTGACGAGCTGAAGGTCGATTGGGGAAAGCCAACTCTTCCTGGTATGATTGACAAAAAGCTTGCTACCGGCAAATACTCTGCTGTTACGATTGTCTATAACGAGACAAGTACAGGCCTGACCAATCCGGTTCATGAAATCAGCGAAATTCTAAAAAAGAAGTATCCTGAAGTGCTTGTTTTTGTCGATTGTGTCAGCGGTATGGTTGGTCTTCCGATGCATTTTGATAAACTTGGCTGGGATGTGGCCTTTGCCTCCGTACAAAAGGCCTTTGCGATTCCGCCGGGCTTGGCCATAGCCGCCGTAAGCAATCGAGCCCTGGAAAAAAGCAAGAGCGTCCCCGGCCGAGGTTACTACTTTGACTTCCAGTCCTTCGCGAAATCAAACGCCAAAAACCAGACGCCTACCACACCTTGTATTCCTCACATTATGGCGCTGAACTACCAGTGCAACAGGCTGGTTGCCGAGGGTATGGAAAATGTCTGGAAAAGACATAAACAGATGGGTGAGTTTGTCAGGGCCTGGGCCAAAGATAAATTCGCTCTTTTCTGCGAAGAGAAGTATGCCTCCGACACACTAACCACCATCAGCAATACTCGCAGTATTAATGTTGGAGAGATTATCAAGGCCGTTCAGCAAAAGCATAATACCGTTTTTGGAAACGGCTACGGTGACCTTAAGGAGAAGACTTTCCGCATTGCTCATATGGGTGATATTACTCTCGATGAGCTGAAAGAGCTCCTCGGCTGGATCGATGAAGAGATTGGTTAAGATTACAAGAGAAGCTTGTTAGCTATTGGTTATATCAGCCCCTGGTGTCACTACCAGGGGCTTTTTCATTTGTTGGCTTTTATTCTGCAATAGACTTTTTAAGCGTAACTTTCTTTTTTTATCCATATCCAGGCGGCTTCGATGAGATTGCACCGTAGTTGCGGACGTACTGTTTTGAGTATCGGGCCGTCACGCAGTGTTTGTCAGCAGATGGAAAATTGAACAGCAGGTGCTGATTGCTGCAGGTGCATATAATTTACTGAGGATAGTCAGATTGGAGCAGGTAACGTAGAGAAGTTCTGGTTGGATTTTTTGATTTGGGTTGAAAACTGCGGCTGATTTTACACAAACCATGAGGCTATCCGAAGCAATAGTCGTTCCTTAATACCTTTAGCATAAGCTGTTGCACGCATTGTTGCTTTTATCGCTTTGGCCACTTCTTCATGGCTGCTTTTCGGCCAAAGACTGTTCAGAATATTCTCCGTTTCGTTACTCTGGTATTCATAACCTCTTACGACTGTTACGGGTATGCCTGCATCGACCTGCCCGAACGCAAGTGCCGATGCCGCTGTCAGCTCGTATGCCACCAGGTCGATTCCACCGAACTTGGGTTTGCCGAACAAGTCCTTTTTACCGAACAACTTAGCTCTCGGCTCAATCCCGGATGACCCTATCGCAAAATCCATTGTGCCGAACGGCATCATTTCCGTATAGGCCAATATGACAGCAACCTGTTTGTCGGAGAGCTTCGTGATTTCCGCTCTGATTTTTTTTGCCTCGCCGTCCGGGTCCTTCGGCAGAAGACTAACTAACCCAGCCTCGTGGTTCGAGCCGTCGATGCCTGCATCGCAGGTATGAATCCTGCCGTCTTTGCCCCTGGTTATGCACAGGGCCTGCTCGTGCTCGACAAGCTCTCTGCTGCATCTGTCATCTTTTGAGCTGTTCATAATATGCTGTTCAGCAATGCCTTTGAGGGGCAGAATTGCAAGAATCTCATGGCCTTCGTCAAAAATCATCTGCAGCCACTTGGCGTCTTTGCCGGTTCGCCTGGATATGGCAAGGGCTTTTTTGCCGGGCACTACATCGTTTAGTTTTCTCATTAGGCCAAGGGCTTTGGATACAATTTTGCTGGTTAGTACGATAATGTCCTTTTCCTGCAGGCCGCTAATCTCCTTATCGGCGGAGTTGATAATAATCTGCGCCAGATTGTCGCCCTGTTTGATTTCGGGTATGGTCTGCAAACCCAGAACTTCTATCTTTTTCATAAATCAGCTTTTAAGAATTGAAATTTCTTCGAGTGTTTTTTTCGAGAAGCCGGTCAGCCTGACGTCATCGCCGATACGCTTAATCTCAACGTAATTCAAATCAACAATATCGGTCAATTCTCCCATTGGCTCAGCGATATTGGCACTTCCCTGTGCGCCAAGTATTTTGGGTGTTATGTATACACAGATTTCATCAGCCAGCCTGTTTCTCAGAAATGAACCAAATACTTTGGGTCCACCTTCAACAAGCAATCGGCCGATGCCGCGTTTATTTAGCTCATCCAACAAGAAACATAGATTGGATAGGCCCTGCGTATCCGGATAGGCAAGTACTTCGGCTCCTTTTTTGGTGATATGCTCGACCGTCTGAGCTTTTGCCTGTACCGTTTCCTGGCGTGTGAAGATTAGCAAAGGTGCTTTTTTCGCAGTGGCCAGCAGCCTGCAATCCAATGGAATTCTTAGTTGGTTGTCTAAAACGACTCTCACTAGCTGTTTCCCCTTGCTGGGCCGAGCAGTCAACAGTGGATTGTCGGCAATTACCGTCCCAATTCCCACTAATATTGCCTGGGCACGTCGGCGTAATTTCTGCACGTCTTTTCGGCTCTCTTCGCAGGAAATCCATCTTTGCCCGCTGGTTTGATTTGCCCATGCGAGTTTGCCGTCAATGCTTTGGGCCCATTTTAATATTACCCAGCATTTGCCGCTGGTGGCAAATTTTATAAAGGAAGCATTCAGCAGCTTAGCCTCTGTTTCGCAGACTCCGGTCTGCACATCGATTCCCGCCTTGCGTAATTGCTCGATGCCTTTGCCGTTGGCGTGCTCCGATGGGTCGATTGTTGCGATGACGACTTTCGCTAACTTGGCGGCGATAATTGCATTGGTGCAGGGGCCGGTTTGCCCGTAATGACAGCAAGGCTCAAGTGTAACATACATAATAGCCCCCTGCGGACTAACACCTAAGTTCTTACAATCTTCAAGGGCATTTATCTCTGCGTGCGGACCGCCGAGCTTTGCATGCCAGCCTTTGCCGATTATTTGAGCTGCTTTTACAATGATACAGCCGACTGCAGGATTCGGCTCAACCGAGCCGATGCCCCGCTGGGCTAATTTCAAGGCTGACAGCATATATTTTTCATCCTGATTGGTCATTGATTTAATCCTTTATAGTATTTCCATAAATTGCGTTTCATTTATCACTTTTACGCCTAATTTCAGTGCCTTGTCGAGTTTACTGCCGGGTTCGTTGCCTGCCAAAACAAAATCGGTTTTTTTACTTACACTCGAGGCAGTTTTTCCTCCAGCTTCTCTAATCTTTTGTTCCACCTGCTGGCGAGTTAGACCTTCCAGTGTCCCCGTAACCACGATTGTTTTGCCGGCCAGTTTGCCCGAGCGTTTTATCTTCGGCTGCTGCGGTTTTACACCTGCAGCCAATAAGCCGTCGATAACCGCCCGATTCTTCGAGTCGCGAAAGTATTTATAGACACTTTCTGCCATTGTCGGTCCGATTTGGTCTACTGTCTCAAGTTCTTCCCTGCTGGCGTTCATAAGGGCATCAAAAGAGCCGAAATGTTCCGCAAGGATTTGAGCCGATTGGCCTCCGATGTGGCGAATGCCCAAAGCGGCAATGAGACGCCATAAGGGCTGTATTTTGCTTTTCTCGATAGCCTTTATCACGTTGCCGGCGCTTTTTTCGGCCATTCGTTCCAGTTCAATTAACTGTATTTTTTGCAGGTTGTAAAGGTCTGCAAAATTCTTCACCAGTCCGCTGTCAACTAACTGCTCAATCAGGCTGATGCCGATGTTTTCAATATCCATCTGGTCTCTGCCGGCAAAATACTTCAAACGTTCTTTTAATTGGCCTAAGCAATCTGTATTGAGACACCGGATATAAACGCCATCCTCGTCTTTGGCCACAGGCGAAAGGCAATTCGGGCATTTCTTCGGTATTTTGAAGGGCTCGGTCTTAGCAGGTCTGAACTGTTTTTTTACTTCCACGACCTGAGGTATTATCTCGCCGGCCTTTTCTACTACGACTGTGTCACCACACCGCACATCGAGCCGCCTGAGCTCGTCGAAGTTGTGCAGGCTGGCTCTTTTGACGGTTGTTCCTGCCAGCTGAACCGGAGCCAGATTGGCCACCGGCGTTAAAATCCCGCTTTTACCCACCTGGACATCAATTGATTCGACCGTTGTCTGGGCGCGTTCTGCGGGGAATTTGTAGGAAATGCACCAGCGAGGCGCCCTGCCTGTTGCGCCGAGGATATCCCGCTGGTCGAAGCGGTTAACTTTTACCACCATCCCGTCAATTTGGTAAGGGAGGGTCTGTTTTTTCTCGTCCCAGCCGAGACAGATGTCAATAACCTCGTTTATGTCCTGCGCCTTTTTGATGTTTGGATTAACAGGTAAGCCGAGTTTTTTGAATTTCTGCAAAGTCTGGTAATGGTCTTCAGCCAGCGGCTGTGAAACCTCGCCGGCAGCGTAGGCAAAGAATGAAAGATTCCTTTCAGCGGTAATTCTTGAATCGAGAAGTTTCAACGAACCGGCAGCAGCATTTCTCGGATTGGCAAAGGTCGGCTCGCCGGAATCCGTGCGAAGCTTGTTCAGCTCGACAAATGATTTCGTAGGCATATAAACTTCACCTCGCACCTCAAGGACATCGGGAATGTTGCGGCTGTCTAACAATGCAAGCGGTACGGCTTTTATTGTGCGAACATTAGCGGTAACGTCATCGCCCACTTCGCCGTCACCGCGGGTAGCAGCGGTGACAAGCCGGCCTTTTTCATAGCGCAGACTTATCGCAAGGCCATCGATTTTCAGCTCGACCACATAATCGTAATCTTTGCTGCCGAGTCCTTTTGCTACCCTGTCGTCAAATGCTTTTAGCTCATCAGCATTATAGGTGTTGTCGATGCTTAGCATAGGTACGACATGTCGGACAGAAGCGAAGCCCTCGAGGGGCTGGCCTGAAACACGCTGAGTAGGTGAATCGGGCGTTATAAAGTGCGGATTTGCCTGCTCTAATGATTGCAGCTCAGCCAGAAGTTTGTCGTATTGCTGGTCGGTAATTTCCGGCTGATTAAGCACGTAGTAAAGCCAGTCGTACCTGCGAATTTCGCTGCGCAATTGCTCGATTCGTCTTCCTTTATCTTGGGCCATACCGTTATTTATAAGCTGACTTGGCAAAATTTGCAAGAGCCTGATTTATACGCCATAAAGCTGGAAAAGCAGAAGCATAAAATAAGATATTCAGGGGGCTGTATTTTAAAACTGATATGTCAGACTAAGACTAATCCAGTGTTCATCATGCTCGTTGACCGATTTCTCCCAGGACGACTGATAGTAAAATGCCGGCGTAAAAGTCAAGTTTTTGGTGACATTAAAGCTCGTAGAGATTCCAAAAACAGCGTGTGACCAGTCATGTGTTGAACCATAAGCACCGTCGTTATAGATTGTTTCTGCGGTCAGATGAAAAGTACGTTCCGGTATTATGTTCGGCATTGTCAGGTCATAACACAGACCAAATATATGAAGCCAGCCGCCATTCTCACGGACATCAGAATTCTTTTCAGACGGCCAGGTACATATTGGTGTGTATGAGGGAATTATACCTAAAGGGCAAATATTCGGCAGGCAAAAAGTTGCAAAAAGCTCCTGCATATCCGCTGCCGTTCGGGGCATAACAGGATAACTATAATAAGACCAGCCGAGCCGGTAATTTACCGCATAGATTTCCTTGTCGAAAAAACTGTTGTAGTAATACACGGTGTAATCAATTTCCTTGTCATCTTCAAATCCGCTCCTGTTAGCCATAGAGGACCAGACATTAATGCCAAAACCTGTTTCATACAGGTCGATATCAATGCTGGGTTGAATTGCACTATGGTTATCAGGATAGGTATCGTAGCCGCGCCAGATGTACCTGCTTACATAGGTTGCATCGAAAATTACTCCGAGAGACGGCTCGGCACACATTTGACCGCCCTTTGTCTCCTGTGCATTGACAGTTGCAGAGAGGTTTAAAAATATTATTGATAGTAATAGAACTCTTGTTATTTTCATAATCGATATTTTTTTTAAAAAATTATTCTGACATTTATCGCAAACTAACCACCCCTTAGAAGAAGTCTGATAGTTTTATCGGTATAGAAACAGCTTATATTGAGTTAGAGAGTTTTTATTTTTGAAATCCTTGTATCGACTGATAATACGGCACGCTAATAACGAAAACACCAGTGTAATAATTTTTGCCGGAATAAATGCGGAAATGGACATTAAAATTGAGTTGAGGGGAAATATTGCCGAATTAACTATGCAAAACAAGTAAAAATGTGGGGTAAAAAAAAGAGTACAAAAACAATAGGTTTTTGGGGCACGTACCTCTAAAGCAGATTATTCCAACAAATAAAAGGTGTCAAAAGGGGGATTATGAATGAGTAAGAAGCAGGCAAGGTTGGACGGCAGCGGACATAGATACATAAAGCTGCAGACAAAACTTAGCATTAGCTTCTCGGTCTTGGCAATACTTACCTCGGCATTACTCACTGTTGCCCTGTATATGACGGTACGAGGTCAGCTTCGTGAGAATATCCGTGAACGCCTCCGAAATATCGCGAGTGTCGCAGCTTTGCAGATAGATGGTGACGCACATGCTGCCCTTACAGATTCTGCACAGGAGGGTAACGCTGCCTATATGAAAATCAAGCGGGTTCTTCAGCGAATCCGTGACAATAGTCCTGATATCCGATTTATCTATACATGGCGTTCTAATGATGCCGGCCAGCTAATTTTTGTTGTCGATGCTGAAACCGACCCCAATGAAATATCTCATTTAGGAGACGTCTATCATAGTGACAACACCCCCTTTTTCCAGCAACAATTAGTCTCTCTTAAAGGCCCCCTGGCGGACGAGGAATTTACTACCGATGAATGGGGTATATGGCTGTCAGGATATGCCCCCTTCTACAGGTCCGATGGCCGGAGGGAAGGTATAATAGGCTTGGACATATCTGCCGCAGATGTAATAGCACACGAAAGGCAATTCCTCTGGGTTGCACTGGCTGTCTTTGGAACTACCATACCTATAGCTTTGATACTGGGCTGGCTGCTGGGGCGCAAATTGGCAGCGCCAATAGTCAAACTGACCCAAGGCAGCGAACGTATCGCTCAGGGAGATTTAAACCATAGGGTATTACTAACCAGCAATGATGAAACCGGTATCTTGGCTGCGGCCTTTAATAATATGACCAAAAGTCTCCAGAGTGTAATTATTGCCCGTGAACAGGAAATCACAATGCGTAAGCAGGCAGAGGAGAATATTAAAGTACTAAAGCAGCAAATAGAGTTTATCTTGGGTGCCACTAAAACTGGTATAGATATCATTGATTCGGAGTACAACATTCGATATATCGATCCTGAGTGGCAAAAGATATATGGTGACACATCTGGAAAAAAATGCTATGAATATTTTATGGGGCGAACCGAAATATGCCCCGATTGCGGAATAATAAAGGCTTTTAAGACAAAGACTATTACGGTTACAGAAGAAATTCTTGTTAAGGAAAACAATAGGCCTGTACAGGTTACCACCATACCCTTCCAGAATAACAACGGTGAATGGTTGGTTGCCGAAGTGAATGTTGACATCACTGAACGTAAGCGAGCCGAAAAGGACTTGGAAGCTCTGAACAAGGAATTGGAATCAACGGTCGAGAACCTGAGTGAGGCAAACCAGCAGCTTCGGGATTTTGCTCACATAGCAGCTCACGACTTAAAGGCACCGCTGAGAGCGATTGGTACTTTGGCCGATTGGCTCTCAATAGACTATGCTGATAAGTTTGACGAAGCAGGCCTGGAAAAAGTTAAACTGATTACAAAAAGAGCAGAGCGAATGAATAGACTTATCAATGCTATTTTGCAGTATTCTGGAGTTGGAAGAGTTACAGAAGAAAAGGAGATGATAAACTTAAATGCTGTTGTTGACGAAGCAATATTCGCAATTGAGCCGCCGGATAATATTGAAATAACGATAGAGAACGAATTGCCCGTCGTAATGTGTGACCAGACAAGTATGATACAGGTATTTCGAAACCTGATAAGCAATGCTGTAAAATATATGGACAAACCAAAAGGTCATATCAGAATCGGCTGCGTTGAAAAAAAAGATTGCTGGCAGTTCAGTGTTGCTGATAATGGCCCTGGAATTGAAGAAAAGTATTTTGAAAAGATTTTCAAGATTTTCCAGACTCTCCTGCCGCGGGATAAATTTGAAAGTGTCGGAATAGGACTTTCATTGGTAAAGAAAATCGTTGAGATGCATGGAGGCAAAGTCTGGGTAGAATCAGAACAGGGGCAGGGCAGCATCTTCTTCTTCACGCTGCCGAAACAGGAAATAGGGGTAAAAGATGCGAAACTCGAAGCCTATATTGTTAGTTGAAGATGATGATGTAGATGCAATGACTACCGAACGGGCTCTTAAGGACCTGAGGGTTTCCCGATAACCCCAAACTCCCCGAGTAGGACTCGAACCTACGACCTAGCGGTTAACAGCCGCTCGCTCTACCGATTGAGCTATCGGGGAATAGCAATCTTTAACAATTTACAAAACAAAGGCTTTTTTCGTCTAAATTACTACGGACAATTATCTAATTTTCAGCAATTCTGTCAAGCACCATCTTTTTTTGAGCTTATAAAATGAAAAAATAAACCTGATACTGGACAAATAAGAAATCATATTGTATACTAACGTGTTTGCAAAGCTTTTTCAAATAGTCTGCAGCTTGATGCGGAAGTCGGTTTTTCAGCATTTCGATTGCCGAATTTATATTCGGAGTTGTTGTTGGCGATATGGCGAAGGATATACTTAACGTAGGTGGCTTTATTATAAAAAAACGCCTTGGAATTGGCGCGCGCAGCACTATCTATTTGGCAACTGACGTGCAAAGCAAAGCTGAAGTGGCTCTTAAGCGGGTAATATTCGAAAGGCCGGAAGACGCGAGAATTTTTGAGCAGGTACAGTCCGAATACAAAGTAGCCCAGCGGATAGACAATCCCTATGTCAGGAAATGCTACAAACTGAAGAAGATACGCAGAATGTTTAAGGTAAAAGAGATGCTGCTTTCCATGGAGCTGTTCGACGGTCAGTCTCTTGAAGATGGGCCTGCCTTGAGTTTGCTCGATGTTTTGCTTGTCTTCAGAATGGTTGCAGACGGTCTTAACGCGATGCATCAGCACGGATTTGTCCACTGCGACATAAAACCAAATAATATTCTTCTGAACATGTCCGGCTCAATTAAGATTATTGACCTCGGCCAGAGCTGCAGAATCGGTACGGTAAAACAGCGAATTCAGGGCACACCGGATTATATTGCTCCAGAGCAGGTCAGGAGAAAGCCCCTTGGCCCTAAAACTGATATTTTTAATCTGGGTGCCACAATGTACTGGGCTCTTACAGGCCACAACATCCCTACTCTGATACCTAAAACAGACAGTCTTGGACTGCCGATACCACAGCCGCGCCGTGCGCCTCACGAATTGAGAGAAAAATTGCCAATAGAAATCTCGAAACTTGTGATGGATTGCGTAGAAGACGACCCAGCACAGCGTCCGCGTAATATGATGGCGGTTATATCGAGGCTGGACCTGATTATACACAGTATTTTGGACGGCAAGGTAAAAGCAAATAAAGATGCCTCAAACAATAATTGACTTGCTGAACAAAGGTATTGAAGCCGGCAATGCCGATAAATTTCGACAGGGTAACTTAATTCAGTTACCTGCTCAGGGCAGCCTGGTTATAACCGGTGATATTCATGGGCATCGGCGAAATTTTGAGCGGATAATCGCTTTTGCCGACCTGGCAAATAATCCGGACAGACATCTTATCCTCCAGGAAATTATCCACGGCGGCCCCGAGGATTCTGAAGGGGGCTGTCTCTCTTATAGATTGCTGCTTGACGCCGTACGCTGTAAATTGGACTTCCCTGACCGTGTTCACATTATCATGGGAAATCATGATACCGCTTTCATCAACGACAGCGAAGTGCTGAAGATGGGTAAAGAAATGAATCGTTCGATGTTTTTGGCTCTGGAACGGGAATTCCGGCAGAACTGTGTGGATATCAGACTGGCGATAAGACAATACCTGTTCTCGCAGCCGTTAGCGGTCAGGTGTGAAAACAGAATCTGGGTGTCGCATTCATTGCCAGGTGATCGCTACGTAAATAAATTCGATAGGCAGGTTTTTGACAGGCAGCTGAAAATCAACGAAGTAGTCAAACCAGGCTCTGCTTACCTGTTGACCTGGGGCAGAAAGCATAGTCAGCAGACACTAAACGATATGGCAAAGCTTCTTGATGTCGATATTTTTATTCTCGGCCATCAGACACAGGAGCACGGATGGAGCCGAGCCGGTGAAAATCTGATAATTATCGCATCCGACCACAATCACGGCTGTTTATTAACTATCGACCTGGCAAAATCTTACACTGTTGAGCAGCTAATCGATTCAATAATACCCTTGGCATCTGTATCTTAATAAATATGTCTTGAACAAAATTCCGGATACGAAGCGCAAAAAGTATGGATTGGTATTACTATATAGCCCTGCTGTTGATTCTGTCTCAATTTGTTTTTGGGATTCATGCATATAGCAACTATCGCTATGTTCTGGCAAAATACAAAAGAAAGCGTACAGAATATCGGCCGAGAACCGTTCTGATTGTGCCGTGTAAAGGGTTGGATGCGGCTTTTCATGAAAATATCGCTTCGTTTTATAATCAGGATTACGAAAACTATCTGCTATGGTTTGTTGTTGTCAACCAGTCAGACCCTGCCTATGAACAGTTATGCAGTTTGAAAAACCAGCTTTGCCGCAGTTCAAAGGCCCAGGATGTGCAGGTCTTTGTTGCCGGACATGGGCAATTGGGCACCTGCAGTCAAAAAATTCATAATTTGCTCTATTGTTACAGCAAAATTGGCGATGATATCGAGACCCTTGCCTTTGCCGACTCTGATATTTGTGTTCGTACTGACTGGTTAAGTCACATAGTCTACCCTCTTCGACAACCTAAGAACGGAGCCGCTACCGGCTATCGTTGGTTTATACCCAAAAAGAATAATCTTGCCACCTTGGCCCTTTCGGCAGTAAATGCCAAGGTCGCGCAGTTGCTCGGTAATACCCCTTTTAATCAGGCATGGGGCGGGTCTATGGCTGTCCGCGTAGACGTCTTTCGCCGATTAGGCCTTGATAAAATCTGGCCAAAAACCTTGAGCGATGATTTGTCACTAAGCTATGCGGTCAAAAAAGCCGGCCTGAAAATTGTTTTTGTCCCTGCCTGTCTTGTGGCTTCAAATGAGTCTACCACCTGGTCTGAGCTTTTTGAATTTGGCAGGCGGCAGTTTTTGATTACACGCGTAAGCGCGCCAAAAACCTGGTGGTTTGGATTAAGCAGCAGTCTATATTCGATACTGGGTTTATGGGCAGGTGCCGTCCTGGCAGTTTACGCGGCAAAAATCGGGGATAAAAACCTGCCCATTTTTGTCGCAGTGCCTGTCCTGTTTTTTGCAGGTCAGCTTTTCCGCGCGGTACTCAGGCAGTTAATGATTGGCAAACTGCTTGCCAAAGACCGCCGTAAACTCAGAGCTGCAATGGCCGCTGACATACTTTTCTTTTGGATATGGACGCTTCTCCAGCTGGTTTTTATTGTCTCTTCAGCTTTCGGTAGAACTATCAAATGGCGGGGTATCCGTTACAAACTTCTTGGCCCCACCGAAACAATTGTTGTCGCAGACTAACACTTATTGGCTTGCCGATACCCTTCTTTATTTCGGTTTCAAAAAGCAGAAAGGGCAGGATTATTTTTCTTTTGAACTCTGCGGCTGTTGCGCAGGCTCAGGCTGGGGTAATTGGCCGAGTATCTCCTTTATCTTTTCCTGTCGCAGGCTTTTCAACTGCTCCGTAAGGTCGTTTTCTCGCAGCATAAATTCAATGTAGTATTTGCCGCCGTCCATCGGAATACTTATTTTGCCGACATAAGTCTCAGCTTTTGGTTTAATATCACTTTTACCTGCTTCTGGACTAAGTATTTTTTCCTCGCGATTGGGCCCGGTTATACGGATGTAGTTTCCGTCTACACGCACTTCTATGAGTCCATCTACACTGGTTACCACATTTAGCAGGGCCTGTTTAAGCGTTATATTTTGCATATCAACAGATATTTTTTCTTCGAGCCATGAGGAATCCTTTTTAAATATATTCAGCTCCATACCGGTTCGCTTGGCAATCTGTTGGATAACTTCTACCGCCTTCTGGTCTTTGTAAGAAATATCAACTAACTGGTCGAGTTTTTCTGACCGAAATTCCTCAATCGAAACAACGCATATCTCAGGAATCTGCTCGGGAAAATCCATAGATGAGATATACCAGTTTCCCACTACACGCGAATTACGGTTATCGATTTCTACCTGATTTAAGAGTTGAGCGACGGTGACTGGTCCATCTAATTTAAACGTCAGGTCAGTGGGTCTCGGACGCTCCATTTTCTTACCTGCCAATTGGTGCAGTATTGAGTCAATCGTATCTTGAGCAGAAACGGGCACTATTGCCACTTCTTTGCTAAGCGCTTCATTTATCGTGTTCTGTGGGCTTTTTCGGTACTCGGTTATTGTCTTTGTGTAAATGGCTTTTAGCAGCTCCAGCTGCTTGGTTGTTGGTCTTCCGAGAATATGTTCCAGTTCGGGCCTGGGATATATCGTGATTTCTTCATCTCCGACAGCGTAACGCATAAAAAACGCGTTCAGCATTTCTGTCATGCTGTCGGCTAAAGGTCCGTTCAGTGCGACCGATAGTCTTGTGGCTTGGCCGTATGGAAGTTTCCAGGCTGCTTCATCTGACAGAACAAACTTTACCCCCGCCTTTTGGCCGATTTTGTCCAATGCCTCAGTTATAGTAACATCATTTAACTGAATACTAACATCCTTGCTGAATTTTGCCTGTAATTGTAGTTTGTCCGCCCTTGCACAGACCGCTAAAATGCCAGGAAGGACAGCTGCAATAATCAGACTTTTTACCACTTTCGTAGCCATCATTTTTGTCTCCTTTGTCTTAAAAAAGTCTCAGAACAAATAAATCAAATCGTTCTCATAGCTGCTGGTTCTGTTATCCGCCAGCATCGGTTCGGGCCTGCTGATTATTATCCACGCAGAACAATCTCCTTTTTGGGAGCCGTTCAGATTGATTATCTCAACTGTACATTTTGCCAGGCTGTGCCGGTTGTTTCCAACATCGACAGTCGTCTGAGAATTGATACCACCCTGTTTAATCTCAATTGAAGTCAAACCCTTTTTGTCAATAAAGCTGACTACCGCTCCCTTGATATTGGCTATTCCTACATTTGCCGGCCTTTCGGTTATACTCATCATTGTGATGAGTATAACGGCTGCAGCGACCGTCAGTCCTGCTGCTATCTTAAAAGCAATTGGGTATTTCTTCGCGTATGTTTTCCGAGGTTGAGCTTTGTCTATCCGTCCCGATATTGCAGCATTCAGTCCGTTCCAGTCAAAATATTCGAGCTGGTCAGCGACATTGTGTTCCAGCAGGCGGTCTACGTTTTCTTTATCGTTTTTCATTTCAGATACTCTTTCAGTAATACTTTCAATTTCTTCCTTGCCTGAAAAACATGCCACCTTACTGCCTCGACCGAACAGCCCATAATCTCGGCAGCTTCTGACTGTGACAAATCTTCGAGACCAAAAAGTGAAATCGCCTTGGTCTCTTTTTTTGACAGCTTCAGCATAGCCTTCTGTATCACTTGCTTTAACTCCTCGGAAATTTCTCTCTCTATAGGTGAGCTGTTTTTCTTGTCCTCATAGCAGTCGGTGATTGCTATGCTCCCTTTATCTTTCATGGCCCTTCTTTGACTTATAGCCGCGTTGCAGACAATCCGTAAAAGCCAGGTCCCGAACCGTTTCGGCTCTTTTAACTTGTCAATCTTCAAATAGGCCTTTAAAAACCCTTGTTGTGTTGCTTCCGCCGCTTCACTCACATTGCCCAATATTCTGCTGGCCGCATACATCGCTTGTTGTTGATATAATCGTACAAGCTCATCGAATGCACGTCGGTCCCCAGACCGGCTTGCTTCAACTAAGCGTTCCACATTACCAGTGTCTGATTTCTGGCTGTCGTTCACGAATGCTTCCTCACCCATATAGACGCACCGATTCTGCTGAACGTTAGCAGGTTTTCATAAAAAATTTCTCGTGTGTCTGTATGGCTTTCACTTTATGGCGGTATGCGACTATTCGATATCGGCAATGTCATTTTGCGGCTTGCCGACTAGGTAGATTCTGTTTTTCCCGCTGCGTTTTGCCTCCAGCAGCGCCTTATCTGCCTGGGTAAAAAGCTGCTGTATTGTTGAGCCGTCGCGAGGAAAGCTCGACAGGCCGCCGCTTATCGTCAAAACCCCTTTGCCTTCAGGACCCAGCAGGTGCAGTTCCGTTTTTTCCAACGCCTTTCTGAATCGCTTTGCGATAAAAATCGCTTCCGTGGGATGGTCGGTCATTGCCGAGCGTCTCTCCTCTGCGGCCTCTGCAGTTTTTCTCTGCGGGTCATCCCAGAAAACAACCGCGAACTCATCGCCACCAATCCTGCCGACAACGTCGTGCTGACGGCAGCAGCGACGCATCAAAACAGCAGCCTGTTTTAAAACCTTGTCACCTGCTGAATGGCCGTAAACATCATTATAATGTTTGAAGTTATCAATATCGAAAACAAGCAGCGTCACCCGTCCGTTTGTTTTCCTGGTACGCTCTATAATCTGCCTGGAAAATTCCCATATATACCGTCGGTTCTTCAGGCCCGTCAGCTCGTCCTCGGTGGCTAATTTCTCGAGCATCCTTATTTTTTCCTGCTGGTCTGTGTCGACAGCAGCAGCTTCAGCCGTCTGCACCGGTCGACCGGTCCGGGTACCAAAAACCGATTCGTAAAACTTTTTTGTTTGTATCGGACAAATCAAATAGTTATCAGCTGGGGCAATTCCATTGCTTGATAAGCCCGTCAGCTGCATTGCCGTCGGCTCTTCATACATTTGTGCCAGAAGAACTATTTTTGTACCGGCATTAAACTCTCTTAATGCTTTTAATGCCGAGCTTATTTTGGCCGGTGCTCCGGGCATTATAACAGCAATTGCCGCAAAACTTTTCTTTGCCGCAGCGTCGATTGCATCGAGCATATTGGTATAAACTTCACAGGGCAGTTTTTTAATGCCTTCGGCATCTGAAAATGCCCGGTTAATATCCCCTATCAGCAGAATATTTCGGCTGTCTTTCACAGATGATGAATTATGTGTTTCCATTTAGTCAGACTCCGAGCAGGGCATCCAGTTCAGCTTTGGTAACAGGAAAATCCTTTTTAACGGAAAAAGAGGTTCGATTATTTTCTGGTGAACAGGACAAACTCTTTGCTAACAATTTTTCTACCACTCCTTTAATCTCCGCAGCTTCATTTATAAAAAAGATTCCTGTTCCTGCCGCGGCCTTTTGATTTTGCGCCGAGCAGGCTTCTGCCAGACAACAGCATAAGCTGCCTTTTTCGCCGGCTATATGGAAAAACCTTCCCTTTTCTCTGTTGAGTTGTCCGAATCGGCCGATAACCAGCACATTCCTTCCTGTGTTTCTTGCCAGGTGGCCGACAGCAGGATAAACATTTTCGCACACCACAAAGTCGACTTCGTAATTGCTGAGTACTTTTAACGTATAATAGATAAATTCGTCAGTCGAGCTGCCGACAACTATCGCATGCAGATTCTGATTGAAATTTGATTTTTTCACCCGTCCAGCCAACCTTAAAATACTGCAGTATTCTGTTCACTATACCATTTCACACAACGCTAATCAACCGTCGGCAAATCCGCCAGGTTCTTTTGTGCCTGCTCAGCGTAGAAACTGGCTGGATACAGACTTATAAAACTCGTCAGCGTCGCTCTGGCGTCAGCCAGGTACTTCTTCTTTTGTTCAGGATTCGAGTCACTCTCCTGCCATAAACGAATCTTCAGAAGAGCTAATTCGTACAATGCATGCATTCCACCATCGGTACCCTCGAATTCTTTATGGAGCTTGCTCAGGTTTTCGGCCCGCAGCTGCTCATCGGCAATAAGTTTTGTCTGGGCCAGCAGGATATTATCACGCAGAGGATCATCTTTGCCCATCTGTGACAACAATTCATCGAGGTGCCGTGCATAGTTTTCACTGTGTGGGTTTAATATAACAAATTTCGCCAGTCGTTCAGCAGACCCCTGCCCGTCGGTTAGATTTTCCTGACCGATGAGACTGCGCAGCTGATTTATATTTCTCTGCAATTCCGTCAGCTTAAAGGCCGTTATTACCGAATCCGCCGGCGGACGAAAAGGGCTGAAAAAAGAGTCGCTCTGTATTTGGCTGCCTTCGAGCAGCTTCAGCCTTGACGCAAGCATCGTTTGCGATTCCGTGAGAACTTTATCTGCCTGCTCGAATTTACCCTGACCTGCCCAATGCATTGCTATGCGCCATCTTGCCTCGATGGATTCGGGACTCTGGTTAAACTCTTCGTACAACCGATACCAAATCTTCCGTGACCTTTCATAGGGGTAATCGCTGTAAAAATGCAGCACCTCTTTTTGACCGAGCATTGAAATATCCGGGCTGTACTCACTCAGAACTGCTTTATAGTAAAGCGCTATGGGCATACGATGGCTTTTGGGTCGGCGGGTTATAAACAGGTCATACTGCATTAAGAGCCAGTCCTTTTTGGTCTGATAGTTTAGCTCTGCAGATAATATGAACCAGCTTGGCCAGCGGTCAAGCCGTAGCTGGCTTTGTATTTCACTTTTCAATTCTGCCCGTAACGCTATAGGTTCGGCTGGGTAGAAGAAGCTTGCAAGGTATCGCCGGACGGATGGATTTGTAATTGTTTTGTCAAGTGCTTCTGTTACGCTGTGGTCGTGAAATTCAGCTGCCTGCTCAGGATTATTTTTGGCAACATAAAGCTGGTAGTCCAGCTCGTCAAAACCTATTTTTACTTCGAATACGGCGATGGCTGCCAAAAGCACAAGACTGGTAAACATCCAGACCAGACCAGGCCGGTAACGCGTAAAATGGCCTATGCCCAGAACTAATCCTGACATTGCAAGACCTCCAAGCCAGGCACAAAGCCACGGTGTAAAAGAAAATCCCCATTTTATCGGTTCGACCCCGCTGGCACCGCCAAAATAACCCCAGTAAAAAAGTTGCGGTGCTGTGCATAACGCTATCGCGATAAAACGAGACCGAAAACGAAGAGGACGCCACGCGGCTGCCAAACAGCTTATCAGCACGCACACCGCGAACGCCGGCAGGTTAGCCAGAAAGAAAACCCCTAATATCAATGGCAAACTGTAGCTGAAGCTCAAAAGTTGTGATGTCAACACCGGCGCAATGGCTAAAAGACCCATGAGCAGCCCCAAAACAAGGATGTGCCACGGATATTCGAATATGTTCACCCCGGTTATGACAAACTGGCCAAGGTGCCAAAGTTTTGGGGAAATCACGGTCTGTAAATCGAACGACCAGAATGAGCCCGTCTGCAGCTTTGACCAGAAACAGCAGCTCACCGCAAAAGCTGCTACAGATAGCAGCCAGCACAGTAGAACATTCTCATGGCTGTAATGCAGCGTTGGCCCGACAGTCATAAAAGACTTCGAGGTTAATTTTGGTGTTTTTTCCGTCTGCTTGTTTTCCATAAGCCTGACTGTCACCTGCTAAATTGTATTAAATACCACCCACTATAAATTAACAGGCTTCAATTATCCTTTCAATCTGCTCGAACCGGCAACATCTCACTTAAACACAATTATACCTGCTGACTATGATTCACGATAGCAAAAATGGGGCTGTTTATGCTGGAATTCCTTAACCCGCGGTGATTTAAGTCCTCAAGTTCCCCGCTTTTTTACAAAAACCTCGTTTTTCTTCCCCCTCCGCCTGCCAAGCTTTAGCCGTATATTTTGCCGTTTTGGTCAACGTAAATAGTGCCCTTGGCCTGCTTTATCACCTTCACTGCCTTTGGTACGTCCTCCAGCCTGGGAACCTTGAATAGTCTGTGGCATTGACGGCATCTTACCCTGCGGTCAGCAGCTTCTGCATCTAACAGCCACCTGTTACTACAGTTAGGACATTCGGTAATAATCTGCATCTGTTAATCCCTTACACCCGGAGATGGTCTTGGACTTCCGAACCAGCCCGGCCGCAGAATATTCTATTCACAGACTTGCATAGTTTCCATCATTAATTTTCTCACCTGCCGTCCCATAATATTGTGTTTTCCCCGGCAGTATGGCTTTAAACAGTGGAACTATTCTCTGCTTGTGCTGTTTTCCTTGATTTACTCCCTCGAATTTGTTAACATGGATTTGTTGGAGGAGTTTAATCGAGTGATAAAGAAAATTTCAAGCAGGGTTCTCAGGTCGGTTCCTCTTGGCAAAGCCAGTCACGAATTTCCACGTATAAGGCAATTTACAGCCCTCAGCCGCGTAATTAACATTGTCTCCGCCGAAAATTTCAGACTCAGACGCACCAGCGATTTTGTTACTTATACAGACCGGTTAGTCACCTCGGAGGTATTCATCGACAATACCCCGACCGGCCAGAGCCTTGATTGTTACATTTAACACTAATCCCGCGTTTCATAAATCTCTCGACTAATTTTTGCCTTTTTCCGAATGTATTTTGTGCCAACTGTTATGGCAATTCACCCAAAAAAAACGAATCGCCAATCGAGAACATCTGGTCATCTGCCTTGGCTAACCAAACAGCATCGCATAGAAATATAGCGCAAAACCACAATAAATACAGCCCAGCTGCATAACAGCATAATCATTACATGCACAGGGCCTATCTGCACTGGCCAACTCGTGATAGTTAGCTTTCCGACAAAGTAGAGGGCGAACGGAATCTGAAAGAGGACCATTACAAGAAGCATCATCGTCAGTATCGGTTTTTTGTGAAAAATCAAACCTATTGTAAGTGCAACAGGAGCCATCAAGAACGGCGCAAAGGAAAGATTCATGTTAAGCGCGTTAAAAGTGAATTCCTGCCCTCCAACCGTCAGTTGCGGCATTATCCTTGCCAATAGTTGTGTTGACATTGCAAGCAGCACTACTACAACGGTAATAAATATCCCTGTTGTTACTGCCAGAGTCAGGGCCGACCAGAATCGCTGCCGTCGTCCGCCGGAAACTGACAAACTTGAATACACCCACAGATTCATAAGAACAACCATCATTCCCGGCATAAAGAACATAAAATTTTTACCGTCCCCTGGAATATAACACAAAAAACATGGTATCGGCAGGATAATAGTAAAAGGCAATATCCAACCCCACCATTGCTGTGAGAGCGTAATCCCAAATGATTTATACAGACTGCCCCAGATGTACTGCCGTAAGCTGCCGGTTTCTGCTCGGCTGATCCGGAAAACAAAAAAACCTTCCACGCCGGAAGATATTCTCATTGAGTTGGGCTTTTTTTTGTCCTTTTCCGCCAACCTGGTTTGCTGAAATTTAAATAATTTTTCTTTGTTCCAAACATCAAATGCTCCCATCCACATTACACCGCAATATCGCCTTGCCAGATTAGACTTGCCCAAGTAGCTCCACGCTAAAAAATTGACCAATCCGCCTAATAAAATCATCGACAGAGGACTTTCTACAATAGTATGCTCAATAAACACACTCATATTCAGCGGTTTGTCGCCAAGTATTAGCAGTGGTAAAAGTGCAATAAGGATGCTCCAGTTTTTAAATTTGTATACACACCAAGCCCCAAGCCAATAAAAAACTGTGAATGTGGAAAATGCTGATAGGCACGCCATAATGGTTTTGACAAAATTCAAATCAGGATAAAAAAGAAAGCTCAATGACCATAAAAACGATAACACCAGTCCAATAAAAAATAGAAATTTTCTCGGTATATTCCTGTGACCCGGCAGACAGTATGAAAATGGCTTTGTTAGAACATCTATTGGCAAAGTAGCTATAAAAGTGCTAACAAGAAGCATCCATAGAACCGGGGCAGAAAACACACCCTGTTTGTTTTTGGCAACAGCTTCAGTAATAGCCACAGCAACACCAAATGCAACGGATCCAAAAAACAATCCAAGAAACCAGAAGCTTCTTTTCTGATATAAATGTTTAAGATTTACCCATAAGATACTCATTATATTTTCCTTATTAACTGACAACTATTCTGTAGATTTCTTCCAAAGATAATGGCCGAATTTCGATTTCACAGTTCAAATCCTTGGCCTTGGTTTCTAACTCCTGCTGTGGACAATTCTGCACCGTGAATATCGCTTGGGAGTTATTTCTTTCGCAGTCAATTATATTTTCAAATGGCAATTCCGCGGGCAGTTTGCCGTTTAGAGATATCAGCGTAACTCTGATGAATTCTTCTCTAAGACTGTCAAAACTACAATCACGCAATATGGTACCTTTACGCATAATCAACGTATGGTCTATAACCTTCTCCACATCACTTAGAATATGTGACGAGATAATTATAGTGCGGTTTTCGTCCTGGATTATCTGAAGCAGCAAATCAAGAAATTGGCTGCGGGCAATCGGATCCAAAGCGGATGCTGGCTCGTCCAAAATCAGCAGTTCCGGCTCAAAACCTATTGCCAATAGTATCGCAACCTTTTGCCGTTGGCCGGGTGACAGAGAACCAACGCGGTCCTTAAGAGAAATATCAAAATCAGCAATGTATTTTTCTTCCAGCTCGTGATTCCAGGTTTTGTAATATGCGCTTACATAACGAATCAATTGCTTTACAGTCATCCATTCAAGAAGTTCGCCTTCCTGGTGAACATAACCAATCCTCCCAAGCTCTTTCGGGCTCAGCTTTGCTGCATCTGTTTCGAATGTGATGCACTGGCCTTGGTCGGCAAGATACAAGCCAATAATGTGTCTTAACAAAGTGCTCTTGCCCGATCCATTGGCTCCTAACAGGCCGATGATTTCCCCTCGTGAGATATCCAGATTGATATTGTCCAGTGCCTGTATTTTCCCGAACCGTTTGGAGACGTTACGCATTTGTACTATGGAATTTCCATTTATCATTTTTGCCTCCGGTTTTTAGAATTGTATTCCTTGTAGTGTTTTTTGAGAGACTCTATGGCCTCGTCTTCAGAAACTCCCAGTTGAATTGCGGTAATCGCCGCCTTGTTCACAACAGTGTCAAGCAATTTAGCTTTTATCTGGTCCAGGTGGCCTTTTTTAACTTTAGCCACAAAAAGCCCGATTCCTCGTTTTCTTTCAACAAGACCCTCAGCTTCAAGAAATGAGTAAGCTTTACTAATGGTCATGGGATTGACTTTAAGCCTTGCGGAAAGGTCACGAACTGTTTCCAGCTGGTTACCTTCTTTCAATCCATCAGTCATTATCTGCTGGCGGATTTGCCGGATAACCTGACTGTAAATTGGCACGCCGCTATGATGATCGATTT
>Ga0209777_10002630_pt1 | contig 23295 bp, 49 predicted proteins | sample FrelakmetHBP12HB_FD_187147 | JGI IMG/M metagenome (GOLD analysis project Ga0209777, IMG submission 187147) | Freshwater lake sediment microbial communities from the University of Notre Dame, USA, for methane emissions studies -HBP12 HB (SPAdes)... | ecosystem: Environmental > Aquatic >...
CCATCGTAACCTATATGAGTGGGACAGAATTTGTATGTTCTTGCATTATTCAGTTGAAGGTCATGATTTTGTAAAGCTGGAAAATCGTATAAAGAAATTCAACAAAATATACTCGGAACATAAGACTGAATCACTTTTATTTCATATCACCAGAATACTTAACACCAAAGATATTGCTACAGAAAAGCAGAAAATGAGTGAGGTAGTAAAGAAATATGATATAGAGTCTCCTATATTTATAGTTTTGACAGTGGATGATGGGGTAGAAACAAAACTCGATATTGAAGATAACATATATTTCTGCACCCTACCTGTACCATCAGTGCAAGACCAGTGGAAATATAATGCTGAGAATGAGCTTACACAAATTAACCACAATGCTGTTTATGAGTTAATGAATAAAGAATTTAAGTGGGGTGAGATAAAACAGGAACCGAAACACTAACCTATAACATCACCGACATTAGCGAACTTCCCAATCCTATTAGTGATATATCTGTATCTATAATCATCTTCTGTCGATACCTCTTCACCAGGATTCATCTTAATCAATTCTGAGCTTGCATGCTCAGCACACAATCTCATATGCCATTTCCCAATCTGTTCATATCCTATTGCAGGCTTCTTGCATCGGAATGTCTCACAGGTTGGGGTGTCCTTCCCTAATGTCATTCATATTCCTCTAATATATCTTTAACAAGATTTGGGCATGCAGTGGTAATCCACATAAGAAACATTAGTATGAGTAGGAATAGTAGAGGTACCCTACTGTAAAACATTTCATGATTCAAAAATGAGTATGTCCCTATATAAGCCATAACTATATTTCCACCAACAACCATTAAAATTGCTACAAATATTTCCTTATCCATACCATCACACCCTACTTGTATGATATATTTCTGTTATCCCATATGCCCTTATCCATTCCATGCAAGCGTGACAAGGAGTGATTAGCCGTTGATGTTTCCGGTATAGGAGCATAATAAGGTTAGGACTAGGTTTGAATACTTTGCGAAGAGCGTCTATTTCTGCGTGTGTAGAGAACCTACCATTGAGGTTTCTTGAGCCAAGTTTGTTGTAACCTGTTGCCACAACCTTTCCACTTCTCTTGTCAATTAGTATGCAAGCTACCTTTACTCTTATTGTACTTTTTGAAGCAATCTTCTCAGCCAACTCCATTAACTCTTTGAATTTCAATGTTTAAACCTCCATTCACCAAAAAATTTGGTTATATATTTATAATTGGTTTTAATCAATTCAATCAATTCATCTTTTGAAATACCTGTTATTGTGGCTTTGCTACTTAAATATTGATTTTTACCTTTACATCTTTTGAATTTTTTACCAACTAGTGCAGTTTGAGGATTGTTATATATTTCTGGATATTCTTCAATTTTAACAATCTTAATTAGTTTATTATTTGAATCTAGTAAGAACATTCTAGCTGAATTTCCACCATGCCTTATTGATACAGACAATGACCCATTATCACCTTCATGGATAACAAGTTTTGGAAGGGTTAATTTATAATGGGATTTAAGTTTAATAATCTTTGTAGTATTTGTAAATTCTTTACAATCATCATTTGTCAAAACTTGAGTAGGAAAGTAACCATTACATATAAAATTTCTTAATTGTTCACTAGAATAATATTTATTTGACTCAAATAATTCATATGTTTTAACTTCTATTATATTATGACATTTCTCACATAACTTAATTATGTTTTCTGAATTGTCACCTCCACCAAATTCTCTTGGTACAAGGTGGTGATGACTTTCAGCTTTATTAACTCTACATGATGGACATAGTTTCATTTAATCACCTAAATTACTTCCTTGAATTATCCCAACTGTATGTCAATATCCAGACATTTTCGCCTCACATTACCCATTCTATGAGATTTTCCCTATGTTATATATAAAGGTTTCCCCTATGTTATATATAAAGGTTTCTGTTGTTTCCCCTCTATCCATCGGGTGCTCAATGACATTTTCACTATTTCTTTGAAATATTCAACTGTTTAGGGTTCGGGAGGAGGTATTTCTCTCAGCTTTCTTCGGTTCATAAACTTGTTTATTACAACCGAAGATATCACTCCAGATATAACTCCTGCCACTATTGCCCCACCAACTGCAAGTGTTGAGTCCATACTTAGGGTTTGAGTCTTGTTTGTATAGGTATGAGTTATCGGTGTTTGGTTGATTAGTGTTTGGTTAACATAGGTATCATTTTTGAGGGTAAGGAGCGTTTGATTTATTATTGTGGTATTATTTATCTCCACCACAGGCTGCACTTGGCTCAGGTTGTTTAGTTCATTCCAAACACTTGTGTCGTTGTAGGTTGGTATATTTGATATCCTATCATTTAGGGTTGAGTTCAATCCATCTATGATTTGTGAGAAATTAACCACTACTCCATCAATACTCCTCACCAACTCTGAATCATTCTGGGCGGAGAGTAGGTCAAGATTTTCTATCATTTGAGTTAGTGAGTCATTAACTTGGTTAATCCTGTCTCTAACCATACTTATATCCGACGATTCCCACATACTCAGATTGTAAATATCAGCATAAATATCTGATATCTGAGTTGCTATTTTAGATATGTTTGTTGTTATATTATATATGTTTGTTGTCATATTATATATGATATAATCAAGGGCAGAGATTTGGGAGGTGAGGTTATCTATCTTTGTGTTTATATTATCCTGAGATGAGGTTATGGTAAAGTTGAATGTTTGTTGTGATATTGATGTGGAATATGCATCAACTTTAACCTGAAATATACCATATCCACTAGGTGTTATCCAAAATGATTGTGGTGGTGCACTGTTGAAATGTGCCATATACTGCCAATAACCATAACAATTGTATTGTGGTTGCCAGGTGTTCACAGATTCACTTATATTTGAATAGTTTATAGCAATTATATCAGTGAATATGTAGATATTGTAGTTTGAATCTTGTGGGTCCCCAGACTTTAGATTGAATGTTATGTTGTCAAATGCACTTACCTTCAACCATTCATTGAATATCACTGAATACCCAGACACATTATAATCTTGTCCTTGGGTCATCCAGTTCCTTTCGGTGGTCGAAGCTCTTGCAGTCATGGTTGGTATAAAAGCCACCAACACCATCAAACCCACTATTCCCCATACCATCTTACTCATTCAACCCACTCTCCTTCCTTGCCCTTACTTTTTCTATTATCCCATTTAGGACCATGCCTGTGAACTCTTCTCCTTCTTCTATTATCATTTGAGTACGAAATTCTTCAGCTTTGTTGATGTCAACATCAGCTAGTCTATAGTATTCTTTCCTTATACTAGTTATCTCATAAAATTTTGTTTTTCTAAAATAATGTTCACTTTTACTACAATCAGAACAAAGTGTTTTTACACCACTAAATTGTAAGTATGATTCTTCTTTCCCACATAACTTACAAACAATTTTTGCCATACTACCCTCATTTGGTTTAAGTTGTACTTTTTTTCTCCATCCTCTTATTGATGTATTTATGACTCCTACTATCTCAGCTATTTCTTTGTCGGTTAATCCAAGAGTATAAAGGTCTAGCCTGCGCTGATGTTCTATTGGGTTTGTTTCATTCCAATGTGGCTTTTTGTGTACTAACTCAACCATTTTTTGCACCCTTCACCTGTTCTACAATTCAGTTCATCTATCAGTAGATGAGCTGCAAATCTATACTTATCCTTCATTGAACCTTCTTCAAGGTCACTCATATTATCTTTTATATCTGCAATTTTAACTCTTATAGCTGAATCTGGTCCATTATTTATTATACTCATTATAAAATGATAATATGACTCATCACGGTATCTGGTGAGATATTTCAATGATTTGATGAAATAATCTGGTATATTTTCTTCTGTCAAAGAAATTTCAGTAATATTAGTATCTTCAAGTGTGTCATGAAGCCATGCAACTACTTTATCTTCACCATCCACCAAATCTGCAACCCTTTTTGGATGGTTGATATAAGGTTCTCCATTTTTCCTTTTCTGTCCAGCGTGAGCTTTTGTAGCAATGTTTATGGCTACATCCAATAGAGTCATTAACACCACCTATCAATTTTTCCATCTGGCCATATAACCATGACTATCTTTCCAACTTTCCTTGCATATCTCATTGTTGCCCATGTCCCACTTCGGAGAACTTCACTAAACTGACCAGGGCAAGCTACTAGAACACTCGAACAATCAACTATATCATGATTTCTTGTCATATAAGGTTTTGGTAAGAGTTCTGTAATTTCAGTTTTGTCGCAGGAATGTCTCTTACAAAATGCTCGCTTCTTTGGGTCTGCTGGTGGGTGAATTATTATACTCACACCAGCTACTGTATAATTGTTGAATTTCATAATTATATCATGTGCTTCCTTGTCTGCACCTATGTAGTCACCATGATGGAATTGCCATGGTCGACTCATTCTAATCCAACTCTCTAAGCGTTCTTTTTGTTCTTTGGTCATTCCAGCCTGCGTACCAGTGAATCCTATTCGCATTATTTACCACCTTCTTTTTCCTTTTTCCTGTTGTTTTCGAACTCTTCATATTGTGAATTTTTGGCATGCCACCAATTAGTTGGTGGCATACTTACCATTCCATAAAGTGAGCCTTGATATCCAAAGAAGTGTTCAGTGTCACTTCCTATTGGGCATTGTGAATTTGGGCACTTAAATGCTACTCTGAGTGGTGGGTTCCAATCAGGGTTATTACCTCTGCAACTAACATGGTCATTAAGGTCTTCATATCTTTTATTTTCAGTCTGCTGTAATTTCTTTCCACAATATGGGCATGCCATGTTTGAATAATTTCTAGCAATAATTACAGCTACTTCATCAGTTTCTATCTCAATTTTCTTAGCTTTCTTTGCTTCTTCTCGCTCCCTCAGAAAATCCTCTTTTCCATAACCTGTCATATTATACACACTCCATCTACGACTTCCACACTCCTACTACTGGTTTTGGTTTCTCTACTTCTTTTTCTTGGGTTGGTTCAGGTTCTGTTGGGTTGTTCAATTCCTTTATAAGCTCAGCACGCTTCTTTTCATACTCAGCGAACCTATATTTTACATATGAATCAGGAGCCTTTATACTTTTTAGATAATCCATGTTTGGTTTGTGAAAGCAGTCGAATTTAGCCAAGCGTTCTTTTATATTTTTCCTGTGGATTTTTTCTGCTTTGTCACCATCTTCTTTTCCTTTCATCCAGTGAATTATCCATTCACAGATTTCATAGTAGATATTTCCTGCTCCAGTGAGAATGAATTGAGCTTCTGTAGTTATTTCGAGTTTTGGGTCCCTTACGAATATTGCTTTTACTGTCACTTTCTTACTTGACCATCTTGGTGCATCGAATGTTCCGGTCCATTTAAGGTGGTTCTTTTTGAGGAATAGTTTGAAATCTACCTTGGAATCATGATATATTTTTCCATCCACTATGAAGGTTCGAGTTGCCATTTACTTCACCTCAGATTTGTTACTCCTTTTCTCATATCTGCATTACGAGTTGGAATTTCAAATACCCACTGATTTCCATTCCATATCTGCTTTGACCTCCAACCACACTTTTGATTTGAGCCTGGTGGGTCAACACACTCATTGACTATATCATCACCTTCTACTGGGTATTCCTTTGGAGAGCCTGACATTTTGACTCTTGTTCTGACTGAATTTCTACCACATCGTGGACATTTATCTAGTTCTTCAGTCATTAGTTCACCTCAGGATTCTTGGATATGTACCACCTGTTGAATTGGAATGGCTTCATTACTTTACTCACCTTTATTCTTTTCGATTTGAGTTCAGCTATTTCATCCGGGTCAAGATGAAAATTCTTTTCATCATACAAACTACTTGTAGGATTAAATGATATTACCACATCTATTGTTTCATTTAGCTGAATATGGGTCCTGTGACAAACTGGATTATCATTATGCATGAACACCAATGTAGAGTCTAAATCTATCACTATCATTGACTACCTCTTAGATTCCTTGCTGTGTTTCTCACAGTACCATCCCTTATTTCTCAAATCAACATTAGTTCCATCTTCATCGACATATCCACCATTATATCCAAGTGTTCCTTTTGTGTAATTATCACAATTATGAACCTCACAAAAGAGTTTGATATTGAGTACTTGATTTGCATATCTTTGTTGTGGGAATTTGTACTTACTCCTTGCCCCTTTCCTACCATGGTGTTCAGTCATTTGTATCACTCTTACTCATCAGCTTCTACAACCTTTGTAGCAAGTTCATCATATCTTTTTGCACATTCAGGGCATCGATTCAGAAGTTCTTTGAAGCTCTCCCATGAGTTGATTTTACCTTCATTCCTGCTCTGGAAGTTAGGCAATGGAGATTTATGGTTATATCCCCTTTTTATCATTTCTGCAACTAACTCTTCATGTCTACTCTTTATCATATCGACCTGACATAGATTATTTAATATATAGCCGGATAAATTCTTTCCAACTCTAATAGCCCCTACAAGCATATGAATCTCGACATGCTCACCAAGTAAATGTTGGCGGCACATGATTGTTGGGTCTACCATCCACATACGCATTTAACTCACCACCTGATTCTCAGATTCATCTATTTTACCCCTTGAAGTCTGAGAATGCCCACTCTACCCACTCCTTATACATCTTTACATCACCTGGGTTCATTGTTCGCCCATTCTCTTTGTGCCATGCTATTGCATGGTCTTCGAGTGTCATCTTGTCTGGGTTGTTCATTTATTCACCTCAATCATCACAATCACAGTAGCAAATGTGGTCATTACTAGTGCTGCCACAAGCTAAACATATATACTTATTTCCTGATTTTTTGAGATAGTCTATAAGTTCCTGTAGTTCTTCTTTAGTTTTTCTAGCAGCCATTTATCTCACCTCTAATAATCTAATCTTTCCCCATAGTAATCTTCCGAATTTTGTGCCAGTCTGTCATTTGAGTCTTCCTTCGAGCGAATTTGAGTGTCAGGCTTACCGAATGGAATGAAGTCTTTGCATTTGTGGTCTTTTAGAGGTCCACCTTTGCATGGATTACCATATCTGAAACACTCCAAACATTTTACCATATTTTTCACCTTCACTGGAAATTGAGTAGTGATGTAGTTTTTGCTTTCAGCTTTTCTTCTGGCTCTTCATCCTCACTTCCATCTTCACTCATGTCCGACTCATCACGGAATCCCAACCATACTGGGAATCTTGGCTTGTCCACCATTCCATATGGCTGATATTTGTACTTTACTATCTTACCTTTATATTTGTCTTGATGGTCCCAAATCTCTTTTCTGAGTTCTTGAGTAAGGCCATCTCCAGTTCCGAGGGAAAATTCCCATCCATGTTTGATATCTCTCACTTGAAATGACCCGAGTGTGTCTGCCATTACTACTCCATCTTGCTCATGAGAGCGTTTTGTGTACCCGAGTTCATTTAATGATTCAGGATTTTCATTATGTATACCTTCCTCGAATCCAATTATTACAGCTTCAGAGTCGGATATTCTCTTCACCTTGAGCAAGTATCCTTCTCTTAATGTCGACCTGCCATTCTTGTATGGTCCATTCATGCTTCGAATCATGGCTCCTTCATATCCTTGGTCTATTGCCCATTGTTCGTACTTCTTAAGACCTTCTATATCATTTATTACATCATGAATTACCACTATAACTTTGTTATCATATCTTTCTATATTTGACCTAACTAAATCAACAAGATTTTCATACCTTGTTGGATATGTTGTACCTAGGTTATCCTTAACATAATCGAATAAAGCGAAATAGAAATCGGGGAATCCATCTTCACTCATTATACCGGATGTTATGTCATTGAACTTCTTTCCTCTCACAAACAACTCACCATCTACTCCATCGGGTAGATTCTTTTCTATCCAATTTCTTACATAGTTGTTTCTAATTGGTTTGAACTTCCTCGACAAACATCTGCCATTCACTTTGAGGCATCGGATTCCATCGAGTTTCGGTGACATGAGTATGGGAAATTTAAGACTTCCATACTGCTCAGGCTTTATTTTTGTTGCTAGCATTGGTCGAGTTATCATAATTTCACCTCTTAGTAGTTGACAATGAATCGATTCGGACCGCCCACTTTCCTTTTGTCGGTGGGAAGTTAACATAGACATACGAGTCTGGGGTTTGGTGTTCTTTATATTCATGCAAATCAATTATTGTGCATATTTTACCCCGATAGAGTTTGGTATCACCATAGTAATAGTATGCATTTCCAACTACGATTCGGTCCTTTATTTTGTCAAACTCATGTGCCTTCATTATGGCCAGAGCTATTGGCTTGAAGTGTGAATTGATTTCAAGAAACTCCTTCATAGAACTATAACCCTGAACTTCTGAGGTCAATTTCAATCCTTGCAGGAATACTCTAGCGTCATATTCGAGTATAGTTATGGTCATGGTCTTTTCTGGTTCTTTTTCTTTTTCCTTTTTCTTATGGGTTTTATGTTCTGCCATTTATCTCACCTCACCATGTATTTTCCTGTATATGATTATATTTCTCCATTTCTCCAACATTAATTTAGCATATTCATCTGCCCTTTTCTCGGACTGACAACTATGAATTTTATCCCAATTATGCTTAGCTTTCTTTGATTGAATCAGATGACTCACTTCATGTGCTACTACTAACATTAGTACTTCTGTTTGATTATTTATCCAGCCGATTTCTTGATATGGTCCATGCTCTTTTATGTAATAAGGGTAATCAACATCAGACCCGATTGATATTATAAGTTTGTCAACTCCTCTCATAAATGAATAGTGAAACAATCCATGATATCTCCAAGCAGATTCATTAATCTCTAATTGAAATTTTCCAAACCCATTCGGTATGGTTAGGTCCATGATTTCTTTTATAGTAGCATTGGGTATTTTGGAATTGTTGTATACTTGGATTCCTTTATGAGCGAATATCATTTGTTTCACCTTAATTATTACAGGGGTGGAGGCACGATACTCAGGTGCCCAACCACCCCTGGTCATCATGATTTCTACCCATTGTGGTCTGGATTTTTAGTTTGTCGACTCGACCACATAGCTAACTCTAGTATTTGTGTGGATGTTCCACCATTTGTATTAGTAAAGAAATCTGCAAGTAGTTCATCAAGTGCTTCGTGCAACTCTATGTGCTTTTGCTTATGTTCTTTTTCATCCATTTTCTTCACCCATATTATGCATACATCGGAACTCTTGTTGATTCCGGCTCTATCACTAGACATGAATATGAAACTATTCCACTACTGTCCTTGTTACCTACACTCACCAATGTATATAATTTGAATTTCTTGGTTTTGTTGTTCCATTCGATTAAGCTTTTATTGGTAATCTTAGTTAGCTTAGGATTTTTATTCATGTTATCATCTCACTAGAATGGAGGCTCAACATATGATTCATTCCTGCACTCGTGCTCTATCTGCTCTTGATATTTCTTATCCTTTTCTTCATCTTCCACTACTCGCTTCCTCATTTCATCCCATCTTGTCATTTCCTTTTCATTTTCAGGGTCTATGAGCAACTCCATTGGGTGAGCACCTGTCTTACCAGAATCGCAGAGGTGCTTGTTAGAGTGAACATGAGCATAGACATCTACTATACCCATATCAATTACTTCATCACTGTCGCCAGGTGCATACTCTATGTCAGGCTCTTGGCCAACTACCATTATCTCTTTTGCACAATGTCCACACAATAACATTTACTTCACCTCATCCTTTTTCACACCTGGATAACACTCATGAAAACTAGCACACCCATCACAACTTTTAGGTTGCCAACTCGGACTACCTACACATTTGAGTGGTTTGTATTCTGTTTTACTTAGACCCATTATTCTCACCTTGTATTTTTTATTTCATTTTCTTGAGTCTTATTTCTTCTATTAATTTTGCTCTCTTTATTACTTCAGCCTTTATTATATCAGATGAACCTAAATCTGAGAAATCAAATCCTTCAATGGTTTCTTTATCATCATGCATACCACCATGACCCCATCTAATATTATTAGCTAGTTCTTCGGCATCTTCATCCATCAATCGGTTGAGTTCATTGAGTAGATTATTTGTATCATCCTTTACTAGATTAGTTTCATCATGTGGTATGCTAGCCTGTTTGCTAATAATGTTGAGTATTTCTGCATTCTCTTTCGCCATTTCCTCTTTTTCCTTTTTATTCATCTATTTCACCTTCAATGGGCAATTCTTTTCTTCACACCATTTATTCTTTCCGGCATTTCTATGCTCTTCACACATTCCATTAAGGCAATGAATGCAAAGGTCTGAATCTATTTCTATTTTCCATGCCATTATTTCACCTTCTTGAACCTGTCCATTCCTGCTTTGTGAATCGGCCAGCATTCATTGTGATACTGACCATATTGATTATGAATATGAGGGAGCATCTTGTTTCCATTCGGGTCATAGGCAATCTGTCTATGACAGTGAGAGCAAAGGTTGTCAGTGTTCATCTACCTCACCACTGCATCAGGTGGTCGATTTATATTTGCACCTACCACCCATTCTTTTGTGAAATTATCATCAACATACTCAACTCCATTGAGCATGTAGCACATCATCCCACAATGGGATTCATATCTGAACTCTGCTGGCTCCCATCTAGTTCTCCATTTCGGGCGAATCCATCTTAAGTCATTATTCTTGATTTCATCCTTTTCTACTGGTTTCATTGCTTCCTCTGCCATAGCCCAGTTGAGTGCAGCTGTAGTGAGTGTATTGAATAAATCAACTGTAAAATCCTTTGGGTCTATCACACCACCATATGCACGCAGCATAATCTCTTGGGCTTTATTGACTGCTTCAAAGGTGTTCATATTCTTTTTCCACCTCTTTCCAGTACATTTCATCGAACTCTTTGTTCATTTTTTCCATAGCTTCTTTATCGAACTTCTTCTCTTTTATCTGCCACTCCTTGAACCATTTCAAATCTTCTATCTGGTTCAGTTTAAGAAAGTGATATCGAACATCATCAACCATCTGTTCTACTCCCATTACATCCTTGATTATTTTCTTACCAACTATGTGGGTGACCATTGCTATCACTCCACACTGGTCAGGTTCTCCCAACCAACTAAATCTACCATCTTTTCCACACTCAGGGCATTTGACTATCATTGAGTTCACCTCTATTTATTGAGTACCACTACATTCGGAGGTGGTCTGACATTTCCTTTTTTGCACTCATCACAAATTGCTGTACCTTCAACATATGGAGTTATGTTGTGGCATATCTCACATAGTTTATAGGAAGTATTATTTTCTACCATTATTTTTCCTCCAAACTTACTACCTGTTCTACTGGTTGCTTCTTTTTCTTTGCCATTGCTTCCTTGAACTTCTTGACTCTTTCCTCTTCACTAGCTGGACCAATATTCCAGCGAGGTGAATTGCAGTTAGGGCATCTCTTTGGAGTCTCAAAGTATCTTGGTGTCCAGTCCCAGCCGCAGCATTTGCAAATGCACCTGGCTGGTTTCTGGAGTTTTGCAATCTCTATGCTCTGCACTGCATTATCACCTTGACTACTTCCTTCTCAGCTTCTGATATGATTCTCTGAACTGATTTGACCAGACACTCATTTATTTTTCTGACTGGAATATATTCTCCGAGTTTGCAATTCATCATTTCCCAATCTTGAAGTTTGTATCCAACTCTGTTACCTTCATCATACTTCATGAACACTGTGATTATGCCATCCTTGTTGCATTTTGTGATTTCATCGCCAACCTTTTTTATGTCAGCCCATGCTCCGTCACCGAAGAGCATCAATACCTTTGTTTGGAAGTCTTCTTTTGTTGATATCTCTTTTAGATTTTCTCTCGCTGCTATTATACTGGAGTGGGTGTCACAATTTGCGCCACCTGTCCTGCTCCAATTACTGTCACCCCAATCTGCATGCTTCTGTCCAAATGCTTTAATCTGCACATCATTATCCCCGAAGCCTCTGACCTCGACAAAATTACCCATTCGCTCGAGTTCATTGGCTATTACAAAACAGGTCCTGACAGCTACATTCATTTTCGACCTGTTTGCTGAGACACTGCCCATTGACCCAGACCCATCGACCAAGATTGACACTGCCATTCTCGCCTTGTTCGACTCATCTGGAAGCTTCTTTTTGAATATTCTAGTTGAATGGGTTATCTCGGAGGTCTTTGCAGATTTCATATGAACTCTGCCACTCCTTTGACCATATGCAGTTTCCTCTTGTAGACCAGAGGTTAACTGTTCGAGTTTCTTTCGAAGCATTCTTGACATTTGAATATCAAGATATGAAAGTGTAAATGGAGGTGGAGTTGTTTCAAGTATTCTTCTAACATCCATCTTAACCTCTGCCGCCACCTGCTCCATATCAACTACCATTGCATCGCCAATTTCATTACCAATGTTAGTTGTTGAAGTATTATCTTTACCCATCTTATCTTTTCCGAATGATATATTATCTGGAGCCTCAACTTCTGCTTCATCTTCATCGGATTCATCTTCATTATCCTGCTCTTCACTATCTTCTTGCTCTTCAATATCATTATCTTCTTGCTCTTCTTGCTCTTCACTATCTTCATTTGTTTCGGTGTTGGATTCTTTATCCTTTTCACTGCTATTTGTCAAACTCCCCGCTGGAAGTCCTGAATCTGCAACTACTGCAGCAATTATAACATCTTTTTCATCATTTTCTTCTACTTCATCATCACTTTCTTCTGCTTCTTCTTCACTTTCCTCTACTTCCTCGTCAGTGTTCTCTATTTCCCTGTTATTTGTCTCATTAGTTTCCTCTTTTTGCTCTTCTACCTTCTTTTCTTGCTCTTCATTTTCCTTCTCTATCTGCTTCTTGAGTATTTCTTCTGCGTCATCCCTGAGTTTCTTTTCCTGCTTTGTTTCTCTATGTTTGAAGTTGCTATCTTCAACATTTTCAGTTTTTACTAATTTAATTCCATTCATTTCATTAGTGAGTTCATGAAATTTCATGGCTAACTCAACTTGCTTCTTAACATCCCTTGAGTTTAATTGAATATAATCATTTACTAAATCTAGTATCTTTAATATAGCATCTTTATGTTCAACATTAGGATTTTTCATGACTTCATTTTTCAATCCTTCACGTATGTTAAGAGGTACATATTTTCTTCCCCAGAGCATGATTAGAGCATTAACTTTTGCACTCATTATTTTTTCTGGGGTATACTCATTTTTTATATTATTCAGAAATATATCATAGATTGGAATACGAAGATATGGAGCAGAATTAGGATAGAGATTAGTGAGAAGAGTTTCTATTCTTTGGTCTTCTAATATATTATGTGCATAAAAATATCTTTGTGTCTTTAAGATGCTCACCAAACCATCTATCTCACCCTCAGTGAGACCTTCTGCCTTTTTGTAGTGTATCATTGGTATAGAGTAGTCAAACAATTTGTGACAGCATTCATGAATAACAAGTCCCTTAGCAAGCATGAATTTTGTGTTTATGTCTTTTCCAGCTAAACGAGTGGAATTGATAGTGATATTAGTTCTGTCAATATATCCTATTCTATTATCGTGGAGAGGTGCTACCCTAACCTTCATTTCATCGCCAGTGAGCATGGATGAAAGGAGTCCGAGCCGATTGGCTATCATTCGGTTTTGAATTTCAACCGCTGAAGCTCCGGCTTCTCGGTTTATCCTTTCCAGCTCACTGTCACCCATGATTAGGCCTCTTCGTCTTCTGCTTCCTCCGGCTCATCAGGAACCTCTTCACGAGGTATCAAGATTTCCATGACGTCCTTGATTTCCCTCGCTTCCTCTGGCTCGAACTTCGATGAAAAGATTTCAATTGCCAACTTTGCACCGAACCTCTGCCTGAGTTCTGTGAACTGAATTAAGTCCCTGCTGGACACTGGCTGGGATATTTGTTCATCGATATACATTGTGCGCATTCTCTCGGCCAGCTCCACCAACTTCTTGTCACCAGTGAGCCTGATATCTGTTCTGGACCTGTACCCCATTGGCATGTGAATGAACCTGCTTGCTAATGCCTTGTTCAGTGGTTTTGTTCCCTCATAATGAGGGTTGCAAGTTCCGATGAACCAGAAGTTAGGATGGGGATGAATTACCTCATTTGTGTAGGTGAGATAAAGATATCCATCAGGTTCAAGAAGAGCATGGAGTTTACTCACCATGTCGCTCCTCATCATATTGACTTCATCACCAACAAACATCCCACCATATTTCACAGCGAGTGTTAAGGGGCCGTCCACCCATACCCACTTTCCATCGTGAGATTGATGGACGTCCCCGAGTAAGTCTGATGATTCAGTTGTGCCATCGAACTCTATTCGGAAGAGTGGAAGTTGTAGCCGTTCACCCACTTTAGCTGCTATGTGATTTTTTCCACACCCCTGTTCTCCCTTGATTAGAACAGCCCTGCGATAGGCAGGAAGATTGCACCTTCTGCAAAGCTTCACTCCATGAGCAGTCCCATCAGGTCCAGCCGGAGAATGTAGGTCAGGTTTCTCACACCTGCACACTTTGAATATCTCAAGTAAGAAGTCGAAATCCTTGACTTTACCCACTAACTTCTTTTTGAAGTATTTGGGTACATTTTTTGGAATTAAATCATTTAAACTAAGGCTTCTACCAGAACCATTTGGAGCTGTATCTGCCTGATGAATTAAATCAGTCTTCTGCTCTACAACCAGAGACTCTGCTCTGACTTCTATTGGACCAGCTGTCTTTTCGTGGATGACAGTGAGTTCTCCAACCTCTGACTCTTTTGTTTCTCTAACTATTGGCCCACCTTCCAGAACTTTCTTGACTCCACCCATCGCTGACTCATACTTGATATCTCGTAGTGTTGCAATGGATTGGGCAATCTTTTCTGCACCAACTTTTCTTGCCTCTTCCACTCCACCCAGATGCTCAATCAGGTAGAGTGCTGCTTCTGTTCGACCAGATGCAGTTGCTATTTTGAGCTTGACTTCATTCGGAAGTTCCAGTTCTGACATTATCTCCACTCCCTTTATCCTATATCCTAAGTGTTATATATAGATTTCGGTCTGTCTATTCAGGTATGATTTTGCACTGATTTGGTCGATTTCTCACTGCCTCCTTGCTAATTCCATACACAATATCCTATGTATGAAGTGTTATATAAAGGTATCCAGAGTTCGGTATCCATGATACATGATAACATGGAGCCCTTTATATAGGCAGGGCCATTCTGATAATGATAATTATCAGAAAAATCTTAAATATATGATATATTTAAGTTTTTGGCTTTCCCCAAAATGATGCCCAAACCTTTATATAACACTTTGCCTAAGGATATATTGTGGTGAAATATGAGGGAAGGAGTCCCTCCAAGCATGGGGTGTCTGGGAGCCAGAAGCTTTCAGACCCTCTAATCTCTATATCATATAGAGGGTAAAATGGGCTCCCGAAACCTTTATATAACACTATGCCATAAGGATATTCAAGGATGGGAAAAGGTGCAGGCACGCGGTGCGTGTTTGCATCGTAGTACCAAAATAGAAAAGAAAAATCAGGGGTGAACAAATTGGCAGAGAAGGCGAAGGGAAAGGGGAATGCGAGCGAGACTGCGAAGCCGGCCAAGGTAACTGGTCCTCAACTGGTTACCAAGGAGAAGCCGGACGGGACCATCATCATGGCCATCAAGCAGGGTGGCAGGGCAGCGAGAATATTCCTGCTCGATGAAAAGGATGAAATGGTCAAGTGTCTGAACGGTGAGGGCTTCAAGGCGGCCTACAACAACGACAAGGTTGCAAGGTCGAAGAGGTCGCTGGGCGACGGGAAGACCCAATACATGACCTCCCGCGTCCGGTTCACTCTGACCGCGACCGAAGAGGCGCCGCGGGCCGCAGAGCTGGCCAAGGTCAGCACAGAGGTCGTCACGAACTACAAGGAGGTCGCGAAGCTCCTGCAGTCGGGCGAGCTCAAGACCGCGAAGGCGAAGACCAAGGTCACAATCGTCCCCCTGGTCTAATCGAACAGGAAAGGCGGTTGGAGAAAATCATTTAAGTTTTTTTTACTATCCGACCTAACAACTCCCAGCGTCCTCGTCGCAGGTCGGGGTAACGCCTAAGGGCGGCAAAGAGGGAGTAACAAGAAAAAGGTGATAAAATGTCGGGATTAAATATCCCATACATTCCAGAAGATGATGATGGGGACCCGAATGAATTTGAGTTCACGTGATGAGTGGGTAGTCTAGTCGGAAAGATGTAGAGCACCAGCCTAGCTAGTTGGGATTCAGCTCTTCAGCCCTGGTCCGTCCTAACCGGATAGATTGGTCAAAAACAGGGTCGGCGGTTCAAATCCGCCCCCACTCAATAAGGTGATGTCATGGGAAGTCGGGGAGTGAAGTTAGCTACCAATTCTCGGTAACCATGATTTTGCCAGGAGTGGATAGAGTGGATAAAGTTTGCATCAAGTGCGGAAAGATTTTAAAACGGCCAGACCCTAGTATGCCAGACGACAACACCAAGAGTTTTGTCACTGATGACCATGGTAATGTCAAGCTGGTGGACAAAGGTACATCTAGTGATGGACCAAGATTGGAAGCTGGAATGAGTGCAGCCCGACCGAGGACCAAGCAGAAGGACACCTACACTTGCAGGAAGTGCAAGGTCAAGCAGAGGTAGATTTTTCATGGAGAATTTAAAACTCCAAATCAAGTTTATTTTGCTAAACAAAACTGTAGAGGTAAGTTCAGAACAGGAGGTTACTGAAACAATCAGAAAAGAGTATCCGAATGCAGTCTTTGACCCATCCATAAGTGATAATCAAAGGACATGGTTTGCATACAAAGATATGGGAAGTTCAAGTCCTCCAAATCCATTTACATTCATGGTGCCAACTATAGTAGCAATCATAACTAGATATAAATAAATCACTATATCAGAGTCCAGATATGGAGTAAAATCTGGCTCAATGATGGAGTCGCGTGACCACACTGACGCGGCGGCGTAGATATCATTGAATTACTCCACTGGTCAGCTCTGGTGTATGATAGGATGGAGTGAGATAATGAACAAGACAGAAAAGTTGGACCTTGTACTAAGAACAATGACTCCTCCTGCTGATTGGAAAGAAGCTCAAGAAGCTATGAGAGTGGCATTGAAAAAAAGGAGGTATAAGTATGCAAAGAAAAAGTTTTAGTCAGTGGACTGAATTATTAGAATATTTAACAGAAAAAATTCCATCAAAAAAATTCATTATACATGGTTCAGTAGCATTGGGATTTTATGGAGAACCTAGAGATTCCACTGACATAGATATAATGACCAACATGAAACCATTTGCAGATTATTCTAATGTCACAGAAATACTTGATAAAACTGAATTTAAAGAAGTTGACACCAAAATTACTGAAGATGGTTTGGTTAGGAAATTTAAAGCCGGGGATTGGAGTATAGATGTGTTTGAGGTAGATTCAAAATTGTTTAGAAAAATAAAGTCTAGAGCAATTCGGGTGAGATGGAGAAATAAAATTATATATATAATTTCGGTTGAAGATTTGATAAAATTTAAAAAGAGAAGAGGCTCACCACAAGATTTAGTGGATATTCAAAATTTATTAAAAGAGGACTAATATGGTAGACAATCCAGATAATTCACAATTCAGCTGGAGAACACTAGACCAAGATGACTCCAATGATTCTGTATTAGATGTTCTAGTGCAGACATTGGGTCAAGTAAATGATGTTCTCAAGGCTCAAAAGAAGGGGATTTACTTTTCATTGGTTCCTTCAAGTAGTACAGGAATAGAGGTCTGTTGGCACAAGGAAGGTGAATAAACAAATTATTGTATGCCGATATCTATATATAACACTTCATACAAGATATAATAGATTGAAATTAAAGGAGATTGAGTAAAATGAAAATAAATACAAATACAAGGTCATTATTACATGATACATCAATCGAGATAGAAAATGATGAACAACTGTTTGTAAAAGCAGGTGAAGGATTCTTGCAGATTTTTATAGATGGAACTACAGGTGAACTCTATCTCAGAATGCATGGTGGGGTTATAATATCAAAATCATCAAAAGACAGTAACTCTTACATAAAGGAAAGATTCAAGGAGGAAAAGTGAATGTCATGGTATGTTGTTCTTGATTCCACAGGTTGTAGATTAAACATAGATGGAATTTGTGGAGCCATAGGAGTACCATGCAGTGAAGAGCATTGCCCGAAAAGACTCCATAAACCTGAACCAGATGTGGAAACTTACCTTGAATTGACTTTCTTCACAAATAGAAAGGATAAGTCAAAGAATCAGTGGTGGGTCAAGGATTATCAAACTCCAGAAGAGTTAGGTATAGAGTTGAAAAGATTCATAAAACAAGTTCAAGATGAAAGAAACATACCAGACTCCAAACCTTCAAAGAAAAATGGAATGAGTGCTTGGGCTGAAAATATAACTTCTAAAAGCCCTACTACTGGATATGCTTATGAAATCATAGAAATAAAGAGGAAAAGACTCAAAGAAGAATTAGTGGAGTTTAAATGACTGATGGACTAATACACCCAGACGATGTATGCAAAGTCTGCGGGCATACATTCAGAGAACATGGCTACAACATGGTGACTGATGAACAGACACTAGATGGTCATGTAGACTGCAAGAAGCTGGTGGGGTGGTGGTGTCCCAAATGCAGTCCTCCTACTAGAAAAATTCTAACCGACAAAGATGTAAGAATTGGAATTAAAGATATTGATGGGATTCAGTTTAATAAGAATCTTTGCAATACTTGTGATAGTGAAGTGTATATGTCACAATGTCAGTGTGTTAATTTCGAGGTGAAAGAATGACTGAACTCAAAAAGAAACTTCCAGATGATGAGTTCAATATAATAGACCCAAAACCACATAAGATTCTTATTGGGCCAAGAATAGATATAATTCCAGCAAGTCAGATTCCACCAGAAGTAGCAGCTCTTATTATGGGCAATGCAATAAAAACAGCAGAAGGTACATTGGAACTTCTTAAATTACTTCACAATACTGGCTATGAAAATATTATATCTGCACTAATGAATGAGTCGGATTATAATAAAGAACATCCGAAAGAATTTATAACCCGAATAGGTGAAATAGGCTCATATATCATAGAATATCTACATAAACAAACTCCAACTCTCACATATGGTGAAATGGAATTAACATTATTATCGGTAATAAAAATGATTTACAAGATGAGTGGAAATGGTGATAATATTAGTACCCATAATAAGTGTGCAATTTGTCCGATGAATGATGTTTGTGACAAAGGGAATCCACAACAAAGGTGATATAGATGCCATTTGACAAAGCTAAAGTCAAGAAAATAATAATAGAGGCCATAGGAAATGGAAAGAAGGGTATGGAATTATTGATACAGGTTGGTCCGAAACTCGGAGATTGTTTAGGTAAAAAAGATTATAATACCATATTAGCAGAGATGGTCAAGGATGGTGAGATAATAGAGATAGAATATACTACACCTGAAATTCCTGACCGGATAAAATCATTTTACTTACCTAAAGGAAGTGAGATACTAACATACATTGGTAGGGTGAAGTAATGAATTTCAGGGAATTACAGATGGAGTATGGTGGAAAATTCGTTGCTATACTGGAAGATAAGGTTCTAACATCGGGAAAGACATTTAATGAGGTTATGGCAAAACTTCAATCAACAAAAATATCAAACAAAAATGGTTTATCTATCAGATTTATTAATAAGATGATGCCTAAGATAGGAGTGGAGCAACATGATATCAAAAAAGAGACCGGAGATAGTTCAAGCCGTGCTGGCGGTGGTGAACAAACCAGTGGAAATCATTCCATCGGAACCCAATCTCAACATGGAGGAAGTTAAAAAGAATTTTGAAAGTGCAATAAATGATTGTGTAATAAACAGGTCAATGTTACTTATTTTCAAAGATGAGAAACCTGGAGCTTATGTCGCTCCTCATATAGACGAAGAGGAGTGATGTTAATGGGAGAAATAAAGCCAGAAATAAAAATAACAGACATGGGTGACAAATTAAAACTCAATATAATAAATGCTGGACATGCTGGTAGAATATTTCAATACCATATTGACTGGAAGGATTCAAAAAATCCTACCATAACTTTTCTCAGAATAGTTCCACCCAATCAGTTTGTCGGAACTTATAACAATAAATATATAGCCAAGGGGTTGGGTAATGCAAAGAGGAAAGGGTTAAATAGTTTCATAACTTGTGAGTTAATAGTTGATAAGTCTGAGTTCGATTCTGTTATGAAACAGATAAAGACCTACTTCAAGGAAATTCATACCATGGTACAGAGTGGAAAGCTAAGGGACCCTAATGGACAAGGCAAGGTAATAAGGGTAAAGGTACTATAAGGTGATGAATATGAAGGATACAGAAGTAATAAAAAGATACAATGCAATAGTAGAGAGGAATGAAAGAACTAAAGCAAAACTAAGAATCAAACAGAATAGCGCTAATATAGGGAAGTGTTATAGATTCGAAAACTCATATGGTTGTTTAGAAAGAAAAACATGGTGGTTGTATCGAAGAATAATAGGTGTTACCGAAGATGGATGGCCTATTGTTGTAGAATTTCAAACTGATGATGATGGAAAATTTTCATGTAGAAAAGATAACTACTGTATGATTATGAGTGTTGGTAACATGAGTGATTGTGAAGAAATCAGCGTGAATGTATTCAAGCATGAGTTCAGAAAACAAATAACTACAATGAGGAAAAAGTTCATGATGATGATGTAAGGTGTTATAATGGAAGTAAAAGTTAAAATAACCCCATTCACAAAATGTACTTGTGGTCATGAATCCGATAAACATTTTCTTGGCAGAGGAAGTTGTTATGATTGTGATTGTCAGAAAATTACTCCACTCACTCCACAACTTGTTAAAGAGCTTGAATGGATAATTCAAAATTTTAAATCTTCTAAAACTCCAGAACAACAACTCAAATGGAAAAATAAATTGATAAATTGGGGTAAAGCACATCCAAAGGAGTATGAGTCATTTTTGAAAGATTTAATAAAAACAATAACAGGTGAGTAATATGGGTGTAGAAGTAGAGTGCCCAAATTGCAATGGAATCGATGCAGAAAAAGCTAAAGTAATTGTTCCCATGCCAGATGGGAACATAAGAATAGTAGCAGAAGGAATATGGTGTAATAGCTGTGGATACTTTACACCAGAATATTTATAAGGTGATGGTATGGTATGGAAGCGGTGTAAGGCAAAGATAAAGACTCAGGAAGGCAATATAATACAATGTCAGTATCATTCAGACAATAATGGACAACATGAAGGTGACCACCATTTTGATGGATATATTTGGAGAGATGAACAAGAACTCCCAAGAGCATTTAGAATAGCTGGACTTTGGTTAACTAGTGGTGGCAGGATTGTTAAACCTGGTGCAGGTGAATCCTGTATTGATAGTGGTGATGTCCAATTGATGTCGAGTTATGAAATTCAAAATGGAATCTTTTTAGATGAATTTCAAAAGAGACTCAATAAAGCAATTAAAAAACAACAGAAAAGATATAAATTTTAGTGATTATAGGTGACAGATAATGGATGAAGAATGTGAAGGGTGTGACTTTCTAACTGTGAAAGGTGCTGTTTGTGAATGTGCTAAAGGTTGGCCTCCCAGACCATGTCCTTATGCTCCTCATACTACATAACTGTTGTGATTAAATGGTAGAACTACCAAGTATAATGGATGTAGCTTGTTTCAAATGCAAACACTATCAGGAACCTGTAACTGCAGACCCATGCAAGTCATGTGATGATATAACATTTCATGGAAATTTCAGTCCTAAGGTGAACTAAATGCCGATAATCGAATATATGTTGGACCAAGATTTTTATAAATTCAACATGATGCAGGCAATATTTCACCGATTCCCTGATGTTAATGTCGAGTATGAGTTTAAATTAAGGAATTATCCTGGTGAGATGTTTAAACATTTACTTCCAGAAATTGAATCTCAGATAAACCACCTTTGCACACTCAGATTTAAACCACAAGAATTAGATTATATCAGTAAAATTCCTTGGCTGAGTGAGAATTTCATAGAATATTTGAGACTATTTCAACTCAATAATGACTATATCAAAGTTTGGTATGATGAAGATAAAGGATATTATGGTAATTTCCGAGTATCTATAAAAGGTTCTTGGTTAAATACTATATTATTCGAGGTTCCAGTGTTGGCAATAATAAGTGAGTTGTTTAGTAAGGATTTACTTAAATATGAAAAATTTCAAGGAGAAATAAATCTTACAGAAAAATTGAAATATTTAAGTAAAAATTATTCAAATACTGATTTTAATATTGCAGATTTCGGAACTCGCAGAAGATTCTCACAAGAATGGCAAGGTAAGGTAATATCAATTATGCTCAACTCAGGTTATCTTGTTGGAACTAGTAATGTTCATTATGCAAGAGTATTCAACATAAAACCGATAGGAACTCAGGCACATGAGTGGTTTATGGCAATGCAAGCTTTAACCCGAGTAGCTGACAGTCAGAAGTTTGCACTCGAAAATTGGGTACAGGAGTACAGAGGTAGGCTGGGTATTGCTCTAACAGATACTATAGGTATAGATTCATTCCTGAAAGATTTCGACCTTTATTTTGCAAAACTGTTCGATGGATGTAGGCAGGATAGTGGTGACCCTATTGACTGGACAAGGAAATTAGTAGAACATTATAATAAACTGGGAATAGACCCAAAAACAAAAACAGCCGTGTATAGTGATGGACTCACATTTGGAAGTGCACTAGATATTTATAACCGGGTTCGTGGGACAATAAATCTGTCATTTGGAATCGGAACAAATCTGACTAATGATGTAGGAATTACTGCTCCACAAATAGTAATAAAGATGACCAAATGTAATGGAAAGCCAGTCGCAAAGGTGTCGGACAGTCCTGGTAAAAGTATGTGTCCAGATAAAGATTATGTTAATTATATTAAACAACAGTTCGGGGTGAAATAATGAAGATACAAACCTTTAGTATAGTAGCAGGTGGTACAGCCTGCAATGCACACTGCCCATTTTGCATATCGAAGATGACTCCAACTCAAGGAGTTACACCAAAAGCACCGAATATTAATTGGAGAAACTTTCAGAAAGCTTGCTTACTTGCTAAACAGTGTGGAGTTACAACAGTTATGATAACAGGAAAAGGAGAACCAACTC
>Ga0209777_10002631_pt1 | contig 23289 bp, 18 predicted proteins | sample FrelakmetHBP12HB_FD_187147 | JGI IMG/M metagenome (GOLD analysis project Ga0209777, IMG submission 187147) | Freshwater lake sediment microbial communities from the University of Notre Dame, USA, for methane emissions studies -HBP12 HB (SPAdes)... | ecosystem: Environmental > Aquatic >...
GAGGCCTGAGGAGGGCGTTAGGCCGACGGGCCAGTGCCGGCGGTCGGCGCAGGCGCGGGGCTGGCCGCGCCGTTGGGCTGCTTGAGCGCGAGGCATTCGTAAAGGACACGGTCGGGTTGATAGGCCATGGTGTGGCGCGCGAGGACGCGGTAGCCGGCGACATCGGCCTGCCCCTGCTTGGCCAGCAGGGCGGGCAACTCGGCAGCGGCTTCGAGCTGGGCGACAATGTCGCGGTCCAGCGCCAGGATGATCGGCGCCTGGCCCGGCCGGGCCAACAGGGTGAAAGGGATGATTTGCGCCGGCCAGACAACGCCGCTGGCGGCGGCCTGTTTGGCTTCGAGCCGGATCATGCGGGCGCGCGCCTCGGGGCCGTCGGTTTCCATCGCGGCGGAAATGATATCGAGCAGGCGGATACGCACCGTGTTGAGATCGGGGGCCTGGTCCAGCGGCAGGAGTCCCTCCGGCTTATGGATGACGCGGGCGAGCGCGGAAATTTCCTTGAGGTACGCGTTTTTCTGGGTGTCGGGGATGTAATACATGACCACCAGACGCACGGGCCGGCCATCGGGCGCGCCATAATCAATCCCGGCCGGACTCCAGCCGATGGCGCAGAGGAGTTCGCCCTCGGCCGAGGTGCGCGCATGCGGACAGGCCCAGCCGAACCCCAGCGCTGTATTGGCGGCGCGTTCGCGCGCCAGTACGGATTCGACTACTTGGGTGCCGGCTTTGATGCCGGGCACGGCCTCAATCAGACTGCCAAGGATCTGAAGCGCCTGGTCTTTGTTGTTCTCCGGCAGCTCGATCAGGCGGCCTTCTTCCAAGGCGGCTAAAAGCGTTTTCATCATCAGTTGATTCCGTACCGCTTATAAAACCAGACTTTGACGAAGTGCGTCAACACCGCATACGTCAGCAGAAAGCCGGCGATCCACAACCAGTAAACTGCGGGCAGCGGCACGAAGCCGAGGAAATGGGCGAACGGGGAGTAGGGCAGCCAGACGCCGACGGCCATGACGGCCAGCGTGGTGAACATCAGGCCGAGGCTGGCGCGGCTTTGCAGGAACGGGATCTTGCGGGTGCGGATGATGTGCACGATCATCGTTTGGGTCAGCAGCGACTCGACGAACCAGCCAGTGTGGAAAAGCTGTTCGTAGTGCGCCTTCAGCGTGGGCGTCGTCGCGGGGGCGGAGAACAGGATGCTGTTGAAGAAGTAGAGCATGAGGAAATAGGTGGCATAGTCAAAGATCGAGCTCATCGGTCCGATGAAGATCATGAATTTCTTGATGTTGCCGATATTCCACTGGCGCGGCTGCAGGAGGAATTCCTCGTCCACGCGGTCGGTGGGGATGCCGACTTGGGAGAAGTCATAGAGCAGGTTGTTGAGCAGGATCTGGCTGGACGCCATCGGCAGAAAGGGCAGGAAATAGCTGCCGCCGACGACGCTGAACATGTTGCCGAAGTTGCTGCTGGCACCCATGCGGATGTACTTGATGATGTTGCTGAATACGCGCCGGCCCTCGATGATGCCGTCTTCCAGCACCAGCAGGTTTTTTTCCAGCAGGATGATGTCCGCCGATTCCTTGGCCACGTCCACGGCCGAGTCCACCGAGATGCCCACGTCCGCGGTTTTAAGCGAGGGCGCGTCGTTGATGCCGTCCCCCAGGTAGCCGACCACGTGGCCGCGCCGCTGCAGCGCCTGGATGAGGTCGTCCTTCTGGGCCGGTGAGAGCCGGGCGAACACCGTGGTGCGTTCCGCCAGTTCCTCCAACTGCGCGGCGGTCAAACCCGCCAGTTGATCGCCGGTGATGATCGTGCCGGCGTTGAGCCCGACATCGTGGCAGACCTTGCGCGTGACCAGCGCGTTGTCGCCGGTCAGCACCTTGACGCCCACGCCGCTCTTGTGCAACAGCTCGATGGCATGCGCCGTGGAATCTTTCGGGGGATCGAAGAACGCAATGTAGCCGAGCAAGATCATCTGGCTTTCGTCGGCGACGGAAAAAACCTTCTTCTCCTTGGGGAATTCCTTGTAGGCAATGGCGAGGACGCGGTAACCGTCGGCGCTGAGGGCCTCGTATTCCTCCATCAGGTCGCTCTTGATCACGTCAATCAGCGGATTGATTTCTTCATCCACCTGGTAGCGGTCGCAGGCCTTGTACACCTCTTCGACGGCCCCCTTGCAGATCAGCACGTGGGCGTCCTCGTAATCGATCACCACAGACATGCACCGGCGCTGGAAGTCGAAGGGGATCTCGTCCACCTTCGGGCAGCTCCGCTCCACGTCGAGGTCGGAGTGCGCCAGGATCGCGCGGTCAAGCAGGTTGCGCAGGCCCGTCTGGTAATAGCTGTTCATGTAGGCATAGCGCAGCACGTCCTCACTCTGCCGGTTGGTCACGTCCACGTACTTTTCCAGCACCACGCGGTCCTGCGTCAGCGTGCCGGTTTTGTCCGAGCACAGGATGTCCATGGCGCCGAAGTTCTGGATCGCGTTGAGCCGCTTGACGATCACCTTCTTGCGCGACATCGCCAGCGCGCCCTTGGACAGGTTCACCGTGACGATCATCGGCAGCATTTCCGGCGTCAGGCCGACCGCCACGGAGAGGGCGAACAGGAGCGCCTCCAGCCAGTTGTGCTTGGTCAGGCCGACGATCAGGAACACGGCGCTGACCATCACGACCATGAAGCGGATCATCAGCCAGGTAAACCCGGCGATGCCGCGATCGAAACTCGTCTGCACCTGCTGGTCCGCCAGCCGCGCGGAGATGGCGCCGAAATACGTCTGGGCGCCGGTCAGCACCACCACGCCCCGCGCCGCGCCGCTGAGCACGGTGCTGCCTTGGAAACAGGCGTTGCTCAGCTCGATCGTGCCGCGGCCGGCCGGCGCGCACGGCTCGGCGCTCTTCTCCACGGGCATGGATTCGCCCGTCAGCGCCGACTGGCCGACATAGAAATCCTTCGAACTGATCAACCGCAGGTCCGCCGGGATGATCGCGCCGGCGTGCAGCACGACGACGTCGCCCGGCACCAGCTCGGAAAAGTTGACCTCCGCTTCGGCCCCGTCACGGATGACGACCACCGTGGTTTGCACCATCTCGCGCAATTTTTCCACCGCGCGGTTCGAGCGGCTTTCCTGAAAATGGGCCAGCACCACGCTCAGGAACACCATGATGCCCACGACGATCGGCGAACCGAGATCATCCGGCGACACAATCAGCGAGACGATTATGATCACCAGCAGTTGGATCACCAGCGGATTGCGGAACCGCCGTGCCATGTCCATCAAGGCGCCGGTGCGTTTCTTGCCGCCGACTTCGTTCGGCCCGTGGGCCTTGCGCCGCGCCGCGATGTCGTCTGCACCCAGCCCGCGCTCGGTCACGCCCAACCGTTGCAGCGTTTCGGCCGCCGGCAGCGCGCAAACCTCTGCCAGGCGTTGCTCGTGCTCCGAGGCTTGACGCTTGGGCGCCTTGGCCTCCTTGACAATCAGTGCCGGCGATATCTTTTGAAACAAGGATTTCAGCATCGGGCCGCCCGCTTCGTTTTCCTGCGCGGCACTATAGGGCCGGCAACTCCGAAAACAAGCTTTTCGCTGCATAAAAAACGCCAGGTTCAGCCGGAAACACCGCCGGCGCATAACAAAAAACCATCCGGCCGGATGGTTTTTTGTTATGGGCTGATCAGCCTAACAGCCAGGCTTGACAGCTATTCAGAGACACGCTAGAGTCCTGACGGTTGATTCACCAGGGTGGTGGGCCGAAGTCAAAAAAACAAAAAAGGAAAACAAAAGGAGTTGCCATGTATCGTTTCAAAAACCTCGCTATTTCAATGATGTTGATCGCTGCCGGCGCGGTGCTGATCGGCCTGATCGCCTTCCCTGCACACGCCGAGGATCAAACGGCGGCCAAGAAATTGGTCATCGTCAAAGCCGTCTATGGCGACCTTCCCGATGGAGACAAGACGGACGTAACGGAAAAAGTCGCCGCCATGGTGAAGGATAACGCTCTCAGCGTCGAGGCGAACAACGACAACTTCGGCGACCCTGCCGAGGGCACCGTCAAGAAATTGCAGGTCAATTATACGTTCGGCGGCGTGGCCAAGAGTAAGACCGTGGATGAAAACGAGACGCTCACGATTTCAAGCACCGGCGAGTAAAGCCACCAGCGGTGCATGAGCCAGGTTTCCACCGACTCAGGCCTTGTATTTCTTGATGTCGATCCGGAACTGGTTGATTTTGTAGCCGAGGATACGCTGCGTGCTTCCCAGAGCACGGGCGGCCCGGGCGATGTTGCCGCGCGCGGATTTCAACGCGTCGCAGATCAGGTCGCGCTCGTAGGCGTCCACCAGGCCCTTCAGGTTCCCCGGCGTAACCACGCCGGAAGCCTCGGCGGTCTGGAGGGTGGGGGGCAGGTGGTAGGGATGGATCACGTCGCCCTCGGCCACCAGCACGGCGCGTTCAATGCAATTCTCCAACTCCCGCACGTTGCCCGGCCAGTGGTAGCTCATCAGCATGTCAATCACCGCGCTGGACAGCCGCCGCACCGGCTTGTGGTTCTGCCGGGCGTATTTTTCCAGGAAATAATCCGCCAGCAGGACGATGTCCGCCTTGCGTTTACGCAGGGCCGGCACATAGATGGGGAACACGTGCAGCCGATAGAAGAGGTCCTCGCGGAATTTGCCCTGCTGGACCAGCGCCTGCAGGTCGCGGTTGGTGGCGGTGATCAGGCGGACATTGACCTTGATGGTGCTGGTGCCGCCGACGCGTTCGAACTCGCGCTCCTGCAGCACGCGCAGCAGCTTGATCTGGATGGCGAGCGGAATATCGCCGATCTCGTCGAGGAACAGCGTGCCGCCGCTGGCCAGCTCGAAGCGGCCCTTGCGCTCGCCGATGGCGCCGGTGAAGGCGCCCTTTTCATGACCGAACAGCTCGCTCTCGATCACGCTTTCCGGAAGCGCGGCGCAGTGCGCCTTGATGAACGGCTTGTTGGCCCGGTCGCTGTTGTAATGGATCGCCTGGGCCACCAGCTCCTTGCCCGTGCCCGTCTCGCCGAGGATCAGGACGGTGGCGGCGCTCTTGCAGACCTGCGCGATCTGGTCGTAGACCATCTGCATCTCGTGCGAGTTGCCCACGATGTTCGACGGGCGGAAGCGCTCGCGCAATTCCGCGCGCAGCCGCTCGTTCTCCGCGGACAGCCGCTCCTGCTCCTCCTGGGCCGTGCGGCGCAGCCGGACCGCCTGCGCGATCATCGAGGCCAGGATCTCCAGCAGGCGGGCATCCTCGCCCAGGACCTCCGCAGCGGCATGGGACCGGTCCACGCTCAAGGCGCCGACCACCTCCTGCTCCACCTTGATGGGCACGCAGATGAACGATGTGTCGGGCCGTTTGCCGCGGCTGGTCCGGTCGAGAAACAACGGCGACTCGCTGGTCTTGGCGATGATCATCGGCTTGCCGGTCAGCACCACCTGGCCGGTGACCCCCTCGCCGAGCTTGTACCGCCCGCGCCGGGCCTGCTGCGGCGACAGGCCGTGCGCCGCCTCGATCAGAATGTCGCCGGTCTTGCGGTTTAGCAGGGTCAGCGTGGCGAATTTCATGTCCAGGTATTCCGCCAGTGACTCCAGCACGGGGCTGACGACCTCGCGCATGTCGAGGCTCTGGTCGAGAATCTGGCTGACGCGGTAGAGCAGGGGGAGCTCCTGGATCCGGCGTTGGTCTTCCGGTTTGCTGGACATGGCGTTCATGACACTTCCTCGTTGGCCGGTGATCGGACAAGCTGCTCGTTGTACAGGTTGGTGATCGGCATGCGGCGGTCGCGGCTGAACGCCCGCGGGGTGATCTTGATGCCGGGCGCGCCCTGCCGCCGCTTGTATTCGCTCCGATCCACAAGGGCGATGACGCGCCGCACGGTGGCGGCCTCGCCGCTCACGGCGATGATCTGCTCGGCGGACCAATCCCGTTCGATATAGCGTTCCAGGATCGGATCCAGCACGTCGTAGGGCGGCAGCGAGTCGCTGTCCTGCTGGCCAGGGCGCAGCTCGGCGCTGGGCGGGCGGGCGATGATGGATTCCGGGATCGGCGGCGGGCCCTGCCGGTTGCGCCAGCGCGCCAGCTCGAAGACCAGCGTCTTGGGCACGTCCTTGAGCACGGCAAAGCCCCCGGCCATGTCGCCGTAGAGCGTGCAGTATCCGGTGGCGATTTCGCTCTTGTTCCCGGTGGTCAGCACCAGCCAGCCGAATTTGTTGGACAGCGCCATGACGATCGTGCCGCGGATGCGGGCCTGGAGGTTTTCCTCCGTCGCATCAGGTTCGCGGCCCGGCCAGACCGGCGCCAGCTCCTCCAGGAAGGCCTGATGCAGGCGCTCCATGGCGATGGTCCGGCAGTCCACGCCCAGTTGCTTGGCCAGCCGCAGGGCGTCATCCAAGGTCGCCGCGGACGAGAAGCGCGAGGGCAGCGTCACCCCATGGACCCGCGGCGCGCCCAGCGCATCCACTGCCAGGGTGGCGACCAGCGCGGAGTCAATCCCGCCGCTGAGCGAAACGATGGTCTCTTGGAAGCGGTTCTTGTCCACATAATCGCGCAAGCCGAGTTCCAGCGCGGCGTACACTTCCGCCAGGTCCTCCAGCGGCGGCGTCACGCGGAGCGGCGGCGCAGCGGCCGTCCGGGCCGGCAGCGCCCCGAGCGCCACTTCCTCCACCAGGTCGGCCGGCGCCGGTCGCGCCGCAGCGGACGGGCGGGCCGGCGGGGGCAGGGCGACCCACAGCAGGTCTTCCGCGCATTGCCGGGCGCGCGCCAGGACGCGGCCGTCGGGCGTCAGCGCCAGGCTGGCGCCGTCGAACACCAGCTCATCCTGGCCGCCCACGAGATTGCAATAGGCCACCGGAGCGCCGACGTGGGCGGCCACGCGGCCCAACACCGTCTCGCGCTGCTGCAGCTTGCCGCGGTGATACGGGGAAGCCGAGATGTTGACCAGCAGATCCGGCGCTGCCTGCCGTTGCCGGCGGCAAGGCGCGCCATTGAGCACCCAGGAATCCTCGCAGATGTGCAGGCCGATCCGCCACCCATCCAGCTCCAGCCCCAGCGCCCGCGTGCCGGCTGCGAAGACGCGTTTTTCGTCGAACACGCCGTAGTTTGGCAGCAGCATCTTCCGGTAGGTCGCCGCGATCCGCCCCCCGCGGAACACCACGGCGGTGTTGTATATCACGTCGCCCTCCGCCCGCGGACAGCCCACGATCACGGCCGGCTCCAGGGGCAGCTCGCGCGCCAGCCGGGCCAGTTGCGCCTCGCCGTCCGCCAGGAAATGGCGCTTCAGAACCAGGTCCTCCGGCGGATAGCCCGACAGCGCCATCTCCGGAAAGACAATCAACCCCGCGCCCTGAGCGGCCGCCGCGGCAGCCGCGCGCAACATCCGGTCTGCGTTGGCGTTCAGCGCGCCGACGCCGAAGTTCACCTGGGCCAGGGCGATCAGCAACTCCTTCATACGACAAAAATGTAGCACGCCGCCCCGCCGGCCACAACGGATTAATTTCTGTTGAGGCCATCCGTGCGGGATGAAGCGCAGGTCAGAGCCAGACTTGCCCGGAAAATCAGGTGGTATTTTCCGCTGCCCATATAATATGGGCACGTTTTCCACGAAATAACCGGGGTGGGGCATGGCGCCAGGCGAGCGGCAGCAGGCAGTTTTGAATATACTTCAGAACTGACTTTGCTTGCGCGCGTCAGCGTTTCTGACCGTACGGTCGCCATTGGGCGCGAAGACCATGTGGCGGCGAAGCTGCGCCTGTTCGGCTTTCATCCCGGCGTTGACGCGCGGAGCAAAGCCAGCGAGGAATGAGTTTATGAAACGGACATACGACCACCCCGGCTACTCTTGCGAGAGAGCCTGTTGCTTCAGCATCCAAGCGGGGAAACCGGTCGTGAGACTGAAACATTAACTCCACGGGAATAGAATATGCCAACCCACGAAATCATCGACAACCGGTGTTGTCCTTCAGGCCCTCTTCTTCCGCATGATCCGCGAAATCAGCAGCTTTCATTTATCCGTGCAGGTCCGATCACGGCTGCGGGTGTTCTTTGAAAAACTTCACGATCACCGGCGGCACGTCGGCCGGGAATTGGTGGCCCCCCGGATGAATGAAGGTTACCACTGGCGTGCCGGTCGGGGACGGGTACAGAGTGCAATGCGGCCCCCAGGGCCGGCCCTCGCCGCAGCCGTTGAGCTTCCGCAGCCCGGCGATCGTCCGTTGCTGCCACTCGAACCGCACCAGCGGATCCGTTTCGCCGGCCATGTGCAGCACGGGCTTGGGCTTGAGGTTCTTCAGGGACCGCCTGGCCGCCTCCGCCCAGCGGCCCGCCGCGGCCGGCAGCACGTCCGACGAGTCCCCCATCAAGGCCGCCGCCGCGCACGGCGCGACCGCCGCGAAGACGTCCCCCCGCGCCGACCACAGCAAGTAGGTGAAGCCGCCGCCGTTGGAGTGACCCGTCGCGTAGATCCGCTTCGCATCAACCTGGTAGTCTTGCTTCAGTGTCGCCAGCACGGCATCGAAGAACTTCAGGTCGCGGTCGTTCTGATCCCCGACGGCCTTCTGCCAGCCGGGCCGTTTGCCCTCCGGATCGGTCAGCGCCCCCGGCGTGTTCAGCCCTTGCATGTATACGGTGATGGCCTCCGGCCAGTGCTGGTGATAGGCAAACGTCGCGGCGGCCTGCTTCATCGTCCCGCCGTGCCCGTGGAAGGCAAACACGACCGGACAGGGGCCGGGCTTGGCCGCCGCCGGCACATAGACCAGCGCCTCGCGGGCGACACCATCAACCTGCCATTCCTTCCGCGTCAGGTGGTCGGCTGCCACAACCAAGTTTACGGTGGAAAGCAGCAGGGCAAGGATAACGACGGTGCGTTGCATGGTTTGTGTCCGGTTCATTTTAATCAGCCCTCCCGCAGCAGTTCGAGCATTGCGCGGTCGAGCTTGTGGCCGCGGAAGTCCTCGTACTTGACGTCCTTGCGGTCGCTATCGAGGAGGCCGAAGCTGCCGCGGAAGTTCCAGAGCGCCCAGCCGAAGTTGGCGCGCTTCCAGTTGACGAGACAATCGCGCATCCATGCTAGCACGACGGGGTGCGGGGTCCGGTTATGGCAGCCCCATTCGCCCACCATCACACCGACGCCTTCGTCGCGCAGCTTGATCCAGGGTTCGACGTTCTTGGTCCAGAGCACGTCGCGGTCGCATTCGACCCTGACGGTGGCGCAGCGCGCGACGCCATCGGCGCCGATGGTCCAGGCGGCCTGCTTCCTGCCCCACTCGCCGGCGGCTTCAAGGAGCGTGGCGGGCCGGCCGCCAGGCGGAGCGAGGCTGAGCTTCTTCCACGTCAGCCAGTCGCCGTGTTCGAGGGCGATGGTAATCTGCTGCGCGTCGGCGGGCAGCGCGGCCGCGAGCACGTCCTTGAGCTCCGGCTGGCGTTGCTCGGCGGTGGTCTTGAATTCCTTTTGCAGGAACACGCGGCCATCGGCTTTGACGACGAGCTGGGCTGCGTAACTGATCTGGGTAAGGTGCAGGGCGAACCTGGTCTGCGCGGGGAAGTGGCCGTGCAGGATGAGCGGCGTTTGGAATTCCTTCTTGATATCGCCATAGAGGAAGGCGCTGGGCTTGGCGAGCATCGGCCAGGTCGGGACAGGATAGTTCTCGCTGCCCTTGACCCAACTGGCCTGGTAGTGCGTCAGCGTGTGCGGCGCGTAGCCGCGCGTACACTGGCCGATGCGCAGGCGCTTGAGTTCCGGCACGGACTGGCTGCCCCATTCGAGGCCGTCGGCCAGCACCAGCCGGTCGGAGTCGCCGCGGCGGATGCCCGCGACGGCGGCGGCGCAGGCCCGGACGTACTTCCCGGCGGGCACCTGGGCGGGTTCGTTGACGAGGTTGAACGAAAGCTCGCGGGCGGGGATGCCGCGGTAACGTTCGGCGAACATCTGCCACTGCGCGGCGAACTGCGCGCGCGCTTCCGCGCCCTCGGCGCCGTCGCTCCAGAGGTCCAGCTTCTCCGGCGGCTGCGCCACCGTGTAGCCCGGCGCGCGGTGCAGGTTCAGCAGCGTATGGATGCCACGGGCGCGGGCCAGCGCGATACCCCGATCCAGCTCCTGCAGCGGCGCTTCGCGGTAGTGGCCGGGCGCCGCGGTCCAGATGCGGTAGTCGCAGGGCAGGCGGACAAAGTTGAAGCCCCATTCAGCGATCCAGTCGAAGTCGGTTTCGACAAACGGCTGGTTGTTCCAGTCGCGCTGGAATTTTTCCAGCAGGTTGAAGCCGCGCCAGCGGGGCAGGCGCTGCCACGTGGCGTCAGGGAACCGCGGTGCGGCCGCGCGCGCGGGGCCGGCGGCGAGCGCCGCGCCGGCGAGCGTGAGCGTACGCATGAAGTGGCGTCGGTGCATGCCGCTTTCTAGCTGTTCGGTGTGAACCCGAACGCGTTCAGAACGAGCTGGAGCACCTCGATATAGGCATTGCCCCACGCTTCGGCCCGGAAGAATTGGACCGGCATCCCCGGCGAACCGACGAACGGTCGCAAGACCCACGCCATCTGGATGCCCACAAAGGTGTAGAGCAACATCCAGACGCGCCGCAGCGTCGCATGTCGCGGATGGCGGCGCACCAGCGGCTCGTAATAACGCCGCATCATGAAATGGCCCGCGAGACTCGCGACGAAGAACAGCAGGCCGTTCCACAGCAGGATGAACGGGTAATGGCTCGTCGTCAGGTTCATGAACGCCGTGATGGGCGCCGCGGCCGCCAGTACAATGGCCGCGATGGATTGAAACCCGAAGAGCGCATCGAGCGTGCGCGGGAAATCCTGGTGCAGCCCCGCCACCGCGTTCAGGACATAGAACGACGGCACGCACAACAGAAACGCCACCGTAAACAACAACGGCACCTTCGCGGCCGACACCAGCATTTGCCGCCAGCCGTCGCCGAACACGCCGCCGAAACTGCCCATGCACGCGCCGTACACCATCCCGCAAGCCGCGATCACCCACAACTGCGTCCGCACGCGCTGCCGGATGCTCATGGACACCGGGCCGGCAGCCGCGCGGAACAAACCTTCCGCGCGGAGCATCTGGTCAATTGTCAACAACAGCGGCGTCATGCGTCAGGAAAACAGGTTCAGGAAACTGTGGAAAACATCCACGAAAAAGTTCGCCTGCCGGGTCCGGAACCACGTGAATGTCAGGGACGGCTTGCCGAGAAACGGCCGCAGAATCCAGCCCATCTGCGCGCCCACCAACGCGTAGATCACAATCCAGATCTGAAACACTTGTTTCACCTTGCGGGCCGGCGCAAACCGATCCTCGGGACGGGTCAACGCCGGCGGGACGTTGGGCGTCGACGGCGGCGCTTCCGCCGGCGGCGCCGACCCGACGAGAGCTTGCAGGGCCTTCAACAACGCGCCGACACCAAGCGCGCCGGCCACGGCGAAGAACGCCACGTTAAGCAGTTTCATGAAATAATAATTTTCCGTGCTCACCGCGAAGAAGGCGACGATCGGTCCGAACGATACCAGCACGATAATCGACAGCGTCACGATCCCGATCAACAGCACCAGCGTGCCGGTGAACGACAGCCGCGAACCGAGCATGGTGCTGAAGACATAGAGCGACGGGTAACAAATGAACAACGTGAGCAGGAACAACGCGGGCACCTTCACCATGCAGGCCAGCACCTGCCGGTATTCCGGCGCTGGCCGGGAGAACAACCCGTACCAGCCCATGAAAAACCCGTACACCGCGCCCAGGGCCATCGCCACCAGCAGTAATTGTCCCGGCCGCAACTTCGCCAGCGTCGCCTCGCCTTCGTACAGGCTCTTGCCGCGCAACAACTCATCCACCTGCCGCCACAATTGCCTCATGTCATCCTCCTTCGTCGGCGTTGCCCCCGCGCGCGCGGGCCACGTTCAAAGCGGGGTTGATTCCGCTGACATGGGAAAAAAGCTGCCGCAACCACATCGGGATGTCAAGTGCGGTTTGGAAGGGTAAGGCCGAGGCGGATTTTCTAATTTAATCCTCGCCTCCTGCGCAGTCAGCCTTCGCTTCCTTCTTCGCTCGGAAACTTCGCCGGACAAGACGAAGCACGAGCCCAAGTCGTTGCGCGACAGGAAAAGGCCAGAGGTCGAAAATCCGGGGGATGTCCATGTCATCCGACTTGTGCGATCGTTCCCTGGCATCCGTTGCACCCTACTTGCCGGACAATTTCAGCGATGCCATTGCCGCCCTTCTGAATCAGGTGCCGATGTTCGGCCGCATGGGCGGGAATGGAAGGCGACCTTTGGCGGCATGCTGGCCGGCCACCTGGCGCTTTCCCGGAGGAACTTCAGGGCTGCCTTGCGCGCTACGCCAGAAAGCCGCTCTACTCAACCGATTCAGGTGCACCGTTGGCGTTGGCCCTGCGGGGCTTCGATGCCCTCGACCAGCGGCGGACCGTGGCCGAAATTCCCTTGCATTCAGTCATCTCTTTCTATACTGAATACGACAGTCAAGGATACGCGGCTACAGCAGCCCAGGAGTGAAAGGAAGGGACCATGCTTGACAACGCCGTCAAAATAATCAAGCAGCGCCAGCAGACCGTCAACGAGCAGCTCAAGCGTCTGCAAGCGGAAGCCGGGAAGTTGGAGAAAGCACTCCGCGTCCTTGAAACATTGTCGGATGTTGCGACGGGAAAGGCTCGCCCACCGACCCATCAACACAAGATATCTGCTGCTGGGCGTTGCGCCATTACGGCTGCAGCCCAAACGCGTTGGGCAAAGGTGCGCACCCAAAAAGAGGCTGAAGCCAAGGCTCACCTGCTGCCAGGTCGTGATCATCACCGGGTAAATTTCAGGGTTGAGCAGGCCGAGCAAGATGAAAAAGCCTTGTTGACGACGAGTGAAAGGAGTCCCTGTACATGTGGCGGAATTAACCCCAATTGTATGTATTGTGCTGGTACAGGCATGCGATAACCGGCATACCGGCCCGACCGCCCTTTTCTGCCAACCATTCTGCATGCATTACTGTAATAAGCGGTCTGCCGCCATGCAGGCCGCGTCACTCCACGAGGTGCCGGCATGAATAGTCGCGAACGCTTTCTCGAGGTCATGGCTTTCAACACCGAGGTCCGGTCGCTGAAGTGGGAATTCGGCTTCTGGGGCGAAAACGTCAACCGGTGGTACGCCGAAGGGCTGCCCAGGAAGGTGGGAACCAACATCCCGACCCGGCTGACCACCATCCATGCTTCGCTCTACACCACGGCCTGGACCCACATGTGGCGCCAGCGCCGCACCTACCTGGAGCAATACTACGGCGAACGCGAGCAGGAGATCCCGCTGCCGAAAGGGATCGCCATCTGGGGCGGCGGCCTCTACTGGCCCAGCCAGGGATTCCCGCTCGCCGCGGACATCATGGACTACTTCGCGTTCGACAAGACCACGGCGCAAGTGCCGGTCGAGCAGATGTTCCAGCCCATGTTCGAGCCGCAGATCCTGGCGGAGGACGAGACCTACCTGGACTATGTGGATCTCGATGGCGTCACGCGTCGCTTCCAGAAAGCGGAGGGCGTGATCCCGACGGCGCGGGCCTGGCCGATCAAGGACTGGGAGAGCTGGAACGAGATCAAGGCCACCCGGCTGCGGCTGGACAACATCAGCGACCGCTTCCCCGCCAACTGGGCCGAGTGGGTGCGGGCGTACAAGACCCGCGACTATCCGCTGGCCGTCGGCGGCTATCCGATCGGCTTTTTCGGTACGCTGGTGCACCTGCTGGGCTACGAAAACGTCTTCCTGAAATATTATGACGAACCCGATCTGGTGCACGACATCCTGGAGCACTTCACTACCCTGTGGATCGCGATCTGGGAGCAGATCCTAGCCGAGGTGGAAGTGGACTGCTGCCACATCTGGGAGGACATGTCATCCACGCAGGGCGTGATGATCTCCAAGCAGCTCTTCTACGACTTCATGGCGCCGTGTTATCGCCGGGTCACGGACTTCCTCAAGGCCCGGGGCGTCCGGACGATCCTGGTGGACACCGACGGCAATTGTGAAACGCTGATTCCGTGGCTGATCGACGTCGGCGTCACCGGCTGTTACCCCATGGAAACGAGCGCCGGCATGGACGTAGTCAAGATCCGCCGGCAATATCCCCGGTTCCAGATGATGGGGGGCGTGCCTAAGTATGACATGGCGTTGGGGCCGCAAAGGATTGACGAGTTCCTGGAGCCGGTCGGCGCGCTGCTGGAACTCGGCGGCTACGTCCCGTTCGGCGACCACTGCATCGCGCCCGGCGTGTCCTGGGCGCAATTCAAATACTACCGCGAGCGGCTGAATGAGTTGATTGACCGCAAAGGGCGGTGCTGAGGAGGCGAACTGACTTTGCTCGCGCGCGTCAGCGTCGAGATGAGCGCACGATGAAGAACCCGATGGACCGACAGCTTGAGAAGCGGCTGTCTGACCGCGCAGTCGCCCTCGGGCGCGAAGGTCAGGTGGCGGCATTGGGGGAGCTGCTTGAGCTGCTGCGTTCCTCGTCGGCGAACGCACGGAGGCTGTCGGCCTCGGCCCTGGGCAAGCTCGCCTGGATGGGCGTTGATCAGGCGGCGGCCGTGGCCGCGCTGGCGCCCGTGGCGCGCCGCGATCCACACCCGCAAACCCGGCAGTATGCCATCAAGGCCCTGAAAGCCTACGGCGTGGCGGCGCAGAGCTGCTTGAGCGACTTGCGCGACCTGGCCGCCAACCCGGCCGAGAAAGACTACATCCGGCGGCGGCTGAGCACCGCTGCCAGCGCTGCAGTACGCGGGTCACGGCGGACGAATATGCCCGAGCGGACCAGACGGTTCAGCGCGTCTTCTGTGATCGCTGCTTCGACGAAGTTTTCCTGGAGCGGCGCAATTTCGAGATGCAAGTCGAGATCAACAAGACCATCGCCGCACGGGATGGCGTCGTGGTGCAATCCGAGGGCGAGCGGCGCATTGCCGACTGGCTCACGGCGCAGGGCTTGGCCTACCGCTACGACGCCAAGTTTCGCATCATTGCGGAGTTCCAGATCCGGCCCGATTTCTATTTGCCGGAGTTGGACGTGTACATCGAATACTGGGGGCTGGACACGCCCCAGTACAAGATGAGCATGTACAAGAAGCAGATGCTTTATCAACAGGAAGGCAAACGCCTGGTTTCCGTATATCCGCAGGATCTACCGCGCCTGGAAAGCCTGCTGCTGGCGAAGTTGCGTTTGTTCGGCTTTCATTCCGGCGTTGACGCGCAGAGCAAAGTCAGCGAGGAATGAATCTTCCCGGCGGTCGGGCGGCTCGCAGGAGCGCTGGCTCCGGTTTACCCGCAGGAGTCGGAATTTCGGCCCTGACGATAGCACATGCCATAATGGCGCCCTCGTCGTCTGTGAATTGCGCTTGCCGCCGCTGACGCGACGCGATAGCCTCTTTTCCGTTGCGAAGGGTTCGTCCTCCCCTTCGCAATAGAGGGAGCAATGGGGGATGACGCAGGGCGGACAACGCAGCCCGGCCGCGGTTCGAGCGGGGATGCAACTTCCCGCCACGGGATGGCCGGAGTCGCCGACGCTACGCACCTTTTTTGCGGTTGAGGCATTATAACCGTTGAAAGAGTATGATCACGATTTCATCAGTGGTTATCTGCCTGTTTCTCTACTGGCTGTTCATTCGCGGAACTACACGACTGAAGGGGCGCACACGCGCATGGATAATCGGCGGGTACGTGTTCGTTCATGCAGCGAGTTGGGTTTCCATGCACCTTGCGGCTCGTGCTGATTTCGGGGCATCAGTGATGGCCATGCACTCCCGCGGGCAGGCTGATGTCCAGCGCGAAATACAGATGATTCCAGAATTGGGGACAACCCCGACCAATAAAGCAATGGAAAGGCTTATGAGGCGGTTAAACCCGAAACCATATTGGTCCTTCAAGAGCTTCTCGCCATTCCCCTGTGTCTTGATCGGCTATCAGTCCTATACCATCGGTCCACTTTGGGGGCATGGCGAGGCTTGTTTGTACGTGTTTAAGGGGAATGGTATTATAGTTGTTTTTAGGGAGGATCACTGGGTTTCTTAGGAATGGGTCAACAATGCGTTCCTCACTATTCGCAGCCCGCAAGGGCTGCTCAAGGGAGAATGCAGGCGTTCGTTGAGAATTCAATGACAACTCGTATCACACTATCCCTGGCTCTCGCCTGCCATCTGCTGGCCGGGTGCCGCACGCCACAGGGGCACTGCCGGGTGTCCGTCGCGAACGCCAGCGATGCCGCCCTGTCGTCGGTGCTGGTGCGCGATGAAGCCGGCACCACGTATGTGTTTGCTGGTCTCAAGCCTCAGGGCGTCGGCCCGTACATGCGGGCCAGCGCCGATATGGTCGGCACTGTTACGGTGGAATTCACGACGGAGGGGGGCGTGGCCGTCACGAACATCGTCCACCTGAGCAGCCCCGTCCGGCGCACGTTTGACGGCCGCGTTCTGTTCGAGATTGTAGCTAAGAATCGCATCAGAGTGTTCATCTTGCCGACGCCCGACACGTCAAGCGATAGAGATCTGCCTTGGGCCATACCGCCGGCGTGGCAAAGTGCCCCTACCATACCGGGGCTGAACAGATAGGCGTGGGAGCAAGCAACCATGCGGTCGCATTCTGCAGGGCAATGGTAACTACTTAGGTAGGGAGGGTTCAGGGTTCGGGGTTCAGGTAAGAAAACAAGATTTGCCCATCGAGAAGCCATTTCCAGAACCTGAAAGCCGTTGGTCCCCATCGCCCGCGCGGGAGAATAGCGAAGTTTATGGCAGATTTCCTGAACCCCGAACCCTGAACCCTGGGACCTGAGTAGTTACGGGCAATGTGCGATTAAACCGCCATGAACTTTCGGCAAATCACGTACGGGTCGCAGGAATACGAGCGCGCGTGGGCGCTGCGGGAGGAAGGGCTGCGCGCACCGCTGGGTCTGTCGTTGCGGGACGAAAACCTCGCTCCGGAGAAGAATCAGCTCCATTTCGGTCTATTCGAGCCGGATGGCACCCTAGTGGCGTGCGTGATCGCGGTCCCGCTGGCCGCCGGGCAGGTCAAAATCCGACAGATGGCGGTGGCGCCCGCGCGCCAGCGCATGGGCCTGGGCTCGAAGATCATGGGCGAACTTGAGCGGACGCTGGTCGCGCGGGGCTTTCATCGGTTTGTGCTGCATGCGCGGGTGGCGGTCGTCGGGTTCTACCGGAAGCTGGGCTATGTGGTGGTGGGCGATGAGTTCGAAGAGGTCACCATCCCGCACGTGAGGATGGAGAAGACCGTTTTGAGCCGACATGAAACTGAAAAGAGATTTTAACTACGAAACGCGCGAAATACGCGAAAGGGAAAGCCGGCAAACCGATGGGTGCGACGCGCCTTTATTCTAGTACTCATGACGACAGAATCATTGACAATAGGATCATTGATTCAGCAGAGATAATTGTAGAATGGCGGGCAGAGAACGCAAAGAACGCAAAAAAGGCGGTCCCCCTTCAACGTAGGACTTTCCCTTCTAGGCGAAAGACTTTCGGCCTTTGCGCTCCTTGCGATCTTTTGCAGCAATCACCGTCTTCTCTTTTCATGCTTCTCCGAGGGGCGGGTGTTTATTTTGCGGGTGAAAATCCACGGTTGCCTTCCGCCTCCGGGTTTGGAACAGTGGCGCCCGCGGCGCGCGATTAGCAAACAGGAGACCAGTATGATTCGCAAAGCATTCGTGATGTCGGTGAAGGCGGGACAGGAACAGGAATACGAACGGCGGCACAGCCCCATCTGGCCGGAATTGGCCGCGGTGCTCAAAGCGCACGGCGCGCACAATTACTCGATCTTCCTGCTGCCGGAGACGCGGCAGTTGTTCGGCTACGTCGAGATCGAGGACGAGGCGCGCTGGAATGCCATCGCGCAAACGCCGGTCTGCGGAAAGTGGTGGACCTACATGGGCGACATCATGCCGGCCAACCCCGACCACAGCCCGGTCAGCCAGTCCCTCCGGGAAGTTTTCCACCTGGGCTGATCGCTCGTACCTTGATCACGACCTTGTGCAGCGGCCCGGCGCCGGCCAGCGGCGCGTGCGGTTCGCCCGGGAAAAACACCGCCAGCGAGCCCGGCGGCACCGGTAGCCAGACCGCCGGCGGGTCGTCGAAAAGACTAATATCCATGTGCTCGTCAAACGGCTGCGTGGCCGCGCGTGTCTCCCCGGCGCTGCGCCAGCCGATGACCTCTTCGCCGGCGATCACGTACTGGATGTCCAGATACTGGCGGTGAATCTCCAGGCGGGCGGCGCCGCGTCCGCGGCCGGTGGGCCGCTGGATCAGGGCGAACAGCCGGTCGCCGTCCAGGTTCACGCGGCCGTCCGGCAGCGCGGCGAGATCGGCGCGGTGCAGGAAGTCGAACGCGGCGGCGAATCCCGGTTGCGCGGCGCGGTAGCGATCGCAATCTTCCAACCGGTCCAGAATCATGTAGGATGCTCCCGTAAATGCCAGCGATCATTCTAGCGACCTTTAACGCGCGTTACCAGCATCCCGCGCTGGGCCTGCGATATTTGCAGGCGAATCTCGGTGCGGCGCGGGCGGACGCGGACGTGCTGGAATTCGATCTGCAGACGGCGCCGCTGGACGCGGCGGAGCAGATCCTGGCCCGGCAGCCGCGGATCGTCGGGCTGGGCGCCTATATCTGGAACGTGCGGCTGGTCGCGGACGTACTGGCGATCCTCCGACGGGTGCGCCCCGACCTGGTGCTCGTGCTGGGCGGGCCGGAGATCAGCTACGAAACGGAGTCACATCCTCTGGCCGAAACGGCGGACTACGTCCTGTGCGGCGAGGCGGACCTGGCGCTGGGCGGCTTGTGCCGCGAACTGCTGGCGGGCGGCCGGCCGGCGGAGCGGATCATCCGCGTTCTGCCGCCGGACCTGGCGCGGCTCGAACTGCCCTACGAACTCTACACCGATCAGGATCTGCAGCACCGGCTGGTGTACGTCGAAGCCGCGCGCGGCTGCCCCCTGGGCTGCGAGTACTGCCTGTCGTCCATCGAACCCGGCGTGCGGCGTTTTCCGCTGGAAACCATTTTGCCGGCGTTCGAACGGCTGCTGGCGCGCGGCGCGCGCCGGTTCAAATTCGTGGACCGGACGTTCAACCTCGACCTGGACTTCGGGCGGGCGCTCCTGGAATTCTGGTACGCACGGCAGCGGCCGGGCCTGGAGGTGCATTTCGAAATCGTGCCGCAGCTCCTGACGGACGACTGGCTGGCGCTGCTGGGGCGCGCGCCGCCGGGCCTGCTGCGGCTGGAAGTCGGCGTGCAGACCTTCGACGCCGCGGTGGCCGCGCGCGTCGGCCGGCGGCAGGAGCCGGAGCGCGTCGCGGACGCGCTCCGCGGGCTGCGGACGCAGACGATGGCGCGGATCCACGCCGACCTGATCGCCGGGCTGCCGGGCGAAAGGTTGCCCGGTTTTGCCGCGGGCTTCGACCGGCTGGTCCGGCTGCAGCCGCACGAAATCCAAGTCGGCTTGCTCAAGCGCCTGCGTGGCACGGCGCTCGGCCGTCATGACGCGGAGTGGGGCATGGTGTATAATCCCCAGCCGCCGTATGAGCTGCTGCAAAACAACCTGCTGGACTTCGCCGCGCTCCAGCGCCTACGGCGGCTGGCGCGGTTCTGGGAAAGCCTGTACAACAGCGGGCATTTCCTGGAAACCCTGCCCCGGCTATGGGCGGACGCGGAGGCGTCGCCGTTTGCGGAATTCGACCGGCTGAGCGCATGGCTGTGGGCGCGGTTGGGCCGGTGCCACGCCATTCCGCTGGTTGTGTTGACGGAAGGCCTGTTCCGCTACCTGACGGAGGTCAAGGGCCTGGACAAAAAAGAGCTGGCGGGCGTCCTGCTGCGCGATTATACCCGCGGCGCACGCCGGGAGATCCCGGGATTTCTCAGGCCGGACCGCTGCGCCCGCGGATGAAGATGGAGAAGCAGAGTTTTATCCACAGATTACACAGATTTCACAGATGAAGAGGGAGAAAGAGAAGTTTGAGAAATGAAAAAACAGAATCAACCGGTGGTCTGTCTGGTCAGCCTCGGCTGCGCCAAGAACACGGTGGACTCGGAGCGCCTCCTCGGGCTGCTGGTCACGGCGGGTTTTCTGATCGCCGCGGACCCGGCGGACGCGGATCTGTGCCTGGTCAATACCTGCGGCTTCATTAACGATGCCCGTGCAGAGTCTGCCGCGACGCTGTGCGAATTGGCCGGGCTGAAGACGCGCGGCCGGCTCACGGCGGTGGCGGCCTTGGGCTGCCTGGCGGAACGCGCGCACGACGTGCCGGAACTGGCCGGACTGCTGGCGCCGGCGGACGCGCTGATCCGCTTCGATGACTATCCGCGGCTGGCGAAGATCTGCCGCGCGCTGCTCGAGCAGAAGACGCCGGCCGCTTCGCCGGCCGCTGGCACCGGTCACATGCCGGAAAACTTTTCCCGCATCCCCCGCCTGCGGATTGGCGCGGTGCACACGGCTTTCCTGAAAATCTCCGAGGGCTGCTCCAATCCCTGCCGGTTTTGCGCCATTCCGCGCATCCGGGGGCGGCAGGTCAGCCGGCCGATCAAGGCGTTGGTGCAGGAAGCGCGCGAATTGATCGCCCTGGGGGCGCGCGAGGTGAACCTGATCGCCCAGGACACCACCAGTTACGGCCGCGATTTATATGGTGCGTTCCGCCTGCCCGCCCTGCTGCGCGCGTTGCAGGCCTTACCCGATCCGGTCTGGTTCCGGCTGATGTACGCCTATCCGCTGCACCTGAGCGCTGCGGTACTGGACGTGCTGGCGTCCGACGAGCGGTTCTGCCGCTACCTCGATCTACCGCTGCAGCATATCAGTGACACTATGCTCGCCGCTATGGGCCGCGGCATGACCCGGTCGCAGACCGTTGCGCTCCTCGACCGCCTGCCTCGGAAGCTGCCTGGCGTGGCGCTGCGCACGTCATTCATCGTCGGTTATCCCGGCGAGCGCGAGCGCGACTTCGCCGAACTGCTGGACTTTGTGCGCGAAGGCCGCTTTACCCATGCCGGCGTGTTCCTCTACTCGCACGAGCCGCGCACGCCGGCGGCCCGGTTGCAGGACAACGTCCCACTGGCGGAAAAAATCCGGCGGCGTGACGTGCTGCTCGCAGCACAGCGCACGGTGTCTCGTCAACATCAGCAGGCGCGGGTGGGGTGCACAGTCCGCGTGCTGGTGGACGGCCCGCTGGAGCGGGGCGTCCGGGTGCCGGCCGGCGCGCGCGTCATCGCCCGCAGTCGGCACGAGGCGCCGGAGGTGGATGGCGTGATCTTCCTGCGGGGCGCCGGCGCGCAGCGCCTGGCGCCGGGGACTTTCCTCGACGCCCGGGTGGTCCGCGGCTTGGACTACGACGCCGTGGCGGAGATTGGGAAGAAGGACAAAGTGGAAAGTGATGCGTGATGGTGATGAGATGATTAATTTGGAACTCAGGAAAACAGGAACGGAACAACGGAGTGGAGAAGTCGTCCACAGATTTCAGGATTACACGGATTTTAATCTGCGAAATCTGTGGATTATTTTCTTCCGTCCTCCGCCTCTCCGCAATTTTTTTTATCCCTGAACCCGATGATGAAGTCCACGATCAGCGGATAATGGTCCGAGCCCACGTGCGGGCCGACCTGCCGGTTCACGATCCCGATCTCCGGCGCGCATAAACAGTGGTCAATGGGGATGCGCAGCAGGGGGATAAACGTCGGCCAGGTGGCTTGGACGCCCCGGCCACGTGAACTGTCCTTTAGCCCGGATTCTGCCACGAGTCGTTTGAAGTAGTGGTTCCACGGCGTGGTGTTCAGGTCGCCGAGCAACAGCACCGGTGACGTTGCGCGCCGCACCCACCGCGGTAACGCGGCCAGTTGAGCATTGCGCAACCTGGAATACTCGCGGCCCGCCGGGGGCAGGGGGTGTGTGGCCAGCACCGTGCACCGACCCCGGGGCGTCTCGATCTCGGCCATGACCGAGGGAACCTCGGCGTCGCCGATATAGGCCAGCCGGGATTGGGTGAAGGGGAATTTACTGTATAGTGCGATTCCAAAATTGTCTTCGCGCGGCTCGCGTTCCGAGTAACGGTAGGCGGTCAGGGCCGGTTCCAGGTCCGACAACCAGCGGGCGCTGACCTCTTCGAGCACTACGAGATCGGGGTTGAAACGGCGAAGCGCCGCGGCCACCTCTGTGGGTTTGCCCAACCGGGTGTTCACATTGATGAGCATCGCCCGGACAGGAACCACGCCTGCGGCCAATGTCGGTGTTGTCCCGAAATACAACGGCAGCATCACGCCCAGGTTTACCAGGGCGAGTGCGCCGCAGACGGCCGCCGCCCGGCGCTGCCGCAGCATCAGGAGGAGCAGGGCCGTCACGCCGAGCCCGAGGAAATACTGCACGCGGAAGTGCGAGCACAGGTCCAGCAGCCAGTGAAGCGCGCCCAGGAAACCGAGCAGGCTGGCGGCGCCGGTCAGGGTGCCCATGGCCATGAGAAAGCCCCACCACCGGAAACGCAGCCGGAAAAAATACGATGCTGGCCTCACGGATTTCATTCTGCGTCCGCGCGCACAGCGAAAATCCGGCTGTGTCGCACTCGGCGGCGATGGTTCGGCCTTAGCTTTATTCGCCTGCGAAGGCGTTTGCCGGTCTCTGGCCTTGGCTTCGCTGGAGCGGAACCGGTAACGGTTCCGTGCGTTACCGGAACGTTTACACGTTCCGCTCCGGGGAGCAAGGGATCCGACCTATTCATCATACGCACAGCCGGATTATCAGACTAAGGTTAGCGTACGCCTGTCAGGCCTTCGCGCAGCGGCGCGCAGGCGTAGCCGCGCGCTTTGAGCAGCGCGAGGATCCTGGGCAGAACTTGGCCCGACAGCGGATTGCCCAGGTGCAGCGCCAGAATGGCGCCCGGCTTGATCTGGTCCACCGTGTTGGTGGCGAACACGGCGACGGGATCCGGCGGCGCGTTGGTTTCGCCCGGGATCGGTGCCGGCTGGGCGTTCATCCATGCAAAGCCGGATACGCCCAGCGACGTGGCATTGGTCCGGGCCGGCGCAGCCACCGCCAGGGACTGCTCCTGCCGCCAGTCCATGGGGTTGACGGTCCACCGCACGAGCCGATAGCCCTCGCGCCAGGCGATACGACGGAGATTCGCATCCGACTCGCCGAACGGCGCGCGGAAGTACGGTTTGGAGGAGCCGCCGGTGACGCGGACAATGGCGGTGTCGGCTTGGCGTAACTGCGCCACGATTTTGGCCTCTGGTGCATGGAGCAGCAGCGGATGGCTGTAGCTGTG
>Ga0209777_10002632_pt1 | contig 23286 bp, 16 predicted proteins | sample FrelakmetHBP12HB_FD_187147 | JGI IMG/M metagenome (GOLD analysis project Ga0209777, IMG submission 187147) | Freshwater lake sediment microbial communities from the University of Notre Dame, USA, for methane emissions studies -HBP12 HB (SPAdes)... | ecosystem: Environmental > Aquatic >...
ATGCTACAGTTACTCATCCCTATAATTATGGAGAGTTCGTGGATCCGGTATGGCCGGAGAAGAGCCTTTCTGGGTACGGAAAGGGGGAGATACTGCTTACAATCCAGGTTAGTAGCATACTTCCGGCCTTCAGGGGCAGATACAGTATGGATATCGTAGGAGCCAATATGCCGCCAATATCATCTAACTGGACGGTCACGGGAACAAAGAACGGATACAGCTACGATCTTCCTGGAATTCATATGCCAAACAAGCCCAACAACTTCACCGTAGTGGCGAAGGGAGTGAAGAACCTTAATGTCGGCGTGAAAAAAGATCCTGTGGAAGGCGGCGCTAATTTTACCAGGACCTGGATTTCAACTCGAGCCAATGCTGGTGAGGATGGAACGGCGAGAATTGAGAATGATATGATCTCACCAGGAAGATATCAATTCAAGATATTTGGAGAGACAATTGAAAATGCCACCCAGGTGGTACTAGAGATGAAAGTGGTCAAGAAGCTGTTGATCAATGGCAGATTTAATCTGGCCCTGAACACAAGCGGATTTCCCTCCAGCAACTATTCAATCAATGCCAAAGCGATCAACGAATCCGTTCGCTTCGACGAGATTAATCTGGAGGGACCTTCCAGCGGTTTCTAATCGATTGAGGTGTCTCAGATTACCTCGACCACACTCTGCTTTATGCCCAGCAAGCCCTTTCCCGGGGAATATATCCCACCAGTCAAGATATATTCTCCCTTTTCCCAGGGTTTATCCGTCAAGAGGATAAGATCGACTCCCGGTTGGGTTGATTCCTGCAGGCCCACGGCACTGTTTGCGGGCAGAAGGGGCAGCAGATTCATGAGAAGCTCGGAGGAGATCTTAGGCGGGCCCCGTATCAGCAGAGATTTGGAGCCCAAGGACAGATTAAGATCAAGGTTGTTTGTAGTCTCATTTTTGGCTATGCCCAGGCTGGCGTTTTCATAATCTTTTCGAGATATCATAATCGCCGCGAAGAATTTGCTCTGATTGCCTGGCGCGGTTGTATTCATATTCACCTGAATAAACGGCTCTTCCGCCTTTACAATGCTCGGCATCTGCAGGACAGTTTGGCCCTCTGTTATCAACAAAGGCATAGCTACGAGCACGCTTGAATTATTTTCATCAATGAAATTCAGTGAATACATGCCACTGCTGCTACTCGATAGCAGGAATGATGTGCCATTGGAGTTCGTGCTACCATTTGATATGGGGCTGGTTTTCGCGCATTCTTTCCCGCTAAAGTCACCTGTCCCACGATTGCCGGTGAGGTAGAATGAGAGATTAAAGGGAGATATGCACACTGAGATATTAGATGCCCCTGCTTGGAGGGGAGAAAGAAAAGCGCCGATAATAGATTGATTCAGAGAATAAACAGGAATACGGTCAATAAGCTCCATCCCAATAGTTCCCTCTGGAAAGCTCATCTTCGGCATTATTAGCAGATCATTTCCTTCAAGGCTAATCGGACCCATTCCGGAAGATTCGCCGAAAAAGGCCAAAGAAGAGTTATTTAATGCCGTTACACTAATGGGAAATATAAGGAGCAAAAGCAGAACAATTTTTCCTCTCATAGCCTGCCAAAGAGATTAGGAAAGTATATATGGCTTTTTATGTCTTCGACAGAGGCTTCGGTATTTGGGGGGAATCTTTTAAATCTTTCATGAGAATAAACCTGGGTTAAGATGACTGTAAAGGATATTACAAGATATAACCTAGATATTATAATTCCTATATTTTTAATAATTCTGGCAGAGCTTCTCATATTTATAGGCAAACCAAATGCGGCGATGCCTATTCATGCCCTGAATTTAATTTTGCTAATTTTATCATCTATCTATATAAATAATCGTATATATCCGGCCCTTATGCTCTTGCCACTTTTCCGGCTTTTAAATGTCGCCATGCCCGTGTTTTTCGATTTAACCCTGTACTCTTATTCCATGGTATACGCGCCCATGTTCATACCCATTTATTTTCTTGTGAAAGATGGTTTTGTGGGTCGCGCAGAAGCGGGATTGACCTTTAAAGGTTTTTGGTTTTATTTACCCCTGGCAATTTCCGTGGGCTTTGCCCTGGGATGGGGCGAATACAATGTGATCCATCCCCAATTGCTGGCATCGGGCACTAGTATCAAAGATGTTCTGATTCTTATAATTACCATGATCTTCTTTGTGGGAATTGTGGAGGAGTTCATCTTCAGGTCTTCTCTGCAAACCGTACTGGAAGCGAGGCTGGGTTCAATTGCAGGACTTTTGCTGGCGAGCGTAATATTCGGATTCATGCACAGTGGCTACCGATTACCATTGGAGCTACTCTACGTCTCTTTTGCCGGCGTCATCTTCGGGCTGCTCTTCTGGCTGACAAAGAGTCTGCCCATTATCTCCCTGGCGCACGGCGTTACCAATATTTCTTTATTTCTGGTGGTACCTCTGGAACCCGGGACCTTGATTTACTTTATCTTGTTTCCGGCTATCATCTTTGTGTTCTATGCCTACATTTTCAAGAGGAAATCGGGTAGGTGGGAATGGAAAGATGCATAATGAAATATGCCTCTGCCGAAAGGGAGAAATAAGTTGGGGAGAAGAAAAGGATATGGAGCTATGAAGCAGAACTTTACACTGGTTGCTATCTTCACTTATTTTGTCATATCGGTTGGTCTGGCCTTTGAGCTGTCGCCGGCAAATCCGGCTCCCGGGCAAGAGGTGACCCTGACTGGAACGGCAAAGCCAGGGGAAGAGCTCTCGTTTCAGTCTAGCTTCACCATGAATCTGCCAGTTACCGGGGGAGAGTATGGATATGAGACAACGATCCAGGTTCCCCAAAAACCCAACCGCTTCACGGTATCGGCTAATAATGTGCAGGACTTTTATGCCGGAGTGAAGTTTGGCATCTGGATCACCAAGAGCTTCCAGGCCAGCGGCGGAACTGCTCGTATCTCCCAGGCGGATGTGCCGCCCGGCAGATATAACCTGAAGATGTTTGGCAAAGCCTTGCCCGGCTCCACAGAGGTCCCGGTAAATGTCGAGGCCCAGACGCAGGTGAAGGCAGACTCGGCCGGCAAATATAAACTGATCATCGATACCTCGGGCATACCGGCGGGAGATTACCGCATACAAGGGGCGGGTGAGGCAAAGACCATTCGTTTGGGTGGCGGCTCTGCGTCTGTTTCGCCTTCAATCAATAGCAGCGAATGGAATAAAAACGAAGCATCATCGGAAAAGCAGGTTTCAAAGCCAGTGGAAATCAATCGCGAGACCGTCGAGTGGTATGCCGGTCAGATTGGTTTTGAGATCAAAAACGCCAGCCAGTACGATGAAGCAGAAAAGCTCCTTGAAAAAAGGCTCTTTGGAGGCTATTGGAAGATAGTTCGCAGGGGCGAGCCACTTACCGAGGAGGCAGGCGACTGCCCAGAAAAGTATTGCCTGGTGAGAGGCGCTGATGCATGTGACGTCTGCCGAGAGAAGGACATAATCTTAAAAGGTGGCCAGCCCTCCTTGCAATCGATCAGAAATGACACCGGTCTTCCTGTGCTCTCCGGCAACCAGAGTTCATCACAGTCCGCAAAGTCCGAGCCAAGTGGTGGCTTTTTAAGCACGGTCGCAAATTGGATTAGGAGACTACTGGGCATGCTACTCGTGAGGTTGTGAAAGATATAGATAAGATGATGAAGATCCCGTCCGACCTGTTAACAGCCGTAATTGTAGCGTTAGCCACACTGCTCTTTACCCTGACACCTCTCTCCATTCTTCCCGTGCGCATACCCCTGGGCCTGGTTATGGTGCTCTTTGTGCCGGGCTACACCCTCATCGCCGCCCTTTTTCCCAAAAAGGCGGACCTGGAAGGAATCGAGAGAACGGCTCTCTCCTTCGGGCTCTCCATTGCCGTGGTGCCGCTTATTGGCCTTGCTCTCAACTACACGCCCTGGGGAATCCGGCTGACTCCGGTGGTCGTATCTCTGGCCATATTCACCATAGCCATGGCGGCAGCGGCCTACTGGCGGCGCATGCATCTTCCAGCAGGGGAGAGGTTTTCCATCCAATTTCGCGAGACTATTACCTCCTGGAAGACGGAAATTCTGGCAGACGAAAAAAGTCGGCTGGACAAGGCTCTGACGGTAATATTAATAATAACTATCTTTTTATCCATTGCCGCCCTGGTTTATGTGATAGTGACCCCCAAGCAGGGTGAGAAGTTCACGGAGTTTTATATCCTGGGGCCGGGCGGCAAAGCCTACGACTATCCGACAAGCGTAGAGGCAGGAAATAACAGCACTGTGATTGTGGGTGTGGTAAATCACGAATATGTGCTGGTGAACTATTCCATGAGCATTTCCCTGAACAACACGCCGGTGAATAACACCACACTTCAAGACAATTTCAGGGACGATTTTCCCTTCATCTATCCAATACTGAGCATGAATCTGACCCTTGCCCACAACGAGACCTGGGAAAAGCCGGTATCTTACGTTCTCAATCATACCGGCGACTTGCAAAAGCTGGAGTTTTTGCTCTACAAGGAGGGAAACTTCACCAGCCCTTACCGGGATCTGCATCTCTGGGTGAATGTGTCTCAAAATGGATTGAATCCGGCCGAAGAAGCAGTTTACCTGGCCAGGGCCAATTTTGCCGGTCGAAAATAAACAGCAAAATGCCGGGAGCAGCTACCTTTCTTCAGACTTTGACTTTAGTCTTGCTGATTTCTTCTTCTTCCTTCTTCTTCTTTCTAACCTCATCCACTTCATCGCGAAACTGCATGTAGTCCTCAAAGCAGCCCATGACCGATCGTCTCCCCTGTCCTATGGCCTTTATTCGCGGCTATTATTTATATCAGGTTCTCAAATCCAATGGATTCGAGAACAAAAATGCCTGCAATCCAGGAGAGATGGGATGAATGAGCAGATAAGTAAGGCGGCGGCGAAGGCCTCTCAGGATGAGGTCTTCCAGGCCCTGGCCTACGCCGCATTAAAGGCCCGGGCGGCCAGAATTGCCCCTAACCAGATCATCCGGATCAGAGAGTTCGATCTGATGGTGGCCGAGGATGAAAACGGGAACGGTCTGGTGGTGCAGATCATCCTGCCCCTGGAGCAGATGGAGGCCATGGCCCTGGCCAGGGCCCGCGAGCTGGGCGGCTCCGTCGCCAGCGGGAGCGATCACGAGGGGCGGGAATGGCTGGCAGGATTTTGGAGAGAACTTTCTGCATATCTGGAAAAATGGCAACATGTCAGAATGCGATGGGGGCCGGGGGAGAATGTGACTTTCGAGAAAGCGGTTAGCAGATAGATTCGAGTGAGCAAAAAACGAGCATATGATCGAAAATTGATCTCCTGAGGTCTCCATACGAATGTCCACCTAGGTTATTGTTCAACAGTCCTAAGCTCTCGAAGTGACTAGCAAAGTCGCATAGAGCATGCAGATGCATAAGTTGGATGTACTTGGGATTAAGGTTCTACTACAAAAAATGTTTCGCACACCCTTTTTAAGGAAGTTGACTCGAAAGAAAAAATTATCTAGTTAAATAACTCGCTAATCAAAGCAAATTTTAACAAGAAGGGCCAAAGCGGTAAGGAATTCGCGTTCATGAGACAGGTTCTTTCTATTCGATAGTGTTCACCTATCGGCCACGCAATTCTGCGCAATTTGGAAAGAAGTTCCCAACCTTGGGAACTTATGATCATCAAGGTCGATGATCTGCCACCGGCTATTGATTGGTCTCCGCCGGCATACCACTTAGGCCCAATAGTAATGTATCTTATGTTGGCTATTTAAAATTTGCGGCCAAACGTAAAACGGCGGCGGCCCACCCGCGCAGCAAGCTGAGGTGTATTAATTTTAAGAATAAAAATAAAATTAATTAACATTAAACATCGATCTCGCAAAGTATTAATTATATGGAAATAGACATCTCTCTGCAAAGGATGATCGCCTATGGATAATATCTCACAAAAAATTGTCTCGAAGAATATGGCTATAGATAGAAATGCACCCATTCTTGTTGAATTTGAATATAGTCCTGGTGCGAAAAAGGTAGCTGCTATACAGGGTAGCCTAGAGGACCAATCTGCAAGAGCTATAGAGAGAGCTATGGATACTATATACAATACTGCGTGCCGAATTAGCTCAACTATTGATGCACTCGAAGTTCAACCATCTCAAGTTGAAGTAGACTTTGGAATTAAGCTAGTTGCAGAAACAGGCGCGATTATCGCGAAGGCTGGAGGCGAAGCCGCATTTAACATCAAGTTAGTGTGGGAACGCAAATAATCATTTTAATGACTTAAGCAATTTTAAGCTAAATAATTCAAAGCCAATCATTAAAAGATGAGTTAAGATTATCTCGTATGGTAAGGAATTATTAAAGTCATGGATGATGGAGTTCGCCACCAAAATTTGCGGGACTTTACAATACAAGTCCGCAACCCGGAAACGCAAGAAATAATTGGAACTGGATTTGTGGTTTCAGGCAAGAAGATAGTCACCTGTGCTCATGTTGTAGAACTTATTGGTCTGGACTTATGTGATTTGAATTCAATGGAAGTTGGAATCTACTTCCCTCAAGCAAATAGTGAAGAAGATAAAGCAAGAAGCGCAAGAGTAATCTCAGTATTCCCTACAAATGAAGATGATATAGCTTTGCTAGAACTGGTGGGTGAATCTATTCCGATAGGTGTAAAAATTGCAGAACTTGGAAAAGCAGAAGAATCATCGTGGCACCGTTTTCGATCTTATGGATACAGAAGGCTGGATGGTTATAAAGCAGGATGGGCTGAAGGTGACATAAAAGATAGTGTCGAAGCGCCGGACGATCGAAAAGTTCGCGCTGAGCCAATTGAATTACGATCGAGCGAGATTAATTCTGGTATGAGTGGTGCTGCTGTATTGGATATCGATCCCAGTCGCAATCTTGTTGTAGGCATAATCTCAGAAACATATTTTCCGGATCAATCTACCAAGGATCGCGATACTGCCTGGGCTGTCAATGCACGAGTTCTCTCCCTTGAGCCCTTGAACCTATATTTAAGGGATGGGCCATGCCCTATGCGTGATGCGCCCAAACCAAAAAAAGATCTTATTGTACAAAAAGTTGCGAGGCCAGAGTTAAACGATGCCTGGAATAATGCTCCACAAGCTGTTAATGAAAATGAGTGGATTGATCGAGAAAGCGTTATTGATTCTATCACTAAAGATTGGGCCGATCCAAGTCGCAACATAGTGGGTTTAATAGGATTTGGCGGAGAAGGGAAAAGCGCCTTGGCAAGTCATTGGGTAGGCAGTCTACTAAGTGACGTATGGCCAAATACTACCAAGCCGGATGGCGTTTTCTGGTGGACTTTTTCAGACAGGCCCAGCTTAGATGAATTTTTCGAGGCTGCATTGAATTATGTGAGTGGGGGCAATAAGGTTTTACTTCAGCAGTGTCCGTCATCAAATGCAAGAGCGCACATCTTAGCAGCAATGTTGACAAGCGGACGTTACCTTTTCATCTTGGATGGACTAGAAATAATGCAAAACCAAGCCGGAGATCGGTATGGTTTACTTAAGAATGATGATTTAAGTAATTTTTTAAATTACTTTGCGGGCCCAGGCCATAACTCCTTCTGTTTGGCGACGAGTCGTATTCAGTTATCTAATCTAATGGAATATACCACTTATGTCCATTATGATGTTGGTCGCTTAAGCACCGCCGATGGACGAAAACTAATGCGTACTCTGGGTATAGCAAGCGGCTCAGATAAGGAGTTAGAGAAAATTGTTGATGATTGGGCTGGTCATGCATTAACTCTTAACCTCTTAAGTACATATTTAGTAAAATGTTACAATGGGGACATCTCTCAGACAGATAAGATACGGATGCACAATTTAGATGTAAGTGATATTGCAAAATCACATTATGATCATTTGCAGCGCATTTTGCTCAATTATGAAGAATATTTTACAAAGTCTGAAGGAGCCTGTATTATGGTCTTAAGTGCTTTCCGATTACCTGTCGAAGAAAATTCTATTCCTAAAATATTTATGATAAATACAAATGGATGTTCCTTAACTGCACTTATTTCCCGGATGGATTGCGATACCTTTAAGGAAATAATGGAACGTCTAGTTGATTATCGGATTATTCGTTATGATTCGAAGAAAAAGCACTATACTATACATCCACTAATCCGAGAGTATTATTATAACCAATTGCTGAAGGATCAAAACCAAGCTAACGAAATACATAGGCATATTATGGAATATTATCATAATATTGGCAAAGAAGTTGTAGAAAAAAGATCCCTTGAAGATTTGAAGCCACTTATTGAATCAATTTATCATGCTTGTTGTGCCGGAGAGTATGACCTAGCATGGCTAATCTACCTGAATGAGGTGAATAAATTCCCAGATTACTTATTAACAGATCAAATAGGAGCATACGAAACTGAGTTCTCCCTGTTGAAGGAATTTTTCCCAGATAAAAATATTTATCGAGATCCGCTCATAACTGATCCAAAATTAAAGAGCCTAATTTTGGGTAGAATTGGATTCGATCTCATGAGCTTGGGTTACTTGAAAGATGCTCTGAGCATATTTAATAAAGAAAATGAGATATCCAAGGGCATAAATCATTGGCGTAGGCTGAGCAATGGTTATCAGAACTTAGCGCGTTTATATATGCACCTTGGGGAACTCAAACTTGCTTCATCAGCAGCCCGCAAAGCTAAAAAAGCCGCTAACAAAATAAAACATTTCAGACATAATAAACCTACGGATAGAGTGAAATTAGAAAATGATATTAACTCTATGTGCCTATTAGCATGGGCATCCTATCTTAGGGGCTATGATATAATGGCTAACGAACTATTTAAAAAAGCCGAATTAATCCAATTAAAAATTGACAAAGATACTCGCTGCCTTACTCGGTTTAGAGGGATTTATTACGCAGATTATTTGTTAAGAATTAATAAAAAAGAGGACGCAAAACGTATCATCAAGGCGAATTTAAGGATATGCAATACAAATAGAGAATTATCACAAATTAGTCGGTGTCACCGTCTTCTTGGAGATTTAAATGCCAATGAGGAAAAACATATTAAGGCATATAAGCATTACAGTTTTGCAATAAGAATCGCAAGAGAAATATTTCGAAAAGAGATCCTAATTGAGGCATTGCTTGGGAGGGGGCGCTGGGCTGCATATTACAGGCATGATACTTCCGCCTCATTAATTGATTTGAAAGAAGCAATGGATTTAGCTATGACAAGTGGCTATCGTATCTACGAGGCGGATATATCTATCTGTCTAGCTAACTTATACTTAGTCTTGGGAGATAAGAAAACGGCGCAGGAAATGGCTCATCGTGCGAGACAAATTTGCGATGAGACAGGCTACATATGGGGTGAGAACGAAGTAAATAAAACATTTCAAATTATATAAAAGTTTTAAAGCTAGCCGATTAAGTCCGCATTGCCATCACCCGAATACTTTTTCCGGTATGCCCAATATAGCCTTTACTTTATCTTTGCTTCATGTCCCCATTCCGGGTCGCGTACGTGGGCTACGGAAAAACACTAGCACGTAACACAATGTATGTCTACTGCCAAAATGAATCCCATGCATTCGGTTTTCGTGATGATTTTCAGTAACATTCACCCACGACCATTTTTTAGAGGGGGGCCGGAAAGGGGAATTCATGGAATGTCTCGATCCAGCATGTGCCTAGTCCCTCAGCTATCGATGCTAAACTCATGTGAGCCACCGCAATGCTAAGTCAATTGGAAAGCAATGCCTGCCTTAGGGCATAACATTTTCTGTTGAGTTGCGCCAGATTACCACGATAATAAGTGCCTTAGCAGCATAAGGTTGACCTAGGCCGATGCCAGACAATAAGGGGCCGGGACCGGGATTCGAACCCAGCTCGAGGGATCCACAGTCCCTCAGGATAACCACTACCCTATCCCGGCACGCCACAATTGCAGTCTATTGCAAGGAGATAAAACTTTCCCCGCAGTAGGCTCGTCCTGTAACATCCACCACCCGTGAGACAAGATCCTCCAGGCGGTTAATGTAGTAGACGCGGCCCAAGCTGGCCAGAGCTTCTTCCACGTGCTTATCTTTGTAGGCCTGGTCGATGCAGAAGAGCACGAAATTGCCCGCCTCCGAGGCCTTTTTGATATCATCCCATTCCTGGTAAAGGTTCTGAATATGCGTGTCGGTGATGCAGAGGATCAGGCATCCGGGACGCTGCTCCGCTAACTCTCTAATCGCCTTTCCTGTTATGTGGGTGCGAGTGGAGAAGAACTCTACCAGTACATCCTCCACGGCGTTAAGATCTCGCGTCCAGGGAAGGGCCAGATATTTTTCGCTGAAATTTATGGTCGCGATCTCAATGCAGTAGCTTTGATCGCGATACCAGCGCTTAAGGTCCCCCTTCAGGCCCAGAACGGCCAGCACCTCTTCGTACTGGCCAAGGTCGAGGCCCGCGGCATAATTCAGGGGCGCGTTATTTTTATGAATATTTGGCAATGAAGTGGGAAGCCATGCCCAACAGGGCGCGGTAGTTCACAACACGCGAATAAAGAGGAACAGCAAAAGCCAATGATGTAGGAGGGAATAAAATGCTTGACTTTTGCCAATATTAGTTACGACGCCTGACGAATATAAGCTTTTCGCCTTAGGCGATCAACGTGGTTAATAATGGGAGGGAGCAAAAGTCGATTCCTTGGGAGGGATTGTGATCTTTCGACCTTTGCTTAAACTCGTAACGACATTAAACGAATATAAGATTATCGGTCTGAAAAAAGCCTTTCTTGCATCTTGCTAGAAGGAGGGAGGGCAAAAGTCCACTTTGTAGGAGGGATTGATGGTCGTCGACTTTTGCCTTAAACCAACTCCGACATATGACGTTATAATCCTTTTGGTGGCGTTCAAAGAGTTCTAGAATCAGGCAAAAGAGTCAATACATTTGCCGTAGAGATAATCAATTATGATCTACACGATTACCCTCAATCCGGCGCTCGACCGCACCCTCTGGATCCAGAAGGTACGCGACGATGTATCCAATCGCATCTTGGAGGAGAAGAGCTTCGCAGGAGGCAAGAGCGTTGATGTATCTAAAGTGCTCAAGAATCTGGGCGTGGACAACATAGCGTTAGGATTCGTGGGAGGCTTCGCCGGCCGGGAGCTGGAGGGTAGATTGCTCAACGAGGGCATTCAGACGGATTTTGTTCATGTCTCGGGCGAGACGCGCACCAACATCATCATCCACGAGAAGGAGACGGGAAAGCAACTGGCCTTTAATGCCCGCGGCCCGGAGGTAACGCCGTCTGAGCTTATGGGGTTCGTGGAGCTGCTGGAAAGGCTGCCTTGCAGCGATCTGGTGGCCATTGGGGGCAGCCTTCCCCTGGGCGTCACCCCTGAGATTTACAAAAAGATCATAACAATAGTAAAGAGGTGCCAGTCCACCGTGGTGCTGGATGTGGATGGCGTTGCCCTTCGCGCCGGAATTTTGGCCCGACCTGATGTCATCAAACCCAATATTCATGAGCTGTCCGAGCTGGTGGGCCGAGAGCTCGAGGGGCTGGATGAGATTTGCGCTGCCGCCCGAGAGATCAACCGGCAGGGCGTAAGAATCGTTCTCGTATCCATGGGGGGAAAAGGCATCCTGCTGGTCTCGGAAGGTCATGAGTATCTGGCCGTGCCGCCCAATGTGGATGTGCAGAGCACCATTGGAGCAGGAGACTCCTCCGTGGCAGGATTCATAAGCGGCCTGATGCAGGGAAAGAGCCTGAAAGAGTGTCTGGTCTATGCAGCCGCAGCCGGGACGGCTACCACTCTACATCAGGGTACGGCCCTGGCCCAAAAGGAAGATTTCGAGCGGTTGGTGCCACAGGTGAAGCTGACCGTACTCTCCGAGAGGGCATAATGGCAGACAATATCATAGTTCCTCTGGATGTACCGGAAGGATGCCGATCCAAATACAAGGATAACTATCTCCAGATCACAAAAGGCAGCGGACGGTTGATGCTCTTTGCCGGAGATCAGAAAGCAGAGCATCTCAATGACGATTTTTTCGGGCCGGGGATAGATGCGCAGGATAATGATCCCGAGCATCTCTTCCGCATCGCGGCCAAAGCCAACGTCGGCGTCTTTGCCGCTCAACTCGGCCTCATGGCTCGCTTTGGCATGGACTATCCTGGTGTGCCTTACCTGGTGAAGCTCAACTCCAAGACCAATCTGGTGAAGACGGCCCAGAGAGAGCCCTCTAGTCCGCAGTGGATCGATATTTCCCAGGTTGTCGATTTTAAGGAGAGCAGCCGCCTTTCCATCCTGGGCGTGGGCTATACCATCTACTTGGGAAGTGAGCATGAAGGATCAATGCTTCGCGAGGCGGCACAGCTAGTATTCCAGGCCCATCAGGCGGGACTGGTGACGGTGCTCTGGATCTACCCCCGCGGCATTGCAGTAAAGGACGAGAAAGATCCCCACCTCATCGCCGGAGCGACAGGCGTTGCCGCAACGCTTGGCTCTGACTTTGTCAAGGTCAACTATCCAGAGAAGGCAGGAGAGGATTCGGCTTTGATCTTTCGGGAGGCAGTGCTGGCGGCGGGCCGAACCAAGGTGGTCTGCGCTGGTGGGGAGAGCACCGATGCTAGACTATTTTTGCAGAGGCTTCATGACCAGATCCACATCAGCGGCGCGTCAGGAAATGCCACAGGCCGAAACATCCACCAGAGGCCACTGGCAGAAGCAGTGCGTCTGTGCAATGCCATTTACGCTATAACCGTGGAGAATGCCGGCGTGGATGAGGCCTACAAGATCTACCGGGGTGACTAGTACAGCAGGTTCCGGTTTCACGCGAAGGCGCGAAGCCGCGAAGATTTTCTGCCTAGTTGCACTAGAATCCGATATCTTGAATCAATGTGAGTGAATCAGAAAGGCTAATTTAGAGGATAACGAAAATGGCGAAGCTGGTATTGCTGCGGCACGGCCAGAGCCTCTTCAACCTGGAGGGCAGGTTCACAGGCTGGCTGGATATTGATCTGTCCGAGAGGGGCAGAGCTGAGGCCCGGGAAGCCGGCTGGCTCATGAAGAGTTCCGGCCTTTCCTTTGACATCGCCTTTACCTCAGTTTTAAAGCGGGCCATCAGGACTCTGTGGATCGTGCTGGATGAAATGGATCTGATGTGGATTCCGGCTCTCCCCTGCTGGCGGCTCAATGAGCGTTTTTATGGAGAATTGCAGGGCAAGAGCAAGCAGGAGACGGAGACGCGGTACGGGATGGCGCAGGTGCAGAGCTGGAGGCGAAGTTTTTTGGAGAGGCCGCCGGCTGTTGCCCTCGATGACGATCGCTATCCTGGCAGGGATGATCGTTACAGGGATGTACAGGAGAGCCTGCTGCCTAAAACCGAGTCCCTGCAGGACACGCAGGAGCGAGTGCTGCCCTTCTGGCGGGCCCTGATTGCCCCGGAGCTGGAGAAGGGCAAGAACGTGCTGGTGGTCTCGCACGGCAACACCATTCGCGCCCTGGTCAAGCATCTGGAAAACATCTCTGATCAGGAGATCGAGAATGTGGAGATCGCCACTGCCAGCCCCCTGGTCTACGAGCTGGATGATCAGATGCGCCTCGTGGGCCGTCGCTATCTGGGAAGTGCGCCGGATAACCGGCAAAAGGGAAAATAAATGGTAGTATCGACAGCCATTTGTTATAACCAGTGGCCAACGACGTTTCAACCACAGAGTTCACAGAGCTCACAAAGTACGCACAGAGACGGAATTTAGGGGTGTGTCAGGAATGGCTTATGCAGTAGATATCATATCTATGGAACAAAAGGAAAAGCTGGTTGAGCAATACGGCAATCAGGTGCTCTACGAGATCAAGTCGGAGATTTACGGATGTTGCATCAAGCTTCTCACGGGCAGCTCTTCCGTCAAGAATGCCTGGGAAGAGAGCTTTTATTTTGCTTCCCAGAACGTCCGCTCCCACGGGCGGCTTTATGTTCTGGTGGACAAATCCCTGGGGGAGAACCAGGTTTACTACGATCCCCATTCCAAGAGCTGCTTTTTATTCAACATGGACTACTACGGATGGATAAAGTCCCTGGCGCTCTCCGTGGCCGGAGACATCCTGGAGGACAATCACGGCATCTACTCCGTGCACGGGGCCTGTCTGGATTTACGGGGCCAGGGAGTCTGCATTCTGGGCGGATCGGGGGCGGGCAAGACCACTCACACCTACGGGCTGCTGAGAAGCCCCAAAGCGCGCGTCGTCTCCGATGACTGGTTCTTTGCCCGAATTTTTGGGGAGGAGATCTTAGCCTATGGCTCAGAGAAGAACTTCTACATTCGTGCCGATCTGGCCGATATCTGGAAGGAGTTTTCCGGGCTGGTCGATAAAGCCGTCTTCGATGAGTTGGGGAGAGCTGTGGTGGATCTACGCTGGGTGATCGGCAAGGGCCGTATTCTGCCGCTCACGACTATGGAGAATGTAATCCTGCTCAGGCGCGATCCCGGTCAGGAGGAGACCGTGCGGGAGCTGGATGGCAAGGAGGCGCTGGCCATACTGGAGGCAAACGGCTACTTCAATCCTCATTTGCTGGTAAAAAGCGACTTCAAGAGCCACCTCCGAAGCCACTTCTTCCAGGCGCTCTTCGCCAGGGCAAAGGTGCATGAGGTCAACACAAAGGGGACGCCGGAGGAGAGCCAGAGGGCGATCCGGGAGATTTTGGGGGACGGGTAAAGCAGCAGGCGGGACACAGTTTGAAAGCAGAATTACCGTGCGTCTGGTAATTCTAAAAAAATTGGAATATTTTGGCTGAGTGATCGCGAGGTTGCGAATGATACATAATTAATTATCGGCGCCCCGAAATATGCTTGAATTCAACGGATCTATGGTGCTATAAAATGAATGAATCTATTCAAGAAATAAAAACGGAATTTCACAGGCTCGTTGTTAGAGCCTTTAAAGAAGGTTTAGCGTTTCTAAAGCCCGTTATACTAGAAAAACGATGGATTGGTCGTCATTATAATTGGCCACGTATGTCTCATTTTGCGGAATGTGGTTTACCCTGTTTATTTACAACTGATTTTTCCGGTCCTGTAAACTATTGGGAAGCGTTTGTTGGTAGTTCGCCGATTATCACGGATGATAAATTGCCATGCTTCAAGGAACTATTATCATTTACGAAGAATCAAAAGTGCCTAATGGGACATCTATTTCCTCAAGCCTTTATTTCCAAAAAAGAAGGCACAGATTTCAAAGAGCGTCAAATAAAAATCAGCGTATATTTGATTCCATCAGAGATGATAGATAGATATATTCACATATATAAAACATGCGAGTATTTAGAAAACGCATTCCAAAAAATTTATGAGCCTTATGAGCATTTTATCTTTCACGAAATGCTTGGATTTGAAATTTATGTGCCAATACTATTTCTAAAATTCGACTTTGATGAAATCATTCTAGATCATAACACTGCACTCAAAAAAATGGATGAGTTATTTCAGCTTTCGAGGGCATCTATAGGTTCATACGACGAGGGGGTTCATAAGCGCGTCCTATCTGCAGCCACCCATGCATTAGTTCTAAGTGGATGGGAAGTGAAGAATCAAGACGAATGGACCTTATCTAACCTGTTCGGAGAAATCAGCGTCTACCCGATCAATCTCATCGATAAATTCTTCGCAGCCTTGCGGATAGTGACCGGCCATTATACGGGATATGCACAAATTATTATAAAGCCTAAAGATTGGGCTCATGATTATAAAGCTGATCTTGAGCCAATTCATGGTACTTCCATAAAGGCTTACCCAGATTGGTTTGGGAGGGACTATTGGAATAATAAAAATATTCCTGAATTAGATAAGATAATTGCTGAAAAGGTAGGCAAAATATACTCGGGTTTGCTCAATGCGGAGGAAAACTCTGTTGATCTTGCAGCTAAGAGATTGAATCTATGTTTTTTGAGAAATGATGAGCAAGATACGATTCTAGATGCAACTATTGGACTTGAAACACTTCTTTCAGATGACAATCGACAAGAAATGACTCACAAACTTGCAATGCGCATAGGAGCGCTAGCTAAGCTATCCTACTTTCCATCAAAATCACCCTGTCAAGTTTTTCAAGATATCAAAGATATTTACAGCTATCGATCTGCAATAGTACGTGGGAGTACAAAAGCTGTGAAAAAGCGAGAAATCATTTCCGTGACAAATGAGCATACACCTGCTAGCTCCATGGCGGTAGAATATTTGCGTTTTACCTTGAATACCTTGATCAAGAATGCTAAGTATAGGGATCCCAAAAAAATTGATGAGGATTTATTGCTGGGCAATATTGAGGATGGGGAGAAATGTAATTGTAGCGAATTGGAGAAAGATATCGAAGGGTTAGTAAGCATAAAATAGTGTACAAAAAAATCCGATTTTGTATCGATGTGGTTTGACTGCCCGCTTTTAATAAGAGCAGGCCGAAACTGGATGTGGGGTGGATTTCTTTCGCCCCGCACCGCATAGCTTTAGATACTTTGTCTTCTTACCTCCTCTCTGATAATGCCCGCCGATCCTGTTGCCAAATGGGCGGAGTTCCTCCGCTCCCGTTACTGGGATGAGCTGCTAAAGCTGGCCGACTCTTACCCCGACGAGCGCAGCCTGAAGATTCGCTTCTCAGACATCGACAAGTTCGATTCCGAATTCGCCGAGGAGCTGCTGGAAAATCCGGAGCAGATCCTGGAAGCGGCCCACGCTGCCCTCCTGGAGCTGGACCTGCCCATGGATGTCTACATGGACCGGGCCCATGTGCGCATCGCCGAGCTGCCCCGCCATTTCAAGACCCGGGAGCTTCGTTCCGACCACATCGGCAAATTGCTGGCCATCGACGGGCTGGTGCGCACCGCCACCGAGGTCCGGCCCAAGATCATCTCTGCCGCTTTCCAGTGTCAGAGGTGCGGCTTCACCTTCTTCAAGGAGCAGGCGGGCAACAAATTCGAGGACCAGAGTCTCAAGTGCATGAACCAGGCCTGTGACCGGGGCGGGCCCTTCAAGCTCTTGCTGGCCCAGTCCAAGTTCGTGGATGCCCAGAAGATCAGGGTGCAGGAGTCCCCTGAGGATCTGCGGGGCGGAGCGCAGCCGCAGACGCTCGACGTCGAGCTGGAGGACGACCTGGCCGGCAGGATCTTTCCCGGCGACCGCGTTATCGTCAACGGCATACTTCGGTCCTATCAGCGCTCTTCTCCTCAGCAGGGCAAGAGCACCTACTTCGACCTCGTCCACAAAGGCATCAGTGTGGAGATGACGGAGCAGGAGTTCGAGGATATTGAGATCGATCCCGAGGAGGAGAGGCAGATCATGGAGATGTCCTGTGATCCGGAGATCTACGAAAAGATCAGGGGATCCATCGCTCCCTCCATCTACGGCTACGACGATGTGAAAGAGGCGTTAGCGCTGCAGTTGGTCTCGGGCTTCGAAAAGCACCTGCCGGACGGAGCGCGCATCCGTGGCGACATCCACATCTTGCTGGTGGGCGATCCTGGGATAGCCAAGTCTCAGCTTTTGCGTTACATGATCAAGATCTCGCCTCGCGGCATCTACACTTCGGGCAAGAGCTCCACCTCCGCCGGCCTGACAGCCACCGCGGTCAAGGATGAGCTGGGCGACGGCCGATGGACCATCGAGGCCGGAGCACTGGTCCTGGCGGACAAGGGCATCGCCGCCATAGACGAGATGGACAAGATGGACAACGAGGACAAGAGCGCACTGCACGAGGCGATGGAGCAGCAGAGCTATCATCCTCTAACAGAGATCCAGCTAGCTGACGGGCGAAAGATGCAGATCGGCGAGTTTGTAGACCGGATGATGGCGGACCGGCCTTTAGAGATAATTCCCGGAAAGGACTGCGAGATACTGCCGCTCCATGAGGATGTTAAAATAAAAAGCACCGACATGAGCCGCATCTTCGATCTGCCGGTTGATAGAGTGAGCAGGCACCGGGCACCAAGTCATTTTATTAAAATTAGGTATTCCAATGGCCGCGAAATAATTGTTACTCCAGAGCACCCTATATATATCGCGAAAGACGGAATTGCATGTGTACCAGCCTGCGATGCCAAAGTTGGAGACTGTGCGCCCGCCCCAAGATCGCTTCCGATTAATGAAAAATCTAGAAACCTCATTCAAGTTAAAAGGCAGCATTCTGGCGAAAAACTACTGAACTTTCCCGAAAAGCTCAATCGCAGCCTCTCTAGAATCCTGGGATATCTCCTTGCGGAGGGCCATTTTTACAAAGGCTCCAGCCATGAGATCGGCTTTACAAACAAGGATGAAGGCCTACTTAAGGAAATGTCGAGCCTCATGCAAAAGTCATTTGGCATTGAAGCATCTCGGAACCAAAGAAGCGACGGCGTAGTCACCCTGAGGTTCATATCAACTCATTTGTTCAGATGGTTCGAGGCTAATTTTCCAGAGATGATGCAAACTGGAAGAGGAAGACGAATGCCTGTCGCCGTCTTTCAGGGGACAAAGGATAATATTAAAGATGTATTAATCGCAGCATTTCTTGGCGATGGCTGTGTGCACTCAACTTCAGTCGCTTATTCAACCGTATCACGTGGACTAGCTGAAGATTATCAGGATCTGCTTCTCAGGCTTGGCATATCATCAAGAATATCCATGGACAGGAAAGCAAATGCCTTCAAAGTCTGCATAATGGGCGATTCACATAAGAAGTTCGAGCAGCTTTTCTTCGAGCCAGGTTACGAGAAGCTAGAAAGGATGAGGTGCATCACTTCGGCATGTAGCAGGTCCATTCGCCATCATGATGTTCTTCCGGCGGAGACGGCCTATTCAATATTACAAATGAAAAAGTCTTTGGGCCTCACGAATGACGGACGCTTTAATGAGCACTTGGACAACGGATACGGATTGACCATTGATAAGGTGGCAGAATATGCTTCTGATCTGAAGAACAGATATAATGATGTGCTGACCTTCATAAATGACGATTTAACTCTGCTTGAAATGAGGTCAGAATTGGGCTGGTCACAGAGTTACCTGGCATCTGTGGCTGGAGTTACACGGGGTAATATCGATTACTACGAACAAGGCGGCTATGATGAGTCAAGAAGGACCGCAATAGCAAGAAATATTTTCCGGCGAATCCATGCCCACTTGGAAGAAACCGGCATGAGTATTGCAGCTCTTGAAGATAAGCTCTCCTCGGATATCAGATATCTTAGGATCACTGATGTAAAAGTTGTTCCAAATGAGGACCAATACTTCGCAGATTATGTTTATGATGTAACTGTCGAGCCCACCCATACCTTCATCTCGCAAGGCATTGTTCTGCACAACACCATCAGCGTCGCCAAGGCCGGTGTCATGGCCACTCTCAAGTCGCGCTGCTCACTGCTCGCCGCCGCCAATCCCAAGCTGGGCCGCTTCGACAAGTTCGAGCCCATCGCCCCCCAGATCAACCTCACCCCCGCACTCATGTCCCGTTTCGATCTGATCTTCGTTTTGACCGACGATCCGGACACCAAAAGGGATTCGGCCATCGCTCAACACATCCTGAAGAGCAACTATGCGGGTGAGCTGGCCACCCAAGCCGCCTGGAACCCGGATATCTCTCAAGAGGACATCGACAACGCCTTGATGGTGATAATGCCGGTCATTGATCCGGAGATGCTGCGAAAGTATGTGGCCTATGCCCGAAAGAACATATTCCCAACCTTAAGTGATGGGGCCAAAGATTACTTCCTCAAGTACTACGTCGGTCTGCGGAGCCAGGGGCAGGACTCCAACAAGCCGGTGCCCGTCACCGCCCGGCAACTGGAGGCGCTCATACGTCTGGGTGAGGCCAGCGCTCGCCTTCGCCTCTCCGATAAAGTCACCCTGGATGATGCCAAGCGGGTAGTCAAGATCCTGGAAGCATGCCTGAGAAAAGTGGGCGTTGATCCGGAGACGGGCTTTTTGGATGCAGACATCATTGCCTCAGGCACCACCAAGAGCAGTAGAGATAGAACCAAATCGGTGATCGACATCATAAGGGATGTGAGCCGTGAGCAACAGGGCCCGGCCCCCAGGGACGCCGTCCTGGATAGAGCCGTGGAGCTTGGCATAGAAAGAGCTAAAGCGGAAGAGATCATAGACCGCATGAGAAGAGATGGAGACGTATTTGAGCCCCGGCCGGGAATGTTGAAGTTGCCTTAAATACCAGCAAAGGAATGATAGTGGTATCTCATAAAGCCGGAAACTAAAAAAACGGCAAATAAGAGCCAATAAACTAATTCATCATGATTGCCATGTCCGATATGCCTGAAGAGACGGAAAGGAAAGAGATGTATTTGAAAAGCCACCAACATGGAGCACATACCCTCATTGCAGTCTGTGACTGTGATATCATGGGAAAGAAATTTTCCGAGGGCCATTTGTGCATAGATGTCAGCCCTGATTTTTTTGGAGGCGAAAAGGCCTCTCGTACCGAGGTTGAAGCGGCACTCGCTGCGGCAACAATGGCCAACTTCGTGGGCTGCAAAACCGTCGAGCATGCCATCTCCCTGGGCTACGTGGAGAGAGACTGTGTCCTCTCCATCGATGGAGTTCTTTACGCTCAGATGGTGAGAATGTGATGCAAGCCATCTGTCACCGGTGCGGCCTGCCAACTGATGAAGGGCTCTGCCGACAATGCACCCTGGAAAAAGCAAAGATGGTTATCTGTCCAGACCAGGTCGAAGTGGTCATCTGTTCCGTTTGCGGCGCCCGGCAGGCAAAAGCCAGGTGGCAGCTTCCAGACAGCCGCTCTGTGGAGGAGCTGGCCCATCAAGCGGCAATAGATGCACTTTGCCTTCATAAAGAGCTGGCAGAGCCGCAGATTGAGCTTGACCTCCGAAAAGTTGGAGCCACCCGATATCTGGCAAAAATCAATATCAACGGCAGTTTCATGGGCAAGAGCATAAGTGAGCAATGCGAAATTCCTGTCCGCATTAAACTGATGGCTTGCGATCGCTGTAGTCGCATGGCCGGCAAGTACTTCCAGTCCACAGTCCAGCTACGCGGAAATACCGTCCGATCCATGACACCTAGAGAGATTGAAGAGGGCAAGAAGACCGCCCAGGATATGGCCGACTCCGGTTATCACGGGGGAGACCATCTATCCTTTATCCAGGAGATGAAGGAGGTCAAAGGCGGCTTGGATATCATCCTGGGCTCAACGCAGCTAGGCAGGCGCATGGCCCGTGCATTTGTCGAGCGTTTTGGCGGCAGGCTTCTGGAAACTGCCAAGCTGGTAGGCAAAAAGGACAGCCGCAATGTGTACCGCTCTACCCTGTTGATCAGGTTCCCAAGACTTAAGCGAGGTGACATTGTATCTTTCCGGGGATCGTTCTTCTCGGTGGCCGGCTTTGACGGCAAGGCGACGCTCATCTCCTCCCTTCGAGAGCGCCGCAGGTCTTCCATGAACGAGGAGGACTCAGAGACGGTAGCGATTTTAGGGAATACTGCCGATGCGCTAGCAGCGACTGTGATATCCAAAGATGATGACGTTCTGGAGATCATGGATCCGGAGACTTACAGGACAGCTTTCGCGGCTCGTCCCAGGGATTTACAGGTTGAGCCCGGAGAAGAGGTAAAGGTAGTAAGAACAGCGGATGGATTCATTGTCTTGTAGTAACTTTTTTCTATCGAGAATAAGTTTGCAGACTCTATACCTACCACAAGGTTCTTAAACTAGTTTCGTACAATTTTAAGTGATAGAAGCACGCATTTGAGCAACAAATCACATGATAATTAAGCCCTGAGTTGAACTCTGGGCGATGATATGCCAGCTAAGTGGGGATAAAATAGCTCATGTGTGGGCATTTCTATCAGATGCTCCATGATATTGGTAAATGGACACTGAAATAGTTAGATGAACCTCATATTCACCATCATTCACTGCTTACTGCCTGCCTGTAATATGGCATGGCTACAATTGCGACAATGAGTCGCGAATTGGCCTCTGTTGGCCGCAGATAGCTTTGGCTCTTTGGGTTTGAGTGTGAATTTTATCTATCTATTTTAAAATAAGAGGTGTCTTTATGCAAAATGTTGATACAACTAAATATGTTATTTATGCGGATATAACAGCGGAGGGGATAGTGGAGCGGCCGGACGTGGTCGGCGCTATCTTCGGCCAGACCGAGGGCCTTCTGGGAAGCGACCTTGATCTAAGGGATCTCCAAAAAACGGGAAGGTTAGGCAGGATCGACGTCCAGATTACATCCAGCGGCGGAAAGTCCAGCGGCACCATTTCTATTCCTTCCAGCTTTGATAAGGTCGAGACGGCCATATTGGCTGCCGCCCTGGAGACCATAGACCGAGTGGGACCCTGCATCGCTCGCATCGCTGTAAATCGCATCGAAGATGTGCGCGCCGCCAAGAGGAGATATGTCATAGAACGGGCCAAGCGCATCCTGGTGGAGATGTTCGACGAGAACATCCTGGAGACGGAAGAGATCACCGAGGAGATAAAGCAGTCCGTTCGCGTGGAGGAGATAACTCACCTGGGCAAAGACAACTTGCCTGCCGGTCCCAATGTACTGGACTCCGATGCCATTCTTGTGGTTGAGGGTCGGGCGGATGTGCTTAATCTGCTCAAGTACGGCATCAAGAACGCCGTGGCCGTAGGCGGAACCAATGTGCCGCCAACCATCGCCGATCTGTGCGCCAAGAAGGTCGTTACCGCCTTCACTGATGGCGACCGGGGCGGAGAGCTGATCATTAAAGAGCTTCTTCAGGTAGCAGACATCGACTTTGTGGCCAGGGCTCCGGAGGGAAAGAGCGTAGAGGACATGACCCAAAAAGAGATTGTCCGGGCGCTGCGCCAGAAGATCCCTGTGGAGCAGGTGCTGGATCAATATAAGATCAAAAACCAACCAAAGAAAAGGCGTGAGATCACCACCAAGAGAAAGAGCCTCATCCGCGAGAAGCCCTTCTGCGTGCGAAACACGGCGGAGAGGGCCGAGGCTATCGCGCCGCGTCGGGTCGTGCCTCGCGAAGTCGTGCCTAAAGTTGTCTCGGCTCCCGTCCCTGTAATAGAAGAAGTAATTGTTGCGGCTTCTGAACCTGTTCCTGAGCCCGAGCCACAAAGAGAATGGTTCCGACAGCATGTAGATGAACTGGATGGAACTCTTTGTGCCAGGATAATGGATCGAAATCAAAATGTCCTTCGGGAGGTAGCAGTAAGAGATCTGGCCAGAGAGCTGAAGGAAACAAATGGGGACGTGAACGGCGTGATCTTCGATGGCGTCGTAA
>Ga0209777_10002633_pt1 | contig 23283 bp, 17 predicted proteins | sample FrelakmetHBP12HB_FD_187147 | JGI IMG/M metagenome (GOLD analysis project Ga0209777, IMG submission 187147) | Freshwater lake sediment microbial communities from the University of Notre Dame, USA, for methane emissions studies -HBP12 HB (SPAdes)... | ecosystem: Environmental > Aquatic >...
TGAGGAATCCCACGCCCTCGTAGTGCATCTCGCCGGGAATCACCGCTACAACTCCGGCAGTTCGTTTGAGGTGGGCATTGCCTGCACCCGGAATGAAGAAGCCGGGTATGCGATTCAGGCCGGGCTGCTCGCGGGCGAGGCGTTCTGGGATTCCTCAGGCGGCAACGTCGTCTCGTGCCCGATGCAGTTCGCGACCAACTATGCCAACAGCAACTGGAGCCCGACCCACCCGATAATGATGGTGGACGTGTTCGGCCAGATGACCGCGACCGGGCTGACCCCGGCCGTCCAGGCCGTGTCCTCGGATTCCTCCCTGCCGCAACCGCAGGTTGTCGGCAGCGACACGTTCGAAGTGCTGGTCGCGAACCTGCACCAGGATTCGTTGTTCGACCCGGCGAATCTGCCGATTGACGCGGTTTCGCAACTACTCTGGGCCGGGGACGGGGTCACGCCGCACATGCCAATCAGCAAGCGCGGCCTGACGATTCCCTCGGCAGTCGCCAACTACTACCTGACCCAGAAGGTCTACCTGGTCGCAGACACTGCGGTGATGCGCTACAACAATCGCCTGCCGCCCGGCAACGGCCTCGCGACCAGCGACCACCGGCTGCAACTCGTGACCAGCGGAGACCATCGGACCCAGTTGCGCGCGGCCAGTCCCGGGATTCCGCCCGGCGCGCCGATGTATGTCGTGGCTTGCGTCGCGGACACGAGCTTGAACTGGGCCGTGATGGAAGCCGGTTTCGCCGGATTCCAATACCTGATGCAGGCGCAGAGCCTGGGCCTGCCGGGCTGGCTGTTTGCACCCATTACTCCGACTGAGCGCGCGGCAATCATCACCGCGCTCGGCCTGCCGACGGCGGATTTGCCCGTGCTGGTCTTCGCCTGCGGCGCGCCGGCGACCGGCGTTGCCGAGCAGCCTTCTGCCCGAGCCAATTCGCTTTCGCTAGTGGTCCTGGGCAATCGCGCGCCGATACGAATCGTGTATTCGCTCGGCGGGTCGGTTGCGGCAAAGCTCTCGATTCTCGACCTTGCCGGTCGTCTTGTGCGCAGTTTCGACCTCGCGCCGCAGGTTGCAGGTCCTTTGAGTCTTGACTGGGACGGCAAGGATGAGTCGGGCCGGTTGCTTCCGGCCGGAATCTACGTGTGCCGTTTGGAGAGCGGCGGAACGGTCAGCACAGCGCACATCGTACTCGTCCGCTGAGGCGTCCAGCGAGTTCAGAAGGCAACCGGCAAGAAGCAGAAATCAAGGACTCCTCCACAGGACAAGGTGGAAGGAATGACCCCGCGGCCCCAGCACGAACCAGATTGCGACGCCGGACTCGCCCGCCGAGTGGCGAATGGCGACGAGGCCGCATTTGAGGAGTTGGTCGGGAAATACCAGCACTCGGTTCTGAACACAATCCACCGCTATGTCGGGAACCACGACGTTGCGGACGACATCGCCCAAGAAGTCTTTGTGATTCTCTGGAACAAGGCCGGGACGTTCAAGGGGAACTCGAAGTTCTCGACCTGGCTGTACCGCATCGTCGTGAATCAGTGTCTGCAGTTCCGCCGGAAGCGGAATCAGGCGTTGGTCTCGCTGAGTGATCTGAACGACGAGAACCCGCCCGAGTCGCTGCAAGTATCCGATGACCCTGAGCGGCGGCAACGAACCTATGCCGTGCAGAAGGCAGTGGCCGAACTGCCGGACCGCCAGCGGATTGCTCTGGTTCTGTCACACTTCGAAGGACGGCCCTACCAGGAAATCGCGGAGATAATGGGAACGTCGGTATCCGCGGTTGAATCGCTGATTATCCGGGCCAAAGCAATCCTCAGGAACAAGCTGGTTCGCTGACCGCCCGGCCGCTCGCTTGCAGATGGAAGGCTGACCGCAGGTTCTGCTCTTTGGCTGGCATCCAATAATGTAGAATGAACTGCTCACAGATTCGCAGAATGCTGACCGCCTTCAGCGACGGTGAACTGACGCCCGAGGCGAAGGAGCAGATTTCCCTGCACCTGGACGCCTGCGCCGACTGCCGGCACGAGCTGGAGGAGCTGAACCGGCTGTCGAAGGAGCTGGACCGGCTGGAAGCGGTGGAAGTCCGGCCCTATTTCATGACCCGGGTCAAGCAGCGCATCGCTGACCGGCAGGCGAAGCGCGCTGCAGTTAAGGTGCTGCCCGGGTGGGTCCGGCGGACGGTGATTCCGGTCGGAGCCGCAGCGTTGGTGTTCCTGACCGCGCTGACCGGGAGCTATCTGGGAAGAACGGTCTACCGCTGGCGGAGTTCGGCCGAATCCGGTTCAACCCCCAACCACGGCTCTGCCGGGTCGATTCTGTTCGACGAATCATCCGAAGGCTCCCTGAGCCGGTTCACGGACCAACTGCTCGACGGAGGTAAGAGTGAGTAATAAACCGATACTTGTTCTGCTCGTGGTCTCGGTGGTGATAAACCTCGTGGCGGTCTTCACCTTCGCGTTCTTCTGGCGGGAACAAGTCCGCCACCGCAACGCTCCGCCGCCGCGGGCCGCGCTGCGCGCGCCCGGCGACCGCAAGGCGCCCGATGGCCCGGCTTCGCCGCGCCAGGCGGGCGGGCAACTCGACCTCCTGCAGAAGCAATTCAACCTCACCTCAGTCCAGATGGACACGATCCGGGTCCTGCACGAGGTGATGGGGACGACGATGCGTCCGGTGAATGACACGCTGGCCGCGAAGCAGGATGAGATGCTGTCGTTGCTCAAGGAGCCGGCGCTTGACCAGGCGCGGGTTGACCGGCTGGCGCAGGAAATCGTCGCCCTGCGGGCGACGCTCGAGACCAGGTCGCTCGGAATTCTGCTGCGGCTGCGCAACGTTCTCACGCCCGAGCAGAGGAGTGAGCTCGGCGATCTGTTCATAGCCTTCCGCGCACCGGGCGGGCAATCCGGCCCGACGCACGCCGGTAACCTTCCCGGGGGACCGCCGCCCGGTGTCCGGCCGGAGGTGCCGCCTTCGGCCGGGTCGCCGCGAGGAAAACCCGGACGTTGAGGAATTCGAGGGTGCCGGACGGTCGGAGACGAGCCGGATGAGCCCGGTGAACCGGGAGCTGAGAAAGACGTTGTCGCTAAGCATGCTGTCGGCTCTGGCGGTGCTCGCCGGGCTGGGTTCGCTGGCCGCCGCGGGCGGAGACTCGCTCCCAACTCAGCGCATCGTGCTGATTCCTGGTGGCACCTTCGATATGGGTTGTCATGATACGCTGGGTACCGATGATGAGTTACCGATCCATACGGTGCAGATTGACTCCTTCTTCATCGGCAACACGCCGGTAACCAACCGGCGGTACTGCGACTACCTCAATTCGGCGTTCGCCCGCGGCTGGATTGAGGTTCACAACGGCTATATCATGGCGCCGGCCCAGAGTGACACGTACTGCTTCACGGCGGAAGCCGAGGATTCCGGCAGTTCGATTCACTTCAGCGGCGATTCATTCGCGGTCACCGCACTGCGAGATGACCATCCGATGGTCTGCGTGCGCTGGTTCGGCGCGGCCGCCTACTGCAACTGGTTGAGTGGGGAGAGCAGCTACACCACGTGCTACGACGAGTCAACCTGGCACTGCGATTTCGGACAGAACGGATTCCGGCTGCCGACCGAGGCGGAGTGGGAATATGCCGCCCGGGGCGGCCACTACGGTCCCTACTACACGTACCCCTGGGGCAACAACCGCGACACGACCCGAACCAACTGGCCGCGTTCCGCCGACCCCTATGAGGCCGGTCCGAATCCGTGGACAACCCCGGTCGGCTTCTATGACGGAAAACTACGTCTGAAGAGCGAGTTCAACTGGCCCGGCAGTCAGACGAGTTTCCAGACCTCGGACGGAGCAAACGGCTACGGCCTGTATGACATGGCCGGTGATGTCTGGAACTGGTGCAATGACTGGTACGGCCACACCTACTACAGCGTTAGTCCGCCCAATAATCCCACCGGACCGGACAGTAGCGCAGCCTCGCCCATGCCCAACGGCCGCGTCTATCGCGTGCTGCGTGGCGGGAGTTGGTATAATGCCACGCATTACCCGGGCGACCATTCGCGCTGTTCGAACCGCGACCCAGCTTATTACCGCGGTCCGGGCGACCCGAACGGGCCCTGGTTTCAAATCGGGTTCCGGGTTGTGCGGCCGTATCGCGGAGCGACCTCAGTGGGTGAGGGGAACGTTGGGTCCGGAAGACCGCTGTCGCTACAAGTGACGAGCCCTTGCCGCGGAATTGCCACGATAGGGTTCGGTACCGCAGCTTCGGGACACATCCGGTTGACGGTGTATGACAGGTCAGGCCGCAGAATCAGGACGTTGAAGGATGGCCGGTGCGCTGCCGGAGACTACGCCGTCACATGGGATGGCGCAGACGACGCCGGCCGCATTATCAGCCCGGGAATCTACATGTGTCGCCTGGATACCGGGGGCACCGCAGCCTGCGTCAAGTTGCTGAAGCTCGACTGAGAATGGCCAAGTTGTTCGTTGTCCGTGGCTTGTTGCTTGTGGCTTGCAGCCTGTGGCTCGCAGCGCCGCTTCGGCTGTGCGCACAGTCCAGGACCATGGGCCTGATGTACTACGATTCGACCCGGACCTTTCCGGGCTACACGCTGTTCGCGCCCATAGTCCACAATGTTGCCTACTTGATTGACAACCAGGGACGTCTGGTTCATTCCTGGAACGCGCCATCCAACCCGAGTCTGGCGGTGTCACTGCTCAATGACGGCAATCTGCTGCACAGCGGCGGACGCCCGGCCGGTGACATGGACATCCGTAACTGGGACAACACTCAGAGATGGTCATTTGGCTTCTCGGGCGATTCCTTCATCCGAACCCACGACCTGATGATGCTGCCGAACGGTCACATCCTCACCGTTGCGTGGGAGCTCAAGTCAGAGGCCCAGGCCCTGGCTGCCGGGCGGGATACCGCGAAGTTAACCTCGGCCGGCCTGAAACCCGCCTTCGTCGTCGAGATTGACACCTCGACCAACCAGGTTGTCTGGGAGTGGCACGCCTGGGACCACCTGGTGCAGGACTTCGATTCAACGAAGCAGAACTTCGGCAGCGTCCGGAGCCATCCTGAGCTCGTTGACCTGAACTACGGCATGGGCGTAACCAGCGACCCAGGCTATTTCATCCATTTCAATGCGGTGGCCTACAACCCGGATCTCGATCAGGTCATGCTCAGCCCGCTGATGTACTCCGAAGTCTGGGTCATTGACCATTCGACCACGACCCAGCAGGCGCGAGGACACACCGGCGGGCGCCATGGCAGGGGCGGCGACCTGCTCTATCGCTGGGGGAATCCGGAGACCTACCGACGCGGGGATTCCCTGCGCCATCGGATGTTTGCCCAGTGGGACCCGCACTGGATAGCCGACAGCCTGCCCGGGGCCGGACACATGATTGCCTTCAGCAGCGGCGGTCACGACCGTCGCTGGTCCGACGTGGAGGAGTGGATAGCGCCGATTGACAGCATGGGTTTCTACCATCTGGGACTGGACTCCACGTATGGGCCGCAGAATCCAGTCTGGGAGTTCCGAGATTCGACGTGGTTTTTCAGCCTGAAAGTCGGGAGCGCCCAGCGCCTGCCGAATGGCAACACCCTGATTTGCGAGGGTCTGCGCGGTACGTTCTTTGAAGTGACGCACGACTCGCAGATTGTCTGGAAGTACATCGCGCCGGTGGACAGCCTCGGGCCGATGCACCAGGGCGATTCGCTCTGGGAAGGTCTGAACCAGGTGTTCCGCTGCTGCCGGTTCGGACCCGGCTTTCCGGGATTCCAGGGCCGGAGCCTGGTGCCGGGCGACCCGATTGAGATCTATCCGAGCGGGGCGACTGAGCCACGTCATACCAATGCTCTGGGACAGGTCCGGCTCGCGGCTGCGCCGAGCTTGGTGCGTTCTCGGGCCGTGGTCGTGCTGACGCTGCCCGTGTTGGCCGACGTGGAGTTGGCGGTCTTTGACTGCCGAGGTGTGCGGGTCGCTACGCTGACCCAGGGACGGTTGCCGTCCGGTCAGCACCGGTTCGCCTGGGATGCTGCGTCGGCTGCGGCCGGAGTCTATTTCTGCCGTCTGCGCAGCGGCGTTTGTGAATTGAACGCCAAGCTGCTGAAGCTGGAGTAGGGAGAAGGGATGAAATCGCTCAAAGCGAAGAGCTCACAGCCTGCAGTCCAGAAATGCTGGCGGCTAGTTGTTAGCTGTTGGTTGTTGGTTGTTGGCTGCTTGCTGCCGCTTCGGCTCGCTGCTCAGCCGCGGACCATGGGCCTGATGTACTGCGACTCGACGCGGTCATACCTCGGCTATACGCTGTTCGCGCCGTTGAACTGGAATATCGTGTACCTGATTGATAACGAGGGGCGGCTGGTGCATTCCTGGGATGCGTCGGTCAAGCCGTCTTTGTCGGTCTATTTGCTCAATGACGGCAGCCTGCTGCACTCCGGGCGCAGCCTGGACGTTCGCGACTGGGACAACAATCTGCTCTGGTCCTACAATCTCCATGGCGATTCCTTTCGTCAGAGTCACGACATCCGAATGACGCCGAGCGGTCATGTTCTGGCGGTCGTCTGGAAAAACAAGTCAGTGGCGGAAGCCCTTGCGTCTGGTCGGGACCCGGCCAAACTTGACTCGACCGGACTCTTGTCGTCGTGCGTCTACGAGGTGGACACCGCGACCAGCCAAATCGTCTGGCAATGGGACGCCTGGGACCATCTGATCCAGGACTACGATTCGACAAAACGCAACTACGGCGTGGTGCGTGACCATCCCGAGCTAATCGACTTGAACTACGGCGTCGGCGATCACGGCACTGAGAGCAACTTCATCCACTTCAACGCAGTTGACTACAATCCAGGCCTGGACCAGGTTATCGTCAGTCCGCGTATCTACTCGGAGGCGTGGGTCATTGACCACTCGACTACGACCGAACAGGCACGCGGCCATACCGGAGGCCGCAACGGCCGGGGCGGCGACCTCCTGTACCGCTGGGGCAATCCCGAAACCTACCGCCGCGCCAATCCCGCATACCACAGTCTGATGTTCCAGCACGACGTCTCCTGGATTCCGGACAGCCTGCCAGGTGCCGGACATATGATGGCTTTCAGCAACGGCGGCAACGACCGGCGCTGGTCCGAAGTAGTCGAGTGGGCCGCGCCGCAGGATAGCCCCGGCTTCTACCGCCCCGACCCGGATTCCACCTGGGGGCCGCGGGAGCCGGTCTGGACCTTCCGGGACACAACCTGGTTCTACAGCTCGCACATCGGCGGCAGCCAGCGCTTGCCGAATGGCAACACACTGATTTGTGAGGGCCGGTTCGGGACCTTCTTCGAAGTAACCCCGGACTCGCAAATCGCCTGGAAATACATCTCGCCGGTGGACAGTCTCGGGCCGATGCAACAGGGCGACACGCTGCGGGAGAATCAGAACAGCGTGTTCCGCTGCTACCGATACGGTCCCGACTACTCAGGATTCCAGGGCCGGAGCCTGGTGCCGGGCGACCCAATCGAAATCTACCCGAGCGGGACGACTGAGCCAGGGAATTCCCTGTCGCTGGGGCAAGTTCGGCTGACGGTAACACCCTGTTTCGTGCGTTCGCGCACGGCAGTCGTACTGTCGCTGCCGGCGTTGACCGACGTGGAACTGGCGGTCTACGACTCCCGGGGCGCACGCGTCGCGACACTGGCCCAGGGCCGATTGGCAACCGGCGAGCACCGATTTACCTGGGACGCCACTGCGGCCGCAGCCGGGGTCTACTTCTGTCGGCTGCACAGCGGCCTTGATCTGGTCAGCACCAAGATTCTTAAGCTCAAATAGACAAGAGAGGACACCTTGGAACAAACAACGAAGCGAAGCAGGCAATTCGCGAGTCTGCTTCTGCTCGCAATCGCACTTGCTCCGTTTCGTCTTGCCGCCCAGACCAGGACGCTCGGCCTGTTCCTGGACGACTCAGCGGCGGCGCCGGGCTACACGCTGTTCGCCCCGATGCACTACACAACTACTTACCTGATTGACGACAGCGGAAGGCTCTGCCATTCCTGGCAAAGCCACTGGCAACCGGGCCGGACCGTGAGCCTGCTTGAGAACGGCGACCTGTTGCATGCCTGCTTCAACGCGCCGTCACCCAATCCGTGGTTCCCGGGCTGCGGCGAAGGCGGTCGGACCGAGGAACATGACTGGGACGGTAACCTGGTCTGGGCGTTCAACTACTGGGACAGCATGCACCTGCAACATCACGAAGTCAGGCCAATGCCCAACGGCAACGTACTGATGATTGCCTACGACCGCCTCACGCCGGCCCAGGCAATCGCGCTCGGCCGGCGCCCTGATCACATCATTGAAGGCGCAGTCTGGCCGGACCACGTTGTCGAAGTCCAGAAGACCGGTGAATCGACCGGCACCATCGTCTGGGAATGGCACGTCTGGGACCACTTGATCCAGGACTACGATTCGACCAAAGCCAACTACGGCAACGTGGCGCAGCATCCCGAACTGGCGGACTTCAACTTCGGACCGTCCCAGGCCTGCTGGAACCATACTAACTCGATATGCTACGATGCGGACCTTGACCAGATACTGCTCAGCGTCCGGGGCTTCAGCGAAGTCTGGGTGATTGACCACTCGACCACGACCGAGCAGGCACGCGGCCATACTGGTGGCCGTGGCGGCAAAGGCGGCGACCTTTTGTATCGGTGGGGAAATCCCCAGGCCTACCGGGCGGGAACCGGAGCGGATGAACAACTCTATCAGCAGCACGATGCCGAGTGGATTTCGGCCGGCTGTCCGGGTGCGGGCGATATCCTCATCTTCAACAACGGTATCGGCCGCCCGGGCGGAGACTACACGACGGTGAATGAGATTGTGCCGCCGGTCGATTCGCTCGGCCACTACTACCTGCCGCCGGGCGGGCACTACGGACCGGCCGCGGCCTGCTGGACCTATACCGCATCGCCGCCTTCGAGCTTCTATTCCTCAGAGATTTCGGGCGCCCAGCGCGAGCCGGACGGCAACACGTTGATTGACGACGGCATTCACGGCGTCTTCTTCGAAATCGCCCCGGATACAAGCATGGTCTGGCGCTACGTCAACCCGGTCGCTGACACCGGACCCATGTATCAAGGCGACACCGCGGCGGACGACCCGGCGCACCCCGGGCAGAAGATGAATGCCGTGTTCAGGATTCACCGCTATGCGCCGGACTACCCGGGTCTGGTCGGCCGGAACCTCACGCCGCAGGGTCCAATCGAACACTATCACCAGGGCGTAGAGCAGGAACCGAGCTGTTCGAACTTGGGTCCCAGACTCCTCTGGGGCCAGTCGGGCGTTCTGAGCTTCACGAATCTGCCCGCGCGGGGAATGGTCGAACTGTATGCGGTCACCGGTCGGTTGGTTCGAAGGCAGTTCTTTGCCCGGCCGGGCGAGCGATACGCCTGGGACGTGGGCGAAATCGGCACCGGCGCCTACGTATGCATCGTCCGGGAGTCCGCCGGCAGGGTCCTGATGAGGACCAAAGTAGTCAGAGTCTATTGAGGAGTGTTGTGACAAAAACCATCTTGTTCGCAGTCTTGTCGCTGCCTGCCCTGTTCGTTTCGACCGCCTGCGCCCAGCCCGAACCCTGGCTGCATCCGGACGGCGCGATTCACTACTATCACGCCATCTGCTGCCCGGGCGGGATTGACTGGTACACGGCGCGCGATTCCGCGCTCGGTCATGGCGGATACCTCGCCACCCTCACCTCGCAAGCCGAGAATGACTTCGTGTTCGGCCTGGTGGATACGAATCTCTACTGGTATCAGCGTCCCGGCTCCGGGCGCTGGGCCGGGCCCTGGCTCGGCGGGTATCAGCCGTACGGGTCGCAGGAGCCGGACAGCGGCTGGACCTGGATTGACTTCGAGCCGTTTTCCTACCGAAACTGGTCCCCGGGCGAACCGGACAATGCTGGCGATGAGGACGTGCTCAATTTCGGTGAATCCGTCTCAGGCCGGGTCGGGACCTGGAATGACCTGTCCAGTTCGGACGCCTCGATTCGCGGATTCGTGCGCGAGCTCTCGGCGGAGAGCACGTCGGTCGGGCTGTTCCGGAACGACAGCGGAGCGTTCAAGGGCTACACCCTGTTCGCGCCGAACCGGTCCACAACAACGTACCTCATCGATAACAAGGGCCGGCTGGTTCATTCGTGGACCAGCAGCTATACACCGGGTCAGTCCGTCTACTTCCTCGAGGACGGTAACCTGCTTCGTACCGCCCACGTCGGGAATGCGAGCTTCCCGGAAGGCGCGGCGGGCGGACGCGTGGAGCGCTTCGACTGGGATGGCAATCTCAACTGGGCCTACAACTACTCGTCGGCCACGGTCTGCCAGCATCATGACATCGAACCGCTGCCCAACGGCAACGTGCTGCTGGTCGCCTGGGAGTTGAAGACCTACGTCGAGGCAGTCGCGGCCGGACGCGACCCATCAAAACTGACCGAGAACAAGCTCTGGCCCGAACACCTGGTGGAAGTCAACCCGGTCAGTGACAGCATCGTCTGGGAGTGGCATGTCTGGGACCATCTGATTCAGGACTTCGACTCGACCAAGCAGAACTACGGCGTAGTAGCCGACCACTCGGAACTGGTTGACCTCAATTACATTCGGAACGGCAATCCCGGCGCCGACTGGATTCACGCCAACGCGGTTGACTACAATCCGCAGTTCGACCAGGTCATCATCAGCGCGCACGACTTCAACGAAGTCTGGGTGATTGACCACAGTACGACGACCGAGCAGGCGCGCGGCCATTCAGGCGGCCGTCAGGGCATGGGTGGGGATCTTCTATACCGCTGGGGCAACCCGCAGGCGTACCGCGCCGGCGGGACCGCGGACCGGAAACTCTATGGCCAGCACGACGCGCGCTGGATTGAACCAGGTCTGCAGGGTGAAGGCCACCTGATGGTCTTCAACAACGGCAACGGCCGGCCGGGCGGAAACTATTCGACGGTGGACGAATTCATCCCGGCCTGTGACAGCCTGGGCAACTACCCTCGACCCGCGCCGGGCACCGCGTTCGGCCCGGCTGCCCAGTGCTGGATATACACCGCGAACCCGCCGACCAGCCTCTACTCGGCGGCTATCTCCGGTGCGCAACGCCTGCCAAATGGCAACACGCTCATCTGCGAAGGCGCGAACGGCAGGTTCTTCGAAGTCATGCCGGACACCAGCGTTGTCTGGCTCTACATTAACCCGGTAATCGAGACCGGACCCATGGTCCAAGGAGATACGGTGCCGACCGAGGTGCAGGGCAAGCGGAACAACACGTTCCGGGTGACGCGTTTTGCGCCGGATTATCCCGGGCTGGTCGGCAAGGACCTGACGCCCGGGTACCCGATTGAGCTCTACTCGAGTCCTTTGCTCGGCATCGCCGGGCCGACTCCGAAGCAGGGCCTGCCGCGGGTCGCGCTCGCCGCACATCCGAATCCTTCCGGCGGCCGGGTCGCGGTGCGGTATCAGGTTCCATTTGGCGGATGGGTGCAATTGAGAGTGTACAACCTGCTGGGTGAAGAGACCAGGACCCTGGTGAATGGCTGGCAGCCGTCCGGCTATCATGAGAAGGTCTGGGACGGCTTCACAGATCGAGGGAACCGGGTTGCCCCAGGTGTGTACCTCTGTCGGTTCTCATGTGCCCAGGGCCTCGAGACCGAGAAGATAATGGTCACAAGGTAGACCAGAAAAGGAGACGAAGTGAAATTCCGTACAATGTCCATTCTGATATTCGGCCTGGTGCTGGCGGTCCTTGCCCCACCCGCGTTCGGCTACGACTCGCTGAATTTCGTCGGCGCCGAGATCCTCAGCCGGCCGACGGACCATTCGGTTACGGTCAGCGTTGTGCCGACTAACGTGCTTGAAGTCCGTTTCGAGTATGGAACCGACAAGTTGTACGGCAGTCTGACTCCGGCCGAAACTACAGTGGCCGACACGCCGCTGGTGACCGTGCTGGACGGCTTGTCGCCGGACACCCGGTACTTCTATCGTATGCGCTACCGCGCACTCGCCTCCGGCGATTCGTTCCTCGCGCCGGGCCGGACATTCCAAACCCAGCGGGTGCCGGGCGAGCGCTACACCTTCGACGTTGAGGCCGACCCGCACATGCTTCCGAACCAGGGGGATACGGCGGCCGCCTTCGAACTGACACTCAATACCCTTGCCGCGGACAAACCCGACTTCCTGATTGACCTCGGCGATAACTTCATGTTTGACAAGTGGCGGACGCCCAGCCCGGACACGGTCCTGAACCGCGTTCTCCTGTACCGCCAGTGGTGGGGCGAGGTCTGCCACTCGATACCGCTGTATATCACGCTGGGCAATCACGAGGGCGAGCAGGGCTGGGACCTGGACAGCACGCCCAGCAGCACACCGGTGCAGTTCTGCACCGCCCGCAAGCGGTACTACGCGAACCCGGTCCCGGACGGCTTCTACACCGGCGATACGACTCCGGAGCAGTTCGTCGGCCTGCGCCAGGACTACTACGCCTGGGAATGGGGCAATGCGTTGTTCGTGGTGCTCGATCCGTTCTGGCATACCATGACCAAGCCGAACGGACTCGAAACCAACTGGAACTGGACGCTGGGCCGGACCCAGTACGACTGGTTGAAGCAGACGCTCGAGCAGAGTCAGGCGAAGTTCAAATTCGTGTTCATTCACCACCTCGTCGGCGGCAAGATCGACTCGACCGCCCGGGGCGGGATCGAATACGCCCACTTCTACGAGTGGGGCGGAGAGCGCTCAGACAGCACATGGGGTTTCGATGCCGAGCGTCCCGGCTGGGGCGTCCCGATTCACCAACTGCTGATTGACAACCACGTGGACATCATGTTCCATGGCCACGACCACTTTTTCGGCAAGCAGGACACCGACGGCGTCGTGTATCAGGAGTGCCCCCAGCCGGCGCGCGTGCGTTGGGAAAGCCTGCCAGTGCAGGCGGCGCGGTACGGCTATCGGAGCGGGGTCTTCCTCGGGTCCCGGGGTTATGTGCGCGTGACGATGGACGACACAAGCGCGACCGTGGACTATGTCCGGACATTCCTGCCCGCGGAGACCTCGCAGGTGCATCGCAATGGCATGGTCGCTTACTCGTATGAAATCGTGAAGCCCGGCGGCACTGGGGTTGCGGCCCGGCGACCGGAGCCCCGTCGGTCAGGGCTGGTCGTTTCGCCCAGTTTGTTCCGGCGGGCGGCAACCATCGCTTACACGCCGGCCGCGCCGGGTGAGATGCAGCTTGAGGTTTACGACGCGGCCGGGGCCGGAGTGAAGACCCTGGTTGCCGGTCGAACAGACCCGGGTCGGCACGAGCTCAGCTGGGACGGGACCGACAACCGCAGACGGCGACTGCCCGGAGGCGTCTATTTCGTGCTACTCTTGACGCCGAACTGCCATGAGGCCAGAAAGGTCGTACTGACGGAGTAGAACCAGAGGCTAAGTCAGATGAAGCAGGGGCGCGAGAGCGCCCCTGCCTTCAGCACGACCCGAGAACTGGGTGGAGAGCTGGGTGAAGCACTGGGGGGTGAGCTCACCCATGAACTCACCCATGAACTGGGTGATGAGCTCACCCAGTAGCTCACCCATGAGCTGGGTGAAGCACTGGGGGATGCACTGGGAGTAGGGTTCCCCCAGGCACTCAGGGAAGCACTGGGAGTAGGGTTCCCCCAGGCACTGGGTGAAGCGCTCAGGGAAGCACTGGGTGATGAGCTCACCCATGCACTGGGGGATGCACTGGGGGAAGCACTCACCCAGGGACTGCCTTCGAAACCGACTCGATTGGTAACCGACGCAGTTCAGAGGCTTAGGCAGGAAAAGGCTGATTTTGGGCCCGAAGCCTTCTGTAGCCGGAATATATCTCCAGAGCTATGTTTGCGAGGCCCATCAGCAGTTCTTTCCGGCCCCTGCCAGCGCCGGACCAGAATCCCGGGCTATTCGCGAAGCGCGGCCTTGGAGAAGGTGTAGTCCGGGATGCTGGCGTCGAACTCGACGTCCTGGGGGACGATGTGGTTGACGGCCACCGCGTTTGCCCGCGCCCGCCTGATTCGCGATGACCGAGGATGTCGGGCAGACAGAAGTCAAGCGCGCGGTCCCGCTGAAGCAAGAACCGGTCTGCCTTCTTCGGCAACCGCCGCCCTAAATCCGGTCCGCTCCGGTGCCGCGGGCCGCCGCCGAGTGCAGGCGTGAGTCGACGATTGAGTTCCTGACCAGGTCCGTCAGATGCGATTGAGTCCCCAGGAACCATACGGGAAATGGTGGTCGGCGCATCCCGTTGCGCGGTGAGGTCTTTTTGGGTATGATTCCCGGGTCAGACTCAGGTTGGAGGGGTGCATCGTCGACCGTCCCCGGGAAACCTGCGTCGGGAGTTGAGTCAACCGCTGATTACTGGAAGAGAGGTAACGTGACATTACGATGGTCTAGAGTCTTGCTGCCGGCCGTGCTTGCGCTGGCGCTCAGTTGTGCGCGCTATGTTAATTTCGCCCATTCGGGACAGAACCGCTATCGCGCCGGGGATTTCGATGGCGCGACCTATGATGCCGCTGCGTCGCTGGTCAATAACCCGGGATATGTTCCGGCCCAGAACCTGCTCCAGGATGCATTCCGTGCCGCCGGTAATCGCCACAACGACCGGATTCGGGAGCTTACGGCGTCCGCCGCGCAGTTCAAATGGGACGATATCGTCAACGAGTACCGGGCGCTGTGGAATCTGAACCGGACGGTACGCGACCTGCCGTCTCTGCCGAACCGGACATTGCCCGGTGGGTTCCTGGTCGTGCCGGTGCAGGATTACGACCTGGCGCTCGGGGAGGCCACCCGCAACGCTGCGCAGGGGCACTATGACGCGGGCGCCGCGCTCGCCGCATCGTCCGACGAGGTTGATGTTCAGAAGCGGGCGGCCCTGGAGTTCCAGACCGCGCTGGGATTCGTTCCCGGATTCAAGGACGCCCAGGCCCGATTTGATGCCTGCAAGAGGGCTGGCACGCGCCGGCTGGCGATTATTCCGTTCGAGGACAAGAGCGGCACCGGCGCAACACCTTCGCCATGGGAGAGCAAGCTCAATGCCACTCTGGTCAATGGCGCCCCGACGTCGTCCGGCGCGAAAGTCGTTGCGCCGTCGACCGCGCCGGGGCAGCCGGCTGTGGCCCCGAAGACATCCCTGGTCAATGGCGTTCCGATGTCATCCGATGCGAACGTCATTGCGCCGTCGACCGCGCCGGGGCAGCCGCCGGCGGTTTCGAAGTCGTCCCCGACCAATGGGTCCTCGGCGTCACCCGATGCGAGCGTCATCGCGCCGTCAACCGCGCCGGCACAGGCACCCGTTGTTCCGAAGCCATTCCCGGTCACCAGCGCCCCGATGCCAACCGGGGCGAAAGCCATTGCGCCATCGAACCCGCCGGGGCAGTCACCGGTAGTTCCGAAGTCGCCGTTTGGGGACCTGACCGACCGGATTACCGACGACATCGTCAGCCAAGTCATGAATGACCCGCAGGCGACGCAGTTTCTTCAGATCATTTCCCGGGACCGGTTGGAGCAGGTAATGCGCGAGCAGCAATTCGAGGCCTCCGGCCTGGTGGACCAGACGACTGCGGTCAGGCTCGGCGTGCTCCTGGGCGCCCACGACATCCTGACCGGCCGGATTACCCAGATTCTCTACACGCCTGAGAAGACCGTGAGTCGGCAGGCCCAGCAGCAAGCGACCGTTGTCCTCAGGACCGAGACCTATAAGGACAGCGCGGGCAACGACCAGCAGCGGAACATCGAGGGCCAGGTGACGGCCTTGGTGACGATCTACGACAAGACGTCGTCGCTATCCATGGCCGGTTCGTACAGCATCGTCAACGTCCAGACCGCGGCGGTAGAGAAGACCGAGTCGTTCGAAACCCGCAAGGACTTCGCCGGCGAGTGGGCGACCTACACCGGTGACAAGCGCGCGCTGGGCGACTACGCCGGGTTGTGCGATCGCTCCGAACTGCTTGCGCCCACCGAGGCGGAATTGGTCAGTCAAGCGGCAACCGACCTCAGCCATTCGCTCGCCGCTGGCCTGAAGACGTTCCTGCATTAGCCGCCAGGACCTGGACCGACAACCGGCAACCGCAAGGTGTCGCGGTATTCCGCAGTGATTCGGGACGTTCGCTTGTCGTAGCCGGTGTCCGGACCCGAAGTGGCGGTCAGGCCGGGACCGGGATTATTCTCGAAGCGAGGCTTTGGAGAAGATGTAGTCCGGGATACTGGCGTCGAATTCGACGTCCTCGGTGATGAATTCGGTGCCTTCGCCCCGGCGTAGCTCGTCGCGGATTACAACGTCGGTCGCGACCCAGCGGCCGCTCAGCTTCTTGATTTCGGTCACCTCGGTGGTCTTGAGCAAATCACCGCTCTTGGCAAAGCGTTCCTCTTTGAGCGCGATGTTGCGCTCCTGGTCAACCCAGAGCCGGCGACTAGCATAGGCTACGTCTTCTTCGCGCGCGGTGAGGTCCACAACCCAGCACGGCCGGTCGAGCACGGTGTCCGTGCCGGTGACCTCGGCGTCGTACATGTCCTGGAGTTTGCGGTCTTCGAGCATGTCTTCGTAGGACAGGTCCGAGCCCATGACCGACTGGCGCAGCATGTGGCCGGCAATCTTGATAATCCGGTCGGTCGCGGGCGTGTAGGTCCAGAGCTCGTCGCCGAGCTTGAGCATCTTGGTGCCGGCGTCGCGCGGGGGAGACAGGAATTCGGTGAACGCCTTGTCCGTGCCCTGGACCAAGCTCCTCATTTCAAGCGTCCGCTCCAGGCGCTCTCCCGTGACAATCATCTTGGCGGTGACGATGCGGTTGCCGGCCACGGCGTTCGCGTCCAGCTTCCTCAGTATCTCCTCGCCGGTCGGCTGAGCGAACAGGCCGCCGACAGCCAGCAGCAGGCACCAGACCGCAAACCGCCTACCGCCCACCGCCGACCGCATTCTGCAATCTGCAATCTGTAATCTGTAATCTACAATCGTCTTGTCTTTCATTCGGAAAGCTCCTTTACCAGTTTCGCAGTATCGCGCCGGAACATGGTCAACCCGGAAATCGCCGCGCCGAGGATGGTCGCGAACAGGCCCGGAATGAACCCGACATAGAAGCACGACGGGGTAACGCGGGTGCGCAACACGCCGGAAATCATCATCGAGGAGTTCCGCATCAGGCCCGCGATGTTCAACCCGACCTTCTCAAACCAGAAGGCTATGCCCAGTCCGACCAGGGTCCCGGCGATTGACCCGACCAGGCCGACCATCAGGGCCTCGAGCAGCAGCGTGCGATACACGTGCCCCTGGCCTTCGCCGATTGCCAGCCGCAATCCGAATTCGCCCCAGCGCCGCAGGCTGCCCATCAGTCCGGCATTCCAGAGCACGATGGACATCGCGAGCAGGAAGATGACCGTAATAATCCCCATTGAGCTCGCGACGAGGTCGAACATCTGGCCGAGCCCGGACTGATTGCGCAGGGTTGTCATCTCGGGCGTGAAATCGTATCTGGTCTTCCGCGACTTCGAGCCCTCGGCGGCCGGTGCCGTCGCCGGGTGCTTCGCATTGAACTCGCTGGCGACCCGGCTCGCGTGGGCGTCGCTGTAGACCATGTCCCGCGAGAAGCCGAGCACCTCGCCGGTTGCGTCGGGCAGGTCGAGCAACGACTGGATATCCGAGATGTCCGCGATGACCGCGCCCCGGTCCATCGCGCCGACCCCGAACCGAACCGTGCCGGCAATCTTGAAATTGGCCGAGGCCAGGCTGCCGTAGATGTCGGAGGCGAATACCGTCGCGACGTCGCCGGGCTCGACTTTCAACCTGCGCGCGAGGTCATCGCTGACCAGAATCTCGCCGGGTTGCGCGGGCAGTCGTCCCTGGGCCAGCGCGGACTTGAGATTGAGGATGCCGGGTTCCGGGCTGGACTTACCCAGCAGGTCCACCGCGAGTCCGGCCACCGGGCTCTGGACCCTGGTCTCGCCCTGCGCGTCGGGAATGTCGAGCAGCCCGCCGAACCGGGTGCGCGGAGTCCAGGTCATCTCCGGATGGTCCTGCCGCAATTCGGCCAGCAGGTCCGGGGCCTGGAACAGGGCAAGGTCATTCGGCAACTGGTCGGCTTCCTTGGCATAGGCCCGGGTCGTCACCTTCACGTGCCCGCCGCCGAAGCTGGCGCTGGCGTGAATCATGTCCTGCACCACGCCCTGGGTCCAGGCGTAGAGGCAGACCGACAGGAAGACGCCGATGAAGACCACAATCATCGGGAACCGGCTGCGCGACCGGTCGCGCAGCAAGCCCCTAAGCAGAAAGCGAATCATGGCTCGGACTTCATCCGCTGATTTCGAAGGATGAACCACAAAGGGCACAGAGTAGACACAAAGGGCACGAGGATTTTCTGTGTTCTTTGTGCCTTCTTCGTGTTCTCTGTGGTTTCTTCATCTTGCGCAATCCCGCAATCCGCCTTGCTCATGTCCATTTGCCTCTGAGCGCGTCGGTCGGCTTGAGCTTCGAAATCCGGCGCGTAGGCATGTAGCTGACAATCGTGGTGACCACGAGGACCAGGATGGTCGTGCCGAGGACCAAGCCTGCGCCGTAGGCCGGGAAGATGCGCGAGCCGACGTTGAAACCCATGGATTGCGTTGCGCTCGGCATCGCGAATCCGGTACGCGCGGTCCAGACCAGCAGCGGAATGCCGTAGAGCGCGGCGACCAGCGCGGCCAGCACACCGTGCATCGCGCCTTCGATGGTGAACAGGCGAATCACACCGCCCCGGGTCATGCCCAGGGCCATCAGCGTGCCCATCTCGCGGCGACGCCGGAATATGGAAAGAACCTGGGTATCGAAGATCGCGAGCATTGCCAGCAGCATCAGGATTACGAACATGATGCTCGAACTCGCGGACTTGGATTGAATCACGGCGCGCATGTCCTTGAGCAGGTAGCCGGGACTGCGGAACGTCCAGCCCGGAATCGCCGCCGGCGACTTCGTGTCCCGCGACACGGTCACGAGGGTCGCTTCGCCCTCCATCGCGGTCATCTGCTGGAGTTGCGCGAGCGGCAGCCAGACCTGGCCGACGTCGATTTCCTGGACAATCGTGTTCATCACCTGCACGATGTGAAGCTGGCGGGCATCGAACGTGCCGTGCGCGTCGCGCCATTCGACGGTTACGAGGTCGCCGGTCTTCAGACCGGTGCTCTGGGCCATCTGTCCACCGATGAATGCCGGCAACTCGCCGTCCGCGCCGGCCAGAGACCTGGTCGGCAGGTCAAGGAGCTTCTGGTCCGGGTCAATGCCTTTGAGCAGAACCGGGCGCACCCGGCCGGCCGGATAGATGCTGCCCTGCGTAACCAGGACCGGCACGGCCTTGCCCTGCCGGGCCATGTCCGCAAGCACAGGAGGAACTGGCGCATGAGCGTCGGTCAGGCTGACCGGGTCGAACGGGTCGTAGTCAGTCTGCCAGTACTGGCCGCCGGCGCATTCGGAGCGAATCACAGCGTCCTGGGCCTGGCGCCACGTGCCCTGGAGCAGGCCCTGAACGTAGATAATCGCCACGAACGCAAAAGACAGAACCGTGACGTTCAGCCAGGTCCGGGTGCCGGCCCCGAGCAGGTTGCGCAAGGCCAGGCGGAAGTTGGTCACTGCGGTCCGAATTCGGACTTCATCCGCAGATTACGCTGATCGAAAACCGAAGGTAGAATACTGAATGTAGAATACTGACTTCTGAATTCAGTATTCAGATTTCTACCTTCTGACTTCGGATTCATCATCTGTGTAATCTGTGAAATCTGTGGCTAAAGAACAGAATCTGCATTGGTAGCTTCGTCTTTCGTCACGCGGCCGTCGACCAGGGTTATCTTGCGGCGCAGGTATTGAATCACTTTGGCGTCGTGGGTTGAGAACAGGAAGGTCGTGCCCAGGTCCTGGTTCAAGCGCGCCATCGTCTGCAGGATGTTGTGCGAGTTATCGGCGTCGAGGTTCGCGGTCGGCTCGTCAGCCAGGACGATTGCCGGTTCCTTGACCATCGCGCGGGCAATGGCGACGCGCTGGCTCTCGCCGCCCGAGAGCGTGTCGGGCCGGGACTTGGCCCGGTCGGCCAACCCGACCCATTCCAGGGCCTGCGTTACTTTCTTACGCCGCTCGGCCGCGTTGAGACTCAGCAGCAGGAGCGGGAACTCGACGTTCTCATACGCGGTGTAGACCGGCAGGAGGTTGAATGTCTGGAAGATGAAGCCGATGTGATGATTGCGCAGGTCCGCGGCCTTCGCGTGCGAGAGCGTCTCAATCTTCTCGCCGAGCACCGTCGCGCTGCCCGAAGTCGGCGAATCGAGCGACCCGATGATGTTGAGTAGGGTTGTCTTGCCCGAGCCACTGGGCCCGACCAGACCAGTGAATTCGCCTTTGCGCAGAGCGAGCGTTACGTCCTTCAAGGCGACCAGTTCAAGCCGGCCCATCGGGTATTTCTTTGTCAGCTTGTCGGTCGTGATCACGAGATCGTCATTCATAAGTCGGATTGTCTCGGTTCCTTTCAATGGTTGAAGATTACCGTCACCATGAGTCCATTGCCCGAAGCCGTACTCGCGGCGGACGTCCCGGCAAGGCCGGCCGGGTGAGCGGGATTCCAGAAAGCAGCGACGTTGAAAACCCAGTTGTCGAGCGTCCGCTGCCAGCTCAGGTAGCGGTAAAGGCCTCTATTGCTCCAATCATAGTAGACCAGCGCCCGCAGGTTGTCAACCAGGCCGAGAGGATAGCTCAGCGACAGAGCCGAGAGCTGCGCGTTCGACACGGGCCAGACAACTGCCGGATCGGTCAGACTGATGAGCATGTGTTCAGCCAGGGCGTTCAGCCCTTGGCCGATTCCGAAGGTGTAATCTGAACCGAGGGTAAGCTCCCGCTGCCAGAAGAAAGCCAGAAGGTCCGGGTCTGTCAGATGACTGGCAGCACACTCGAACCAGAGCCCGACTCCAACATCCCATTTGCCGTCCAGACCGAAGCGGTGCTCGGGCGCGGTCCATACGACCTGCTCCAAGCCACGTGAGGACAGCTCGGCCCGCCGGTAGTGGTAGCTGGTCGCGACCTCACCGCGTGGAACTGGCACCTGAACTCGGCCGCCAAACTCAGACTTCCATGGTTCGGTCGGGAATGCCTCCGAGCCCTTGGTCGAGTTGTTGCCAAGCAATCCCCAGGCCCAGAAGTTCGTGTTGTTCTGAAGGAAGTACCGCCCGAGCAGGGCATAGACGCCGTCTGTCATCTGCAGCGGGTCGCGCGGGTCAAGACGGTCGAACCACATCAGAGGTCGTAGCAGCGTGGCCGAGCCGAAGCTGATCTTCTGCAAGCCCAGTCGCGCGTCGAACCTGGGCCGGGCATAGCGCACCGTTGCCCGGTACGGCTTCACCTTCAGACCGATGCCCAGCGAATCCTGAAAATCGGTCCCGGCCTCGACCCAGCCATTCGCCGAAACATCGAGCCCGAATCCGGTCTTGCGACCCAGCGCCAGCGCAGGCAGATACCGAATCCCGCCCTGCCCCAGCCAATCGGTTCCATAGTTGCCGATTGCCCATGCCGACGCCTGGCCTGAGAATCGCAGGGGAGACGCAGGCAGTGAACTCAAGAGGCACGCAAGCCACAAGCATTTCGCCGAACCTTGAACGAATCTCATTTCTCAGGATAGTCTAGCAATATCCTGTGCTATGTCGATATGCGGAGATTCGAGACGAATCCGCATTTCGCGCAGCTGAAACGGGCGAGTGAAGTCCCGGGGAAGCGCGCTAGCTACTCAGGACACGACCGATGCGTATTGCGTCCCCGGAACTCCCCATTTCCCCGCATGCACTCCGGTCCCGGTCAACGCTGGATGATGATTTTCCCGGTCCGAGGGCAGCCATCGCCGCTCAGGAAGTAGACACCCGGGGCCGTCTGGCTGACATCATTTGCGCCGGGATGAAGCTCAGCAATTCTGCGGCCGGTGATGCTGAGAAGAACCATGCGGGATTGCGGATTGCGGAACGCGGATTGCGGGATGGTAATGGTGCCGCGGACGACGGATGCCGTGAACCATGGGCGGTAAGGCGACAGCGGTTCGCGCTCCTCGATGCCGGCCCCGGCGCGGATTACCGTTACGGTGCCGGAGCCACCGTCCGCGGTGTAGACCCGGTCGTCCTGAGGGTTGTAGCAGATCGCGTTCGGCGTGGACCCGACGCTCACCGTATCGATAACGGAGTTCGAGGCCGCGTCAATCACGGAGACGGTGGAACCCCAGTTATTGGCGCAGAAGACACGATCGTGCGGCAGGCAGTAGCATAGGCGTTCCGGCCCCCCGCCGACCGGGATTGTGGCGACTGTCGTGTCCGCGGCGCAGTCAATCACGGTGACCGTGTTGGCCCCAAAATTCACGCAGTACGCCCAGTCGTCCTGGGAATCGAAGCATAGCCCGAACGGCGTTTTGCCGACCCGGACCGTCGCGACCACGCCGTTTGAGGCACCGTCAATCACCGTCACCGTGCTGTCGGCGGCGTTCGCGACATAGACCTTGTTGTCCGACTCATTTGCCGCGAGCGCCGACGGTGTGCGGCCGACCGGCACCGTGGCGACCACCGTGTCCGCCGCGCCGTCAATCACCGAGACCGAACTGTCGGCCCGGTTCGCGATGTACACGCGGTTGTTGGCCGGGTTGTAGCAGAGCGCGTACGGGTCGGTGCCGACCTGGACCGTGGCAATAATCGAGTCGAGAGCGCAATCAATGACATACACGTTGTGCCAGCCGGAGGACGAGCAATAGATTCGGTTGTTCTGCGAGTTGTAGCACAGCCGCCATAGATACGAGTCGATTGGCAGCGTGGCCAGGACGGCGTTCGTCGCCCCGTCAATCACGGTCACGCTCTCGCCCAGTTCGTTCGAGCAGTAGACCTTGTTGCTGCCTGAGCTGTAGCAGACGTCCTGGGGCTGGTCCCCGACCGCAACCCCGGCCAGGATGGCGTTGGTCGCGCCGTCAATCACCACCACCGTGTCGCTGTCAAAGCAGTTGCAGCAAATCCGGTCATTCTGCGAGTTGTAGCACAACGCGAACGGACCGGCGGCAACGGTGATTGTCGTGTCCAGCCACTGCGCCGAACAGATGGCGGCCGCCGCTGCCAGCAGTATCATGAAACGATGCATAGAACCTCCTTGGTTAGTTTTCTGAAATCTTCCAGCTTCTGCATCCCCCAATACTCCGCCTTCTCAGCCAGTTTGTCCGCAGGTCCCGCCCGGTTCTGCCTTCTGCCCTCTGCCTCTCGACTCCCGCCTTCCCCGTCTTCGGGTCGGTTTTGACT
>Ga0209777_10002634_pt1 | contig 23279 bp, 19 predicted proteins | sample FrelakmetHBP12HB_FD_187147 | JGI IMG/M metagenome (GOLD analysis project Ga0209777, IMG submission 187147) | Freshwater lake sediment microbial communities from the University of Notre Dame, USA, for methane emissions studies -HBP12 HB (SPAdes)... | ecosystem: Environmental > Aquatic >...
TGAGGGCCGTGCCCGCATTCCTGGAGTCCTTCCGGGACGCAGGCGACCCCGCCGCCTTGCTCTCTCTCATAGGCCAGACGATGACCCGCGTGTTGTGGGGCGCGATCCTTCAGCACCGACAGAGGATGAATTTCGATATTTGTGAAGAAGAATACATGGAAATCATTGAGCATAAGACGGCGGCGATGTTCGAGGCTTGCGCGGAAGGCGGGGCGATACTCGCGGGAGGAAACATGAGGATGAGAGAAATAATGCGGCGATACGGTCATCATTTGGGGATGGCGTTTCAGTTGGCCGACGACCTTCTCGATCTTCTCGGCGACGCGAAGAGCCTCGGGAAATCGCCCGGCGGCGACCTCGAAGAAGGCCGCATCACCATGCCTATGATCCACTTCTTCAGGAGCGCGTCCCCGAAAGGACGCATCCAAATGGAATCGCTGCTGCCGCCCCGCAGGAGATCACCGCTTCCTCATAAGCAAATAGTCGGCCTGCTCTCTGAAGCAGGGTCGCTCGATTATTGCCACAAGAGAGCCGTTAAGGAATCGGCAAAGGCGCGAAGCGCACTCCGCCCTTTTCAGGACAAAATCGAGCGCGAAGCGATGATGCTGATAGCATCCGTGGCCTCGAAGAGGGAATGTTGAGGGCAAAAGAAGAATATGGCGGGTGGCCGGTCTGGGAAATGATAAGTAGTTGTGCCACGGCTTGCTTGTCAAGCCGTGAACATTACTTTTAAAATTCTCACAGCTAACAAGTTAGCCGTAGCACACTTGTTCCAGAATTGTTCCAAGATTTCGTCAAAACGGGCCTAATGCAATAAATCTCCCTTATCAGGCGTAACGGGCGGCGGCTGTTCCGCCGTCTTTCGCTTGATCAGGCGCGCCATCTCTTTTTCCGCCTTCTTCACATCTGTCTCGTATTTCAGGGCCAGGTTCAGGGTATCGCGTATCAGGCCTTCGTCGAGGGAATCGGCGTTGAGTATGGTGAGCGCCCTTGCCCAGTCGAGGGTCTCTGAGATGCTGGGCATTTTTTTCAGGTCAAGGGTGCGAAGTCCGTGGATGAAATGCACCACCTGCTCGGCAAGCTCACGGGCGATGTTCGGAACCTTGAGGCGCACGATCTCGACCTCCTGATCCATGGCGGGGAAATCTATCCAGAGGTGGAGGCATCGGCGCTTGAGCGCGTCGCTCATCTCGCGGGAATTGTTTGACGTAAGCACAACGATCGGGATGTGCCTGGCCGATATGGTGCCTATCTCGGGGACGCTCACCTGAAAATCGCTCAGAACCTCCAGCAGAAACGCCTCGAACTCGGAATCCGACTTGTCCACCTCGTCTATTAGCAGCGCCGTTTGCTCCTCCGAGGTGATCGCGCTGAGCAAGGGCCGCGGCAAAAGGAAGTGCTTGCTGAAAAAGACGTTATCCTCCTTTCGGATGGTCTCCATGGCCTCCGCCACGGTCGAGCAGGAAGCGATTGTTTCCCCGATCTTGTCTTTAAGTATCTGAGTGTAAAGGAGTTGTTTCGAGTATTCCCACTCGTAGAGCGCCTTCGCCTCGTCCAGCCCTTCGTAACATTGCAGGCGGATAAGTTCCCTGCCCAGCGACGCGGCGATGACCTTTGCGAGATCGGTCTTCCCGACCCCCGCCGGGCCTTCCACCAGAAGCGGCTTGTTCATCCTGGTTGAAAGGTAAACAACGGTCGAGATGCGGCGGTCCGCAATGTATTTCTGGCGTTTCAGTTTTTCCTGAACATCCTCGATGGACGAAAACATCTTTCCTCCACATCGGACAAGGGGTTTAAACCCCTTGTCTTATCGAATTAGTTGATCCTGTTATTTTCGTTTCGTGTTTGCTTTTGATGGTATCCTCTTCTCAGATCGTTGACGAGTGATCTGCTTGCCTCGATATCGCACAGAGTCCTCCCTGACAAGATAGCCTGGTGAGGAGACTTGTTTTAAATTATTCGATATTTTATTTTCGGCTGTGCTTGCCGTTTCATGATGTCCGGAATTTAAACCGAGAAGGTGGAGTATATAGGTGTTCAACGACACGCCTTCTACCTGGGCCTGAAGGGCAAGCCTGGTGTGCAATCTGCGAGGCATACGCAATCGAAGTTGCCCACTATGTACAGGCAGCAGATAAGGCAAGGGCGGCGGAAGGCCTTCGTCGTTTAAAAAATCCAGGTACAGGCCGGCAGCGACTTGGACCTCTCTCGCGGCTTCCTCGGGAGTATCGCCAAAAGCGCTAACTGTTGGCATCTCCGGAATCAAGGCAATATAAGCATCGTCCTCATCGCTCCATTGAAGCACAATTGAATATTTAAACATGTTTCTCACCTTCTCCCGTGCGGTCCGAGACCGTATTCCTCAATTAAATCCAGAAGCTCTCTCACCTGGTATGACTTCGCTTTGCCCCCACGTTCCTGTAACGGGATGGCAGAATCGCGAGCATTTGGAATTCCAGGATGATAGAACAATGCATGACTGCCTTTCCCACCCTTCCTTCTAATGAACCCCGCCAGTTCAGCTAGCTTACACAGGTCATTAAACCTCATGTTATTGGGAGAGTTCCTGGCTTGCTCAATCAGCTTTTCCCACTCAGTCATAATAAGGTTCCATATATGGTACCATATTAAGGACTAAGGTCAAACAGGTTAAGCACATCGGGCTTTATTTTCTGAGCTGACGGCCTGCGCGAAGCCTCAGGCCGGCAAGCTCGGAAGCCACTTTTTCGCGGAGGATGTCGAAGGGATACTGGTATGGGATGGGGGAAATTGATAACAGTTCCCGGACTTTTGATTCGTTGATGCGGGCGCGGTTAAGCTCGAAGAAGAGGGCTTTCAGCACTCTTGTGGTTTGTCTTACATAAGTCTCGATTTCGGTTTTGCTTTCGGGGTGCAGTTCTTCAAACTTGATCGCTATGCCTACAGGCAGGTCTTCCCCGCGGTGATAAGCGATCCTGAGCACCCTTCCAGTGGTGCGCAAGCGGCGGTTGTGTGGCAAGGTGATTGTGAGGTCGAGGATATTTCCGATTGGACGCGGGGAATGGCAGCGGAAATACATCCCGCCAAGGCTGATGTTTACACCCCGTCCCGCCTCCGGAGGCATCCCGTTGAGGATGACAACCTCACCGGAGTGCCTGGCGCGCAAATATTTGCGCTCTATCATATCGGCTTTTTGATGCGGGAGGATTAAAGCCTCCCGATCGCTCCCGCCATCAGAAAATCTGCTTCAATCTCTCGATTTCTTCCTGGTCTTCCCTGGAGCGCATCTGGTTTTCCATGTCCTTGAAGATTTGCTCGCGGGCGCGGAAGATGGTTTCGAGGTGGAGGCGGCTGGTGAGGAGCCGCTTGGCGCTCAGAAACAGGAAAATGTCCATGCAGTCCGCGAAGAATTTTGCTATCCGCTTGCTTTCTTCCGGAGGGAGAAGGGGAATTTTTTCCAGCGCGTGCTCTAATTGCGACCGCGGAGCGCCGGTTTCGTGTATCTTTCTCGAAATTGACGTGTCGGCAATGCGAAATGGGCCGAAAATGGCCCGTCCCACCATCTCAAATTCGGCCATAAGCCTCACCACGGCATAACTCAGCCCGCAATAACATTCATATATCGCCGGTTCATCATCGTCCAGCGGCATCCAGCAGCATTCCTCTCCCGCCTCCTCACACAAAGCCCTGCATCGTTCGTTGCCCTTGGCAATCATGCAAAAGCGCGGGGTTTCCCCTGAAGTGATGAATATATTTGAGCGCTCATCAACAAGCCTGATCCTCAACTTCGTAAATTCGCCGAATTTGCCCACGAAGTCCCTAAGCAGGTCGGCATCCATAAGGTCGGATATGACGATCTTCTGATCTATGGTGGTGAACTGTTCGCCAGACATTGGATTTCCTGAGGGCCGCTGGAAGCTCGGCGAACTATCCCGGCGCCCCGCCCCCGATCCACGCTTTTCGGTTAACGGAGGGGCGATTGACTTCGGGGATGAGATGTCTCAAGAACGGTTCCATCTCGAACCCGAACTTCTTGTAAAACCCGTAATCCTTGTCCAGCAGATCAAATGCCAGCCGCAACAGGGACTCGAAAGTTTCGAATATCCCTTCGTTTTTTAAGGCGGAAGCCGCAAAGGTCGGGAACCTGGAACTGCCCCAGTCTCGGCGTATTTCGTCTTCCGGCTTGATGTTATCCAGGTCCCGCTTGTTGAATTGCACAACTATGGGGATTTTATCGAAGTCGAGTCCGTTAAGCTTCAGATTCTCCTTGAGATTTTTAAAGCTGATGGAATTCGACAGGGCCTGCGATTTCTGGCTGTCGGCGATGAATGATATGGCGTCCGCGCCTGCTAGCACCGCCTTGCGTGTGCTGTTATGGATGACCTGCCCCGGCACCGTGTAAAGCTTCAGCTTAACACTTAATCCCGACGGCGTCTTATACTGGATGGGCAAAAGATCGAAAAACAATGTCCTGTCGTTTTGCGTCTCCAGGCTCATCAGTCGCCCGCGCGTTTCGGGGTTGAAAAGCTTATGCAATTGCTGGAGGTTGGTGGTCTTGCCACTCATCGCAGGTCCGTAATAGACAACCTTGACTGCAACTTCCTTATATTGCAGGTTCATCTGGACCATTATGTGCCCCCGTGCGGTTTCGTGTAAAATAACATTTGTTCGTACTATTTTAATTCAATCGTCGCTGTAAGTCAAACAATTTCCCTTGAATTAACTCCTTCGCGCTAAAATGTCCATTATTCCGGCAATCCATACGCCCAGAAAAATCAGGATGTAAGGCATTGTTTCCGCATAGACCGTATGACGGATACGGACATTAGCCTCAATGAATGATTCTATTGAAAAACTCATCATGAATTCGGGAGTAATCACGCCATAGGTGATGACAAGTATCTTCACCATAATAATCAGAACTAAGACGATTGAGGCGCAAATAAAAAATATGCCGCGCTTTTTCCGCCCAAGCTTCAGTTGCCCCAGACCGGGACACACTAGCCCACTGAGGAGAAGCGCGCGTATCTTCTCTTTCGAGCCGGATTTTGCAAGCTCTTCCATGCTATCCCTCTGCCAGCCCCTTGTTTATCTTGCGTTTAAAAGCGCCATCATCGGGGGAGCCGCTAACGGTGTGCATTTCCGCCAAGCGGCCCTTTAAAACCCCTTGTTTTACAGGCTTTCCAAAGCCTTGCAACGGGAAAACGGCGTAAGTATTATGCACAGGCTTGTGTTCTTCTGAACAAAGTTCCCATAAAGCCGCGCTAAATACTGGAAATTCCATTGGAATATTGTAACCTATTGAAATATAAGGACTTTTTTCCTGCACATTTTTTGTGCAATCAGGGAAACCGCCTTTATTTTCCGATTTACTAACATCGTTTTAACAGAGTTTTCCACAGAATATCCACAGAAACTGTGAATTGAATTATTTTGGATTTTAGATTTTCGATTTTCGATTTAAAGAGAGTGACGAAATTTCTTTCTTCAATCCAAAATCTTCAATCTAAAATCTAAAATTGAAAATTCCCTACAGCCCCTGGCTTTTTGCCTTTTGCCACAGCCTTTCAAGCTCTTCGAGGTCGGTTTTTGAGGGGTCTCGGTTCTGTTCCTTGAGCGTCTTCTCGATGTATTTAAACCTGTTTTCAAACCTGTCGGTCGCCTTTGCAAGGGCGTCTTCGGGGTTCACATCGAGATGCCTGGCGAGGTTGACGGCGGCAAAAAGGAGGTCTCCGACCTCATGGAGAGCCTCTTTGGAGTCCGGCTCGACCTCGCGAATCTCCTCGATTTCTTCTTCAACCTTTTCAATCACCTCTGAAGCATTATTCCAGTCGAAGCCGACGGATGCGGCCTTCTGGCTGACGCGCCACGCCCGCATCAGGGCGGGAAGGGAACGGGGTGTTCCGCTAAGTATCGAGGGCGGCGCCCCTTTTTCCTTGAGTTTGATGATCTCCCAATTTTCCCGAACCTCATCCGGAGTGTCGGCCTTTGCGTCGCCGAAGATGTGAGGATGGCGGCGCTCCATCTTTTCCGCAATGCCTCTTATCACATCCTTAATATCGAAATTTCCCTTTTCCTCTTGAATGCGGGCCTGAAAAACGATCTGGAACAACAAATCGCCCAACTCCTCGCAGATAGCCTTCGCTTCGCCGCTGTCAATGGCCTCGATAAGCTCGTAGGCCTCCTCGATGATATAAGGCTTCAGGGTTTGCGGGGTCTGGATAAGGTCCCAGGGGCATCCCTTCTCCGGGCGCCTCAGCCGGGCCATTATCTCGACAAGCTTGGGAAAATCCACGATTGAGATAGTTTAATGGAGAAGACGAATCTTTTCAACGCGTGCCTGGGGTTTATCTTTTCAGGGAATAGCCGCCAGCATGTCGTAAACGCTCATTATTTAAATGAAGGCGCTTAACCGCTAAGCCAATATATGAATCACTTTTCAATCGCCGCGCACACTACGAGCCTTCCTACGGATGCCATTCATACGCTCCCATATCGTAGGCGCCACCGTATGGGCGCGGATAGCCGTCGAAATCATCGGAAGGCGCTCCAGTTGCGGTTCCGGTGTTTATGCATGGTGAACCGGACTGCAGGTGCACGTCCGGAAATCCAAAAAACAATGGGTCAATATCCTTGTTTCCGGTTCCCGAGTAACCGCCTTGAACATCGCTGTAGCTAACCGTCACCGTTCCCCACTGATTGTGAAGTTCCGGGTAAAGTGGCGAAGAATTTAACCAGATGACGCTATTCTTAATTACCGAATAACTCGGTCCATCGTTAAATAAGGCTCCTCCGCGCTGAGTGCCCGTGTTTTGGGTTATGGTGCAATTTGTTATCTGAGGCGAGGTCATCCAACTGTAGATAGCTCCCCCAAGCGGCGCAACATTGTTGATCAAAATGCTGTTTGTCAACGAATAAGGCAGGTTACCTGACGCGTCGTTCCCGCTTGATATTCCTCCTCCCCCTCCTGCAGAGGAATTCGCTTTAAAATAGCATCTGTTAATTGCCGCAGTGGATGTTAAAATATCAATTCCACCAGCCCAGTTTGATCCACTGTTGCCCTCAAACGTACAGTCGGAGATGGTCGCACTGGAGTTTGTCAACCTGATGCCGCCACCCCAACCAGCCGAATTGTTGCTGAAGGCGCTGTCGGTAATGGAAACAACTGACGATATAGGGTATAGGCCTCCGCCTAATAAGGCTGCTTGGTTGTTGCTAAGCACACAGTTTGAAATGGTTACGTCGGAGGACGATTTAATCGCAATGCCCCCGCCATTCGTGTTGGCAATATTATTAATTATATGAGAATTGGCAATAACGAGACCCGTAACCCCCTCACTATAGATGCCACCGCCGTCCGCGTCATTGTACCCGAACGCTGCGCTTGCCGCGCCATTAGCCACAGTGAAACCATCGAGCCTGGCGCCGGAAGCGCCCACCACCACATGATAACTCGTGTTCTGACCGTCGAGAATTGTCGGATATGCGGTCGGATCGCCCCGCTGCGATAAGTTCGTCTCAATGCCGGCAAACCCGCCATATAGTTGAACGCCGTCATTCAAAATCGCAACAGATTCCGTCGTTGCGATGCCGGCTGGCGCCGTGTATGTCCCCTGCGCCACCCACACCTGATCGCCGCTCGATGCGGCATTCACGCCATCTTGAACAACCGTAAAAGCATCTGCCCATGACTTGCCGTTATTAGCGCCCCTAGCGTCGGCTCTGACATACCATACCTTGGCGAAGCTGACCGGTTTGGTAATGCTGACCGCCGGAATGTCCACTATCTCGTTGGCCTCTATTCTGATTTTAATCACAAGGTTTCCGCTCCCATTGGCCCACATTGCAAAACCGTAATCTCCCTCTTCGGTAATTCCGCTGCCCGGGGCAATCCCCCAATCCGTTTTCGTCACCGCCAGGGCGCATTGCGCGCCATCAGGCGCCGCCTGGTCTCTTCCACCTCCCGGATCGGGATCGCATCGTCGCCCCTTCAACTTGCCCCCTACCGTGCTCGATGGGTCAATCTCGGCAATAACGCTCACACCCGGCCGGCCTGAGGGGGCGCCGCTATAAGTGCTATATAAATTTACCGTGAAGGGAATCCAATGATTCGCATGGTTCCCGGCGAGCGGCAGGTTGACACTCTCCAGCACCCACGGCTTGTCGTTGATGCTAAGCGTTTTGCCGGTAAGGTAATTAATCAGGATATTTATATCGGCTGGAGTGCAATGCCGGTCGCCGTCCAGGTCGCAAGTGTTCCAATCCTGATCCGGATTATCCGGCTGCAATGTATCAAACTTATAAGCTTTTCCATTAAATAAATTGCGCAGGATGTTTAAGTCCATGGGGGTTATCGCGGTGTCGCCGTCGGCGTCCCCGTAAAAATGCTGCGTCGGCGTTGGAGGGTGATTACATGAAAATGCAGGGGAAATCCATGCGATTACGATCAAAACCGCAACCTTAAACCCATTTAGAAACGCTTGCCGCCAGTTCATGACTTCCCTCCTGTTTAAACGGGGCTTAATTTGCTAAGGTGAATACATAATTAAACATTATATAACTTTGAATTGTAGATGTCAATACCTCCATTTTCTTAATCGGGAATCGAGATTTTTACGGGCAGTAGACACAAGATAGTGACAATCCTTGCAATTCGGTTATAATCGGCCTATTATTTCCGCTTCGAGAGGAAGTATCCGCCATGAAATGGAAATTTCTTTTAACGCCAACCGCGCTAATTATCTCACTATTGCTCGGCGCCGGCGTTCCCGATTACCCGCAATTCAGCCTGAGAACACTCGATGGCAAAAGCTATTCGTCCAAATCGCTGCGCGGCAGCGCCGTTTTGCTGACCTTCTTTTCAAGATCGTGTCCTCCATGCAAGGCGGAAGTCCCCGTTTTAAAGGAGCTTGTGGCCAGATACGGCGATATCATGGTCGTCCTGGGCATTGGATTCATGGAAGACGACCCCGCGACACTTGCCAGCCTCGTCAAGGAATTGGGGATAACATATCCCGTATGCCTGGACCCCAATGGCGCCGCGGCGAGGGCTTTCAACGTCACCGTTCTCCCGAAGGGATTCCTGATTGACCACAGGGGCAAATTGATCGCCTTTTACAACGGCATGGCCGAAAAAAACAGGCAGGACCTTGTTAAAAGAATCACGGCCCTCGATCCCGAAATAAAACTCTATCGCGCCCATGGCCCGGCCATTTACATCGGGACTTTGGCCGATGCCGACGCCGTCGCCGGCGATGGAGAGTTATGGCGCAAGAAAATATCGGGATGGCTGACGGAAAAGGGGGTCAGGATCGCCTCCACCAAAGATGAGGCCGATTACATCATTTCAGGCAACGTGGCCAGAATCGAGGAAATCTTCGGAGTCGAGGTGATCGTTTCAGACTATCTGGGGCGGGAAGAAATGAGGCTCTCGGACAGGGTGAAAAAGGGAGATGACGCGAGACTCAAGAAAGCCTTCCTTGAAAACATGGCGAAAATCCCATATATTCCCATTCGGAAATAGTCCAACGAGTCAGTAAATCTATGCGCCACAAATACATATTGGCCCTTTGTCTCATTTTCCTGGCCGTCAGCAGCGGTCTCGGAGAGGCGCCTCAACAAAAGAAAAAGCACGTCATAGTCTATAACCTCAAGGCCCTCAACGGATACCCCGGCGGCATGGCCGAGATAATGAGCGACGCTATCGTCAACGTCCTGAACGGGTCCCAGAAATTCCTCGTCCGCGACGAGAAGACAACCTTCGCCCTTATCGAGCAGATAAAACAGGCGCAATCCGGCGTCACCTGCGACACCCACGAAGAAACCTGCGATATTGACAACGCCAGGGCCATCAAAGCAGACTACATCGTCATCGGCGGCATAGGCAAACTGGAAGAGGGAAACTGCATCATCAACATCCGGGTGGTCAGCGCCGCCAACGGAACAACCGTTTATCCACAAGAAACAATCTGCCAATGCGCTTCCGCCGCGATGCTCCCCATCATAAAGGAAATGGCCGGTAATATCGTCACATTCCTCGTGTCCGGCAAAAAAACCGAGCCGCCTAAACCCATTGAAATAGGAGATCATGGAGCAGGAATTCCTCCCCCTCCCCCGCCTCCGCCTCCTCTCTCTCCCCCTGAAGGCCCGGTTCCTCCACCGCTGCCCGGAAAAGGCGCCATACATGTTCAGACAACCCCAAGCGGCGCAAAAATCCTTCTGGACGGCAAAAATGTTGAAGAAAAAGGAATCTCTCCCCTTACTATCAACAATGTCGAAGCCGGCGAGCATCTTATCACGGCTTTGATGAGCGGCTATGCCCAGGGAAAGACGACCGTGACGGTAGTTGAGGGCCAAACGGCTGAGGCCAACATTTCCCTCAAAGCATCTGTCGGCGCCATTCGCGTAATCACCAGACCCGCCGGAGCGGACGTCTCTCTCGACAACAAACCAATGGGAAAAACCCCTATAACCATACCAAACCTGTCCCCCGGGGAATACCAACTGGCAATAACAAAAGACGGATATAACAATCTCGTTAAAAAAATAATAGTCAATGCCGGAGAAACGAAGGAGATAAACGAGATTTTGGCGGTCTTAACGGGGGAGGCGGACATAACCAGCAACCCCTCGGGCGCTAACCTCTGGCTCGACGGAAAATACTTAGGAAAAACACCCAAGCAGCTCCCCGCCCTTACAATAGGCAAGCATCAGATAAAATTAACCCTCGTCAATTACAAAGACTACATTGGCGAATTTACAGTTGAAGGAAATAAGCGCATTTCTGTTCCTATAGAGCTAACCGGATTGCCGGGAAACATAATTATCTCCTCGACTCCAGACGGCGCCGATGTCTACATAGACGGCAAGAAGGTCGGTGTTGCTCCATATAATGGCCCACTCCCGCCCGGCAATCATCAGGTGCGCGTCAGCATGAACGGATACCAGAGCGCAGAGGAGACCGTGACAATCGAGCCGAACAAACCAAAAACCCTCGACCTGACCTTGAAAAAAGGCCCTGACATTCGGGGCGACATGGTCATGGTCCCCGCCGGGGAATTCATGATGGGCTGCAACAGCAAGGTGGATAAACAATGCGCAGAGGCAGAGGATGAAAAGCCGTATCACAAGGTCTACCTCGACGCGTTTTACATTGATAAATTCGAAGTGACGGTGCAACAATACGGCGCATGTGTGCAGGCGGGGAATTGCTCGAATCCGAATACTGGAGGCGCATGCAATTGGGGGGTTTCAGGTCGGGAAACGCATCCGATAAACTGTATTGACTGGAATCAGGCGGACACTTTCTGCAAATGGGCCGGGAAGAGACTACCGACGGAAGCGGAATGGGAAAAAGCGGCGCGGGGAACGGACGGTAGGAAATATCCGTGGGGCAATCGGGAAGCAAGTTGCAGCTATGCGGTAATGTGGGAAAATGGCCAAAGCGGTTGTGGGAAGAATTCAACGTGGCCGGTGGGGAGCAAACCGAGCGGGGCAAGCCCTTATGGCGCGATGGACATGGCGGGGAACGTGTGGGAGTGGGTGGCGGACTGGTATGGCGCGAATTATTATCAAAGCAGTCCAAGAAGTAATCCGACGGACACTGCTTCTGGCACAGGCCGCGTGCTGCGCGGCGGTGGCTGGGACGACAGCCCGCTCATCTTGCGACCGTCCCTCCGCCTCAGGTTCGATCCCTCGAGCAGGAGCGACTTCTTAGGGGTTCGTTGTGCGCGGTAGTTTTCTGGAATTCTGAATTCTGGAATTCTGTTTTCTGAAAAAGCGCGCGCTTTTGCGCGCGCAAAGCGGGTAGCCCACATAGCTGTGCTATGTGGGCGACGCAAGGAGCGGGCCTCAAGGACCCGGTTTGATGAGTATTCTGACGCTCTTTTTTGTTTAAAGCTACAGTGCGATTCTCTATTTGTAATTTGTTGTATTATTAACAATACATGATTGGCCCTTAATATTGCGCGCATGGTCAATAGGGCTTTTGTCATGGGGGGTTATTCATTATGGCCTGCGCCTGTCGGCGCCCACATAGCAAAGCTATGTGGGCTACACGTTACCCGTTGTCCTTTGCGCCTTTGTGTTTAAATCTCCGCCGGTTGATGGTGTAGTAGCCGGAAACGCCATTTCTCCCTTATTATACACAGTTGACAGTCTTCATCCGCCGCAATATCGTTTAAGCGGGTACCCCACGCGGGGAAAAAAGCCTTAAGTTTGCGCCATTCGGGACTGGCTATTTCTGGAAATCGAGGCTATTTTCCTGATGAAAGGCGATAAATCATGAGCATGAAAGTATGGACAAAACCAAAGTTTATCATCGTAACCGGCGGTGTGGTGTCGAGTCTGGGGAAGGGGATAGCTTCGGCGGCCATAGGGGCGCTTCTCGAAGCGAGGGGCCTGAACCTTACCCTGGTTAAGCTCGATCCATACATAAACGTTGATCCGGGCACCATGAGCCCGTTCCAGCATGGCGAGGTGTTTGTCACCGATGACGGTTACGAGTCGGACCTCGATTTGGGTCATTATGAGCGATTCACTCATGTTAACATGAGTCGCATGAATAATTTCACCACCGGCCAGATATACGAAAGCGTCATCCTCAAGGAACGGCGCGGAGAATACCTGGGCGGGACAGTTCAGGTTATTCCTCATATCACCGATGAGATCAAGAGCAATATCAAGCAGGCGAGCAAGGATAAAGACGTTTGCATCGTCGAGATCGGCGGCACTGTGGGCGATATCGAGAGCCTGCCGTTCCTCGAGGCTGTCCGTCAGTTCCGGGTAGACCTGGGCCGGGACAACGTCTGCTACGTGCACCTGACGCTTGTGCCGTACATAAGCGCCGCCGGTGAGCTTAAGTCGAAGCCAACGCAGCATTCCGTCATGAAAATGCGGGAGATCGGCATTCAACCCGACATACTGCTCTGCCGTTCCGACAGGCCGCTGCCCGACTCGATGAAGAGAAAAATCGGCCTATTCTGCAATATTGAGATCGAGGGCGTCGTGACGGCGATGGATGTCGCCTCGGTTTACGAGGTTCCGTTGATGTTCAACAGCCAGGGACTTGACGAGCGCATACTCAAGGTGCTGGGCATCTGGGCGGCAAGCCCGCGCCTGGAGCCGTGGGAGCAGTTGATCGAGAAGATCAGGCGTCCCTCGAAGGAGACCCACATCGCCATCGTCGGCAAGTATGTCCAGCTTGTCGAGAGCTACAAGAGCCTTAACGAGGCCCTGATGCACGCCGGAATAGCCAACGACGCCAAGGTCCATCTCGATTTCGTTGATGCGGAGGAGATCGAGAAGCATGGCGCGCCGAAGATACTCGAGGGTTGCAACGGTATCCTGGTGCCGGGTGGTTTTGGGGAACGGGGGCACGTCGGCAAGGTTATGGCCATCCAGCACGCGCGCGTGAACAAGATACCGATGTTCGGGATTTGCCTCGGCATGCAGATGTCGGTTGTCGAGTTCGCCCGCAACATTCTGGGCCTCGAGGGCGCCGATTCAAGCGAATTCTCGCCGGACACCCCCCACCCCGTCATTGACATGATGGAACACCAGCGCTCCATAACCGACAAGGGCGGCACCATGCGGCTCGGCGCTTACCCCTGCCGCCTGACCGAGGGCACGCTCACAAAGGAAATATATGGCGGCGCCGAGCAGATCAGCGAGAGGCATCGGCACAGGTTTGAGTTTAATAACAAGTACCGGGCTGATTTCGAGAAGGCGGGGTTCGTCTTTTCCGGGCTTAGCCCCGACGGCAAGCTTGTGGAGATCATCGAGCTTAAGGGTCACCCGTGGTTTGTCGGCTGCCAGTTTCACCCGGAGTACAAGAGCAGGCCCATGAACCCTCATCCGCTGTTCCGCGAATTTGTTCGCGCTTCGCTGAAATATAAGGGTTCCTGTTAAACACAATTATTTACGGGCTACCGCCGCACATATCGCGCGCCTTCTGAAAACCGGGCATGATTTGCAGTACCGACCGGCACGCTTCCATCGCCCTCGCCACATCGCCCATTTCCCTATAGACAAGGGCCAGGTTGAACATCGCCTTTACGTTCCCGGGGTCCATTTGCAACACCTCACGATATTCATTCGCCGCGGCAATATATTTTTTCTTCGACTGATACAAGTTCCCGAGGTTCAGATGAGCGTCTGTGTTTCGCGGGTCGGACTTTATCGCTTCCTCGAATTCGACTTCCGCCTCGTCGAACCTGTACAAACGAAGCAGCGCCAATCCGTAGTCGAACCGCAAGAGCGAATTTCGAGGGTCGAGGTTGACGGCGCGGCTGTAAGCCCATAATGCGACCCGATAATTGTCGCCTTTCCGCGATGTGACCGCAAGATTTACCGATGCCTTGGAAGAATTAGGGTTTTCCTTAAGCGTGGATGTCCAGAGGTTACGATCTGTTCTCCATGAATGAGCGCGGAAATACGCCATGCCGCCGAACATCATCAAAAGGAGGGAAATCCCAACGGCAAAAGAGCGAAGCCGGTTTTCTCCCCCTCTTGCGGCCCCGATAAGCCCCGTGAGCAAAGCCAGCGCAAAAATAGTCTCCGCAGACCCTACTCGTAACCACCTGTATTTTATCAACTTCTGCGGATCCAGCTTTTCCGCATAAGCGGGAAATGCCTTTTGGAAGTGGGTTATCCAAATTGTGTATCCCTCTTCACTCCAGAACATGCTCTTGTCCAGATACCGGGAGAAAAGCCCCGGAACAACCAGCATTACCGCATAAACGGCGAAGAACGCAATTACAACCCGCCCCACCGGCGACCCAATGTAACGCCTTCCGGTGGCCAACCTCATGCTCCCCCATAAAATCAGCGCGCCAGCGCAAATCATTGGAATGTATATGGGTGTGATCTCATTATGCCTCCGGGCCATGATAATCAGCCATGTGGCGGAAAGGGCCGAGATCCAGAGAAAAAGCAGCGACTTGAAGAATTTTTCGGAAAAAGCGCCTCTGCTCAGTCTCTCCAGCATGGCTGACAATAACAGACAGCCGCCTGCCAATGGAATATACAGGTATCGCTCGGAGAAGGGTTCATTAGCGGGTACCAGGTTGAGAACCGGAGCAAGATTCAGGGGCGCCCAGAGGAGTCCAAAAGACCATAAGGGACTGCGGCGAAACCTCCATGACGCAAGCAACAAACCGATGAAAAGCGCAACACCTGAAATCACGCAAAGCGCCGACGGATCGGGAATGGAATAATCCACATGAAGGTGAACGGGCCATAAAATCAATATCAGATAGCGTGTTATGGCCCACGCCGAAATCCGAAGAACCTTGAAGTACACCGCGCTGAACAGCCCCTCTGCGGGGAATGCCCCGAATATACGCCAATCACCCATTTTAATGAGGACAAACATGAACGGCAGAACTATAAGCGGCGCATATAACAGCCAGCGGTTTCTAAAAGCCTTCCAGGCGGATTCACGCGAGCATAAAGAGTCCGTAACCCACATCAGCAACGGTGTCACAATGGCGACCTGTTTGGAAGCCAGGGCCAGAAAATATGAGCAAAAGGAAATGGAATAATAAACCCATCGAGGATGCGGCCAATTTCTTCCCTCTCCATGAACGGCTGCCGGCCTCGAGGCCGAATTGTAGGAGAGCAGGGATATAAGCATGAAGATAAGCGCCAGCATTTCTTTGCGGTGTGATATGGCCGCCACCGCTTCCGTAGCGGCCGGGTGGGTCGCAAAGAGCAACCCGGCGCCGAAGGCGACCACCGCTTCTTTGAACAGGCGCCTGAAGTACAGAAACACAAGCGATGAGGCAAGCGCATGAAGGCATATATTGGTGAAATGATAGCCGCGCGGGCTGTAGCCCCAAAGGGCATAGTCCAGCATAAAAGTAAGGGAACGCACCGGCCTGCCGCCGGCTACCAATTCCTTGAGATGCGCAACGTCTCTTATGCGGGTGTTGAGGACTATGAGGTTTATATCGTCATATAAGAATCTGCTTTGCAAAGTGGGCCGATAACACGCAAAAACCGCCGCTGCGATAATAACAGCGCCCACGGCGGCGCCCCGACCGCCTTCCCACCATCGCGATCTCTGCGCCCCCGATTTTCCCTCTTCAGAAAACGGCATAGATAAACGGGAAGGCCCCCCCAGTGCTCTCGCTGAGCACCACCACTACCGCAAGCAGCGCCAGTATTACAAATATCGGCGTCATCCACCAGAGTTTTCGTTCCTTCAGGAAAAGAAAAAATTCCCTCACTATCTCCAGCCTCTCCTCCGGAACAAAACCCCAACCAATACGAATTGCTGTAAGGACAAGCGCGAATATAATGAACCTGACCTCCCCGACGCGCGGAAACAGGAGCGCGCCATGAGCGAGAATCAGGACGCCGTCAGCAAAACCCGTCGCCAGCCGCTGAGGCAGCTTCTCCCTTTGGCCGGACACTATCCTTACTAGCGCAATGAGCGCTCCGCGGACAAGGAGCAGCAGAGTGAGGTACAGGAACAGGTAAACGATCAATACATTCAACCTCTGTTTCGGGGATTCGCCAAATAAAAGAATACTTGCTCCGCAACCGATTCCCTGTAAAATGGCGGTGATAAAGAAAGGAATTGAGGGGCGGTATATTTCGCCCTTCGGGGGTGAAAAGAAAGGCGCTCTCTTTATTTGTGTGCTCCACGAGGTATATACGATTAATGAGATCGCAAGGTTGGCAATGTCCCATAGGGCGCCAACGATATTCCCCGTCTTATCGCGCAGATGCGATAAGATTGGAATCTCCAGCATTACCGCCGCGAGCAGCGACACGCTCCATATCGCGGGCAATTTCCAATTCGGCGCCTTCTTCTCTTCTGCCATTATTTCCTCCAGATGACCGCGCTTGACCTTTTTCCATTATAATTCCGGCGCGTCATATGCGCAAGCCGGAATAGCAAGCGGGAATCAAGGATGACGGAAATTAGACAAGGGGTTTAAACCCCTTGTCTAACCTCTTGTCTATCCTCTGGGGTTTCAACTTCGCGATTAAAGAATAAGCCACTCCCGCCATCACTCCGAACAACTGCCCCATAATAAGGTATCGCGGAAGGTTGAGGTCGGGCCAACGCATCTGCCACACCAGCGCCGCCGCAAAGCCAAAAGGGATAGCATAAGTCCAACCGCCGACTTTTCCATAGCCCCTCCGGAAAACACGCCATTGCCCTAATTTTATCCATATCACCATCAGCCCGGCGGAGATAATAAGCAGTGTTCCAAGTCGAGGCAATGTCCAGTATGATCGCGCCAGCATGAGCGCGGTCAATATCAAAGGGCTATAACTAGATGAATCAACATCATAAGTTACGTTAAGTTTTAAATTGTAAGTCTTTGAAATTACACGTGAATATGAAAGCCAACCAAAAGCGATTGCCCCCATGCCGAGTATTATGATAATCGGCCTCATAAAGATGAATATATGCTTCGTCTTGATCAGCGCCTCGCTTCCAAAAAGGCCGACGCATAAGCCCGATAGCGCAATAATGGATAAGGATCGAAAATTCATCTCTCCACGCTTTCATGATAATCGGAAATATCGGCTCTCTTATTTGAATATCTTCTCATAAGTCTTTGATATTCTTGCGTATTTCGATCAATTCGGCAATGATCTTGCCTAAGTCCTTTCGAGGACTGATTTTACTGCCTGCCATATCTTTCCATCTTATCCCCACTTCAGCGACTTTTAACCCGAGGCGGCCAGCTAATGCAAGCATTTCGACATCGAAAGTGTAGCCGTTGATCCTCATGTGCTTAGCCAGCGAAGTGGCAGCTTTTTTGGTCATTATTTTGAAACCACATTGCGTATCGAGATATGGCAGCCGGAAAATTATCCGAACGACGCAAGAGAAACCGATGCCGAGAATAAGCCTATCGAGCGGCTGATATTTCTCTATCTGTTTGCCCGCCGCCTGCCGGGAGCCAATAACGATGTCATGATTCTTCAATAAATCCAACAACTTATCCGCCTCTTCAACGGGGGTGGACAAATCAGCGTCCATAAATAGAACGGCGTCCCCCGTTGATTTAAGCATTCCCTCGCGCACCGCCGCGCCCTTGCCGCGGTTCATTGCCCAGGAAAGCGCCTTTATATCAATATCACGAGCTTGCGCGGCAGGCGGCGCTTTTTCAATTGATTCAAGTATCTTGAGAGTGTCATCTGTGCTGCCGTCGTTTACGACAATTATTTCGCCCTTCATGTTTCGGCTTTTTAAATATGCACGGACTGTATCGAGGGTATGCGCTATGCGCGCTTCCTCATTATAACAGGGGATAATTATGGAAAGCAGCATTTCAATAAAGTTAATTTAAGCTGTTTCTTTACGCAATGAGAGTTGGCGGCATCGTTAAAAATAATTACATTATAAAGTAATGGCTCGCCGTAACGCATATGTTATTCCCGCTATAATGATGCTGTGGATATTGCTCCTTTATCACCGCCTGGCGGGCGGGTATTTTGTAGGAGAGGATTACAACTATCTCTGGTTTTGCCGTTATTCGTTAAGCGGGAAGCCCTTGGCGCCATTCTATAATGATTACTTTGCTTCCATGTGGTTTCGGCCGCTGACGGTGATGCTATGGTATATCGCATGGCGGGTGGTGGGGCTAACGGTATGGGCGCATTACGCGATTGATGCGGTGATACTGTGGTCAAGCGCGCTTCTTCTTTACAGAATCTGCCGGCGCCTCGGGTCATCGCCGATTATGGCCGCTTTCGCGGCGGCGCTTTTTATCGTAAATCCCATCACAGCCGACACACTTTATAATCTATGGGAGCGGGGTGACTTATTGGGGACATTTTTTGCGCTGGCCTCAATCTTCCTTCACCTTCAATCCCTCAAATCGAAAAAATCGGTACTCTTGCGCATAATCGCCGTTCTGGCCACAACAGCCGCCTGTCTCTGCAAGGAGATGTATTTCATAGTTCCCCTGCTTGTGCTGGTGATTCCCCGTGAAAATCCCGATAAAAGGCGCATTTATTATCTTCTGGATCAGCTTATCGTCGGCTTGCCTTATTTACTTGTGGCCGCATTCGTTTTTATGTGGCGGGGCGCGGTCATAGGCCACCTTCTCGGCGGATACATGTTTAAGCGCTCCGGCGTCTCCATTTTGATTATTCAAACTCCTGTAAGGTTTATCAGGACACTCGGCTTGTCGCCTAAGTTGATCGCGACTTATGGGTTGAATTTGTTTAACTCCCCCGTCAGCAGGCTAATGATGGCATTATTGTGCATTGTGGGATTGATCCTCTGGCTGCTGGGAGGATTGAATAAGTTCATATCCCGGCCTGCGCTGCTTGCGCTCTTATGGGCTGTGCTTTCCATATTACCGCTGTCCAATTTCCCCGATATCCTCGAGATAAGCCCCCGCCTGCTCTATCTGCCGATGGCCATGTTTGTGATATGGCTGGCGATGCTGAGGCCGGACATGAAGCGATTCATCAATTTGCCCGTTTTACTTTTATTTGCGGCGTGGATTCCGCTGAATTCAAACGTGTTGAAGCATGGTCTTCTTGAGTCTGGGAAGTTCAAAACGCTGGCAAACGCCACCCGGGAATTCTACCTGCCTTACATATTGAAAGGCCCCGATCACCAGACCGTCATCGTTTTCGGCGTGCCGCCGGAGGCTTACTCCCTGAGCATGATATACATGGATATGCTCCCGAAAAACCTGGATGTTAAAACCAGTCCGGCTTTTTCGGCAAGGATTCTGCTTGGAGACAGGCCCACATATATAGGGGTGGTTCGCAGGCCGGGGGATCACATTGAAAAAATGGGATTCCAGGACCAGTACGATTATGAAACTCGGGATCATATAAAAATTTTCATGGATGACATAGCCTATTGCGAGCACGTCCGGGAGCCTGATATTCCAAAGCTCATTTCCGAAAATGCCAACATGACGGTCGGATATTACAACGCCGAAACCGGCCGCTATCAGGACGTGACTCCCTGGTTCAGGGCTGTTAATTCCACCAGGCGCATAGTGCTCCAGGCAGAAAGAATTTTCCCTCAATGGACCATGGATAATGGCTTGAATGCGTGGAGGCCCAACGACCAACTGATGAGGCTCCTCAGCCAGACCACTTTGCTCTTCAGATCGGACGGCAACGATCCCTTTTTGACCCTGGACAATGTCCTGATTGATCCCCTCCCCATTAAAAGGCTTGATATAAAGATGCGCGTCGAGCGCGCCGGCAGGTTCATTCCGCCCGTGCAGGATGCGTTTCTGTCTTGGGAGGCCAAGAAGCCGCCGTTCGGCCTGAAGCAGGTCATATCTTTCCCCATAAAAGCCGATGGGGAATGGCACACCTATCAGGCGCAAGTGGGCGCATGGCCCGGCTGGTATCTCGGAGGCATGATAACTTCCCTCAGATTTGATCCCATCTCGACCCCCGGCAAAGTCGAAATAGAGTCCATTTTTGCGGCGCCTTATCCGACGCCTTAGGCCGTAGCCCGTCTCGAAGGGCGCGGAAATGTCAAACATATAGTGCTCCCATTAGTATGAGGATTGCCCTTGTTATGAGATACTCATTTATTGTGAAGATTCCCAGGAATCCATGCATTCCTGATTTGCATTCTAAGACACCAAGTGGTAATATTTTTCAACTATTAGCGGGAGCGATAAATATTTAATGCCCTTTCAAATGCAAGTCCATTGTCTGGTAAATGTTTAGCGCTTACGGTAACATGGTGTCTACTTACCCTGAGGAAAATCTCAGCAGCTCGCCAAGTCATGAAAAGAGCGTCGGCGATTACCTTTTTCGTTTGATCCTTCTCCTTCCGCTTGTATTAGACTTCTATCCGACCATCGCCGGTCTTGCTCGCAAATCGGTCAGTCCAGTGATTTTAGGGCGCTACTCCGCATCATTGGCGCTGTACAACCTCTATAATGTAGGCGCAATCGCCCTGTTGCTCTGGGGCTGGAAGAGACGGCGGCATACATTTATCCAGATCGGCTACATACTTATTGTCATATCCTCGTTCTATTGCTATCTGACGTATCTACCCGAAATTCTTCTTATTTTGTATCTTATTCGCCTTACAGGGGCGGTCGGTATTCTAGCAGTGGAATTCGATCGTCACAGAAATCAGTCAAAATCTCTTGGGATTTTTGTCAGCATAGGAATAATCCTGGCGATGTTGAGCGTCTCAGATGCGGCGCTGTTCGTATATCTGTCGTTCTCTAATAAAAGCCTCGCCGTCACTGGAGAATTCAGGGATGATTACAGCCTTAAGGATATTTCGGCCAATGACATCGTTATTGTGGGAGATTCTTTTGTCTGGGGATATAAGGTATCGAAAGAAGACAGATTTGTGAATAAATTGGAGGACTTATATCGGTCCCAGGGCAAAAAGGCGAAGGTATACGGGCTGGGGAAGATAGGGGGAGGACTCACCGACTACATCCAGATTCTCCAACAAATTCCGGCTAAGGCAAAGACGGATCGCATCGTTATGGCATTCTATATGAACGATATGCCGTCCATGGCGACGGTTACCGATTGGATAACAATGGTCTTGACAAATCAGGGCGCAGGTCCATCTTTCAGATTCATCGGGGATCAAATAGGCAAGCTCAACTACCCGACTGTTGATTCATACCATGAATTTGTAATTCGATGCTGCGATAAACGCGAAAAAACATTTCCTCAAAGATGGGGACTGGCAAAGCAACAACTGACTCAGTTCAGGGATCAGGCTATCGCCCGCTCCAACAGGCGGCCCGTTATCATGATAATCCCCATAATGGTGGACTTTCGTACCTATCCCCTTGAGGATACAGATCGAGACCTATTTGAAACCGCTTCCGCTTTGGGATATGAAGTCATTGATTTGCTCCCAATTTTCAGGGACCAGCTCAAGGACGGCGCCAAGTACAGAGTAACGCCGGACGATAATCATTTCAATGCCGCGACTCATGCATTAGTCGCTCAAATTCTCGCTCAAAAACTCTAAATTCTATGTAGCGGGCGGTCAATATAGCTGTGTTGTGGGCTAACCCGTTCTTCTTGCCAAATCGAGGGGCAGACCGATGTGTCTGCCCGATAATAAGGGCGAACACTTTGGTCCGCCCCTACGATTCATGTGACGGCGCGTTTGTAGGGGCGCACCTATGTGTGCGCCCGTTTTTCCTGCCCCACCCATTTTCGGGCGGACACTTTGGTCCGCCCCTACAGGTCTGGTGGCACATTGAGTAACGAGTGATATATGGTGAGAAATACGGGCTAAGGCCTACGGCCTTTTCTGCCACCATGTAACGCGTGTTAGGCCGGCGAGGTCTTTCCGGAATCCTTTGGAGAGGAGGTGGGGGGAATTCTGGTTTATTTGCCGTATTGTCATTTCGTGCGCCTCGTGAATCTCGATCACCAGATAGCCGCCCGGCGCCAGGTAATCATCCGATCCGGCGATAATATTCCTGATAATATCGGCGCCGTCCGGGCCTCCGTCGAGTGCGATAAACGGCTCACATTTGACCTCCGGCGCAAGCGATTCGATCTCGGCGGTGGGCACATAGGGCGGGTTTGATATTATCAGGTCGAATCCCGACGAGTCGGGATCACTCACCTCGAGCGCGTCATAGAGATCGCCCTCCTTGAAGATGACTCGCTCACCGAATCCGAGGGCAGCCAGATTTTCCCGCGCCACATCAATCGCTTCGGAAGAAATATCCGTCGCTATAATTTGGGCATGAGGAAATTCTTTCGCAAGCGCGGCGGAGATGCAGCCGGAGCCTGTGCCGAGTTCCATGATACGCAGCGGCTCATCCCTTCTTGGCAAAAACAAGAGGTGCGCCTGCTCGACAACTTCTTCCGTCTCGGGCCGCGGAACCAAGACCTTCCTCGTCACCTTGAACGGCATGGCCCAGAACTCCTTCTGGCCCGTAATGTAAGCCACCGGTTCGCCCTCGAGCCTCAGGCGGATAAGTTCCCTCACCTTATCCCGTTCCGACTCATTAAGGGGCAACTCCGGCCGCATGTAGAGGTCAATTCGCCTCAGGCCGAGTGCATGCGCTATGATAAGCTCAGCGTCAAGGCGGGGGGATGCGATACTCTTCGAGTTGAAGTGCTCGGCCGTCCAGCGGAGGACCTCCATCAATGTCCATGGTCGGGCCATTATATGGCGTAAGGTAAACCAAGATGGTAAAAAAGGCATTAGGCGTTAGGCGTTGAGGCTGTCCCAATCCTAGTTGAAGGTTGATAAAGGTGGCGGTTCTTTCCCGCTGATTTATGTAAAATCAGCGATAGGAAAAAACCATTTAAAAGGAGAGAACCGCCATGAAGAGAAGCTACAAGAT
>Ga0209777_10002635_pt1 | contig 23275 bp, 19 predicted proteins | sample FrelakmetHBP12HB_FD_187147 | JGI IMG/M metagenome (GOLD analysis project Ga0209777, IMG submission 187147) | Freshwater lake sediment microbial communities from the University of Notre Dame, USA, for methane emissions studies -HBP12 HB (SPAdes)... | ecosystem: Environmental > Aquatic >...
CTCCCCCGAGCCAGAGCGTCTTTTCCCAGCATGATCCTTGCGGGGGAGGGGTTTAAACGTCAAAAAAGGGCTGAGCGGGCAAAGGACGCCACGCTCAGCCCTTTTTTGCCGATCTTTTTGAAAATGTCCGATCTTTTGTTTGAATTTCAGAAAACCAGGGGAGCAGCAATACGGATGTGTGAGTATAATTGAGGCTGAAGGAGGAGTGTCCTATGCCAACCAAACATCCAATCTCTCAAACGAAATCCCTTTCTGCTTTCATTACGTTGAGCATCACCTTCCTGATGCTGGCAGGCTGCATCCTGCCGAGCACCAAGGCACCCACGACCGTCCCGCCCACAGCCGTTCCACCCACGCAGCCCCCGATCAACCCCCAGGCTGCCAGCCCCACGGCCAACGCACCCCTGGCGACGGCGACCCGGCTTCCGCCCAGCCCCACGGCCATCGTGCCCCTCCCAACGGCGACCCTCGTCATCCAGCCCAGCGCCACGTTCGCCGTCCTCCCGACCGCCACGGAAACCCTCATTCCTCCCAGCCCGACGCCCGAGCCAACCGCCACCTCCGAAGCGGCGGGAAACCAGATCATCTTCACGCGCGGGTCAACTGCGGCAGTGGTGAGCGGCACCGTCCTGCACGGGCAGGTGGTGGAGTACACGATCGACGCCAACGAGACCCAGCCCATGATCCTGCGCCTGGATTCCACGGTGGGTGACGTCTACCTGGGGGTGATCGACCCGAACGGCGACGTGATGCTCGCCCCGACCAAGAAGTGGACCTACTGGCAGTGGCGGCTGCCCTTCACGGGCACGTACAGGATCCAGATCTACGGCGGCGCGGGTAACGAGGACTACCAGATGACCGTCAAGGTGGCCCGGCTGGCTTACTTCCCCCCCGGCAACGACACCGTCACCCTGGTCGGCACAACGGTCAACGGGTATGTCCTTTCCTACGCCATGACCTGCAACGAAAGCCAGACCATGAACGTGAAGCTCGACCTGCCCTCCAGCAGCGCCTACCTGGACGTTTTCGGCCTTGTCACCGGCGTGCTGCTGAAACCCTCCGATAAAGAAAACGCATGGTCCGGGACACTGCCGGCAACACAGCCTTATGTGATCGAGGTCATCCCGAACGGCGGCAACGTGGTGAATTTCTCGCTAACCGTTACCTGCCATTAGATTCTGCTTCCATAGAAAAGCCGAAGGGCAATCTCCTGGTTGCCATTGATTCCGAGAGCAGTGATCACGAGTATATTTAAGTGGCACCAAGAATGGGAGCATCCTCCTGGATGCTCCCATATTTATTGGTGACCGACGGGGGACTTAAGAAGTGCCCTTTGGAAACCCCGAATCAATTGCTTAATAATATACAATGTTGAATAATAATCGTGAGCAAATAATCAGGTTATTATGATTCTATAGATCGATCATGACCTTCATAATATTACCGTGTGCCAGATCGATATCCCGATAAGCGTCCATATACTGCAGAAACGCATAGTGCCGGCTAATCAACTTTTCCAGAGCGAGCTGTCCCTTTGATACCAGTTCGATCGCTTTTTCGTAATCGCCTCTTTGGTACATTAACGTCCCAACGAGGGATATTTCCCGATCCTGAACCAACCCAAGATCCACCTCAGGTTTCTTCCCGAACACGCCAACCACTACAATCATCGATCCCTTACGCGCATTGGATACAGCCTGGGTAATCGTATCCTGAACTCCGACACACTCCAGAATCGCGTCGGCACGGTCCGGACCGAAATGATCGAGGATGGCTCCATTCAAATCTTCCGCAGGATCAACGACAAAATCCAAGCCGCTTTGCCTTACTTGTTCACGTTTATACTCACTGATATCCGTGATCATGACCGCCCTTGCACCCAAGGCTTTGGCGACCTGTCCCACCAGATTCCCGATTGTCCCCGCTCCGAGGACGAGGATATTCTTATCTTTCACCACGCCGCATCGTGACAGGGCATGCACCGCAACCGCTATGGGCTCAATCATAGCCGCCTGGTCTGGGGGTACACGATCCGGTACCTTTAACACTTTTTCCGAATCGATCGCAAAGAATTCCTGCGCTGCGCCTCCCGTCTGGAAACCCATTACTTTCAAGGAATCGCATATATGGTACATTCCATGACGACAGGGGTAACATGTACCGCAGGTAACCTGGGGCATAAAAACAACCTGGTCTCCCTTGCTGAAACCCCGAACCAGTCCGCCCACTTCACTGATCACCCCTGACACTTCATGGCCCTGGACCACCGGGTAAGAAGTATATGGGTGCAGCCCATGATATACATGGATATCTGAACCACATATTCCAATGTTCTTCACCTGGATAAGGACCTGATCCACTTTAAGTGCAGGTTTTGCAACTTCATGAAACTTTATTTTCCCGGGTGCCATCATTACAGCCTGCAGCATAGTTTCCTCCTGTAATCCAAACCTGAACAAACTCACAAAAATGCCACCGAGGCAAATAACCAGCCCCAATGATTGTACCAGTTGTTATGTTAGACATGGTGCACTGACAAGCTGTGCGGTACGCAACAAGGTCTGTGGCGCAGGGTGGCAGCAGCTCCGCCGATCGCGTCGCTTAGCCCCCAGGTGATCGGTCTTGTACATTGCCGTTTCTTCTTTTCCCAAAAGTCGAAAAAGGGATTATTGTCTTTAGGGGAAATTAGTTATATACTGACCTTATATATCAGACAAAATTGTATGTTATGTAAATATCCTTAGTGAATCCAGTCTGGATTGCCCTGTACTATTTATAATTCGTAAATTTCGACGGGAGGCATGGATGAAATTAAAACCTTTCCTGCTGATGGTGTGCATCATAATTCTGGGTGATACCTGCTTCTTCCACACGCTCCCGCCGACGATGGGACCCGCCACCATTTCACCCGCAGCCACGCTCACACTTGCGGTCCCACCCACATTTGTTCCAGCTACGGCAGTCCCTTCACCAGGCGTCCCATCTGTGAATGTCCTACCTCCCGCCGCGACGCTCACACCGGCAGCTGTTCCTTCGCGCCTGGACACGGATGGACCGTATCTGGCGTACCTGCGTGAGGCGGGAAATGGCCCGGAAATCGTCCTGATGGATGCCACCGGCAAGGGGGAATTGTCCGCCCCCTTCCCAATGGAACTCAATTCCTCCCTTCCGCCGTTGCTCTCCAACCTACTCTCATCGGACGGAGCCTGGCTCGCCTTCTACACCGGCTCCGCCGGGCCGGCTTTTGGCCAGTCCGGGCCCGATGCCTCCGACCTGACGCTTAAGCTGATGAGCCTGTTCAATTTCAAGCTGCTTACCGGTGATAACCAGCTCGTTACCCGCCTGCTCTCCGCGGATTACCCCGCCAATTTTGCCACTGCTGCCAGCCAGCTGGGGGTGGCGGGTGTCACCGCGCAGGCACTGCGGGATTCCTTCGTGGCTGGCATCACCCAATCCATAGCCTGGTCACCGGATGGAAAACAGCTTGCCTTTGCCGGTCAGATGGATGGGCTTTCGTCAGACCTGTATCTCTACGATACAGGCAGCCAGGCAATTCAGCGCATGAGCAGTGGCCCGCAGGAAGTCGAATGGATCGACTGGTCGCCGGATGGAAAATGGATCCTGGATGGCAGCGTCTACTTTGTGGGGGAGGGAATGACCTACGATGTGTATGCCACTTCCCGCGACGGGAAAGTCACCCGCAAGCTGCTGTCCGATTACCAGATGGTGGGCGGAGTGACCTGGATCAATGGAAGCGAGTTCCTGACCTATCAATCTGAAAATGGACCCGGAAATTACGGGCTGGAGAGGGTCAACATTGAAAGCGGAAGGATCGATAAAATATGGGAACCCTCTTTTAGCATGTTCCTCCCCGATCTACAGGGGGATTGGCTCGCAGTGTTCACCCAGTCGGGTGATGAGATGAACCTGGTCAACCTGGCTACCCTTCAGAAGACGGTCGTGACACTGCCTGGACGGATCCATGCCTTTGGCGCTGGTTCGAGCCTGATCGCCATGGATCCTGGGGCTGACCGTCATTTTATCCTCAGGTTGGACACCGGCGTGGACTGGTATTATCTATCAACCAGCGGAGCGTTGACCGACTCCGGAATTAATGCAGACCTGGTTTCCATTGCCCCGGATCAACAGCATTGGATTACGATGAAGGATGACCTCCAGCTGTTCTCGAATGCCAGCACCCGGATCGCGACCTTTGCCCTCCCCCTGGGGATGCAGGCGGGTGATTTCCAGAGAATCATCTGGCGCCCTGATTCATCCGGCATCTTCCTGGTCAGCACTTCCGGCCAGCTCTATGCCCTCGATTATTCAACTGGAGAATACGAACTGGTCGAACAATACCTGGCGACTGCAGGCCCGGCAGGCTTGATCTGGGTTCACTGACAGCAGGATTGAAATTAGGATGGAAACCAATCAGGCCTGAGGAGTTGGAAAGGACAAAACCCTCTCAGATTCAGATGAGTCCATCCATTGGCAGGCCCTTCGACCAGCTCAGGGCAAGCCCTTCGACAGCCATTCGACAAGCTCAGGGTACCAGGTTTCGACAGGCTCGACCCACCAGCTCAGGGTAGGCAGTGGCTCTTCCGCTCGCAAATAGTGCGCATTTGGTTTCGACAGGGTCTCGACAAGCTCAACCTACCAGCTCAACCCAAGTGCCAGAAATGGCGCGATAATGCAAAGGAATCTCTCCACTACCAATGAGCCATGCCATTAGCTGGCATTTCTCAAATGAAAGTGTATCAAGGGGTTCGTCATGAATAACGCAAAGGGTTCCATTAATCCCAAGAAGGTGGTTGAACGAGGATATGATCAGGTAGCTTACGATTACGCTTGTCTCGAAGGGGAGATTAAATGGCCGCGTATGAAATGGCTCAAGAAATTACTGAACCGTCTGGAACCAAACTCGTCCGTCCTCGATCTAGGTTGTGGGTCAGGTGATCCAGCAGATATTGAAATCGCAAAGAAGCATAAGGTTACAGGGGTTGATATTTCTCAGACGCAGATCAACCTTGCTCGCCAAAAAGTTCCTAATGGCCATTTCATTCATGGAGATGCTGGTTCTGCAGATTTCCCATCAGCTTCCTTTGATGCCGTGATATCTTTTTACACCCTGGAACATATACCGCGAGAAGAACACGGGAGTGTCCTAGGGCATATTTTTCAATGGCTCAAAGCAGGCGGTCTTTTACTGATCAGTATGGAGGCTGGAGATTACGATGATGTGATGAGTGATTGGTTGGGCGTTCCAATGTTTATAAGTTGCTTCAATCCCGAAATGATGAAAGAGTTGGTCGTCCATGAAGGATTTGAGGTACTCGAAACCGTTATCGAGACCCAGATGGAAAGGAAGATTGAAATACCTTATCATTGGATATTTGCCCGCAAACCATGAGCAAGAATACCTCATTAGCATTCATCGTCTCCAGCAGACAGCGACTTCGCTTCATACTCGCATGCGCGTTTTGCCAGCTTTGGCTCGGTAACGCAAGGGAGTCACTGACGCTGCTGCTGAGCCATGACATTGGGTGCACAACATGAAGAACTGAACCTAGGGTCCAAGAACAGGAGAAGCAACGATGATGAATAAATGTCCTGAATGCGGTTCCACTGAGATTATCAATGATCTATTAGTATTCGCCGGAGAAGCTCCCTCTGGTCAGCAACTGGTCTATGTTTCACTTGAAGAACCTTCGCCAGAGAAGAAACCATTCATCTGGAGTCCCAAGACAGTTGATATAGGTTTTCGAGCTTCGATCTGTGGCGATTGTGGATTTACTCGCTTTTCCACGAGGCAGTTCAAAGAGATACTTGACGCTCACAAGAAGGGATATATCAGCCAAAAGAAGAGCCAAGTTGTAATTATTCCAGAGCCGTAGTGAACAATGTCTTTCGTTTGATGAAAAGGACGCCCAACATCGTCTCCAACGGACAGCGACTTCGCTGCATACTCGCATGCGCGTTTTGCCAGATTTGGCGCGATAATGGTTTTGTACATCATTAGTGGCAATTTCTGTCTGTAGACGGTAATATTGCCTGTTTTACTATATGTTGGGCCGTTTTAGTTTTAGTAAGGAGGAGAAAATATGGATGACCAATTTTGGATGCTTCGTATATATTCTTGGTTTACGAAAATCATGTCATTGGTTTCCTTACTGATAGGACTTGTACTAGAAGGATTTACGATTTATGGATGGGGAAGAATAACAGCGTTTTACGACATAATCAGAACAGCATGGAAAACCTTCGCGGATTCATATAATCTCTACAACACGACGGGAATTTCTATTCCTGCTGCATTAGCTCCCATACCCATTTGGCCTGTGTTGGGAGTAATGTTTATTATTTTGCTGTTTATGGTTGTTCTTGCATTTACTTTTTGGGCAGGAGGCGAATGGATTGATATGAGAATTACTCAGGCTAAGGAGGAAATAGAGTCCCGTGCCATGTTGATTAAGGCTATGAACACGATTACACATGATCTTAATGCTGTTGCGGGCTATTTTTCATCTTTACCTTCGCCTCATAAATAAAACCCAATAGGAATTATAGGATAAAAGGAAAAGTGTTCACAGTTTAGTTTTTTTTCTACCTCTATATTTGAGAATATGCGGGTTGACACTGCTTCCAAGCAAACAGTGGCTCTTCTGCTCGCGAATAGTGAGCATTTTGCCAGATATTGCGCGATAATGCAAAGAAGTACCGCATTTGCCGATGAGCCAAACCATTAGCTGGCTTTTATGTTCTGCTTTTCTCATCATGACATATAGGGTCACAAAATGATAAAAATAATATTCAACGAGCGAGCAAAAGAAAATGAGCTAGTGAGGGCGTCGGTAGATCAATTCTTGACTCTCGTTCCAACACTAGAATCATTACATCAACTCCCCATATTCATTTTCCAAGACGGGGCTTCAGGTGCCTATTATATTAAATGCTCTTTGTTAGCACAAAATACCGCTGATTTATGCGATTTGGACGCAAAGTTAGACCTCGAAAATCCCGAAACTTATCGGGCAAACCGAGAATTACTTCTTACTAATCGCACATATTTAAAGATGGTTTCAGATGCTATTAATGGACGAGAATTTAATGACATCATCGTCGAACACAATACCGATTACAACCCAATAAAACCATTGAAGGTTTGGGGAGGACAACATCGAGTGAACGCAATTGGGCAATCTATTACTAAAGGAAAGAATAATCGATATCATGGCTTTCGTATCTATTTCAACTTGACCAAGAGCCAACGAACTGAAGTTGCTCTAATTTCGAATACAAACATATCAGTTTCCAATGACACATTTGACAGAATGATTGAGGAAACGAAATTTGGAAATAAACTTCTCAAATGGTGTCAATTGGTTGGCTTCCTCAACGGAAATGAGGATTTTCCAGATGTCGGATCTCGATCTGAGAAAATCAGCGTGAAACGTGCACGAAGTTTTGTAGTCAATTACTATTTAGGTAAACAGAAGGGAGAGCAACTTTCACCGGATGAACTCGATAAAAATATTTATGAACCTTATTTAGTTCAGACGGGAACGGCAGGAGGTATCTCTGTTGACCCAACTTATGAAAAAATCATGTCGGAAAATGACATACTGAACGATTCGGCACTAATTCTAGCCGGTGAAAGATTCAGGGCTCTTCATAATGCTCAAGTACGAGCGATTACAGAACCATCGAGCGGCGTAAAGAATACCAAAGCTTTCCGAAATAAAGCTTTCGTAGAATCAGTATTATGCGGATGGAGTTATGTTGCAGGATTGTTACAGAATCATCCCGAACGCTTGGAGAATCATTATAGAATTCCAAAAACCACAAAGGCAGTTCCTGATCCACTCAATGCTGAGGAAATGTCGAAATACAAGCATGATTCCGATGATCCTACTTATCGTGGACTTGGAACCCGTTCTGCATTAAAGGATCGACAACGTATAGCTCAACTCTTTTTAGCTAAGAGTCTTGAAAAAAGTGTAGTGATTGATAAAAGACTCATGGATCGAGCTGTGAGTACAGTTGTCGGGCTTATTTCATTGTCAAAAGGCTACGTATAGAGTGCTCACTTATCGAGATTATTTAACTTTAGCTGAAAAATATTTACTGCTTGCCGAGGAAAAAAGTAAGACCCAGGAAGAAACCAATTGGCTCTTAATTCCTGCAACCATTCTTGCCTGGTCTGCTATTGAATCCTTTATCAATAATATGCTTGATGATTTTGGCTTTCTTCCTGAATCAATGTTTCAGCTTCACGAAAGGGCATTCCTTCTTGAAACGAGAATAAGGTTCGTTGATAGAGGGAATGAATTGGGATGTTTCACTCTTGATGGTGCGGAGTATAGAAGACTAGAAGATAAAATCGCCTTTCTTATAGCAAAGTTTGGACATGCGAGACTAAGGGTTCGGAAAGGTGATACCCTTTGGCAAGACTTCGAGGATTTTAAAGAAACCAGAAACCGCTTGGTTCATCCTCGTCGAGAGAAAGAAGTCACCCTCGACATTATGAAAGCACGTAAATATATAGATACCTCGAAGAATACAATTCAATTCGTCTCTCAACATGTATGGAAAAAGAAAATTGAATTCTGAAGCACTCATATTACAAGTATCCCAGCTAACACCAGCTCCAGCGGATAGTGGCTCCGCCGCTCGCAATCATGGCGCATTTTGCCAGATTCGACGCGATAATGGCTATGGTCTTAGTTGGGTGTAAAACCATAAAATAAATCTGCTCAAGGGCTTTTTATGAACAATATTTTTGATCTGATGGTCTTAATTATTAGCGGATTACAAAAGAATCCGAAAGTAAGGATTTGGTCAACTTTAATTTCTGGTTTCTTAACTTTAGGGGTAGTTATTCTCCTCTTCACTTCTGAATATTTTATACTTCCGGTAGCGATTGGGCTACGACAACTAACACCTATTCTCACAGCTGCTTTTGGAACTATGTTTCTCCTTTCACTTGCATCCTTTGCACCGATCAATCTAAAAGGCGCTAAAATCGGTGATTTCGAACTCCAGTCTATTCGCGAGGAACGAAAAGAGATAAAACGCCAAATATCTCTACGCCCTAAGGATGTTGTTGGAACAATTCAGCTTAGTCTAAATCAACTAACTGAGTATTATGCAATCAATAAGAATCAAGCACGAAGCAGTTTTGGCTGGAGTATCTTTGCAATAATCGCTGGATTAGTGACTTTAGTCGGCGGAATCTGGCTATTCTATCTTAACGAAATGCCAAATATACAGCTAGCCACGATAACGGGTATAGCAAGTGCCCTTGAGGAATTTGTAGGTGCATCTTACTTTTTCTTATATGTGAAGAGCTTAAACCAACTAAATTTCTTTTTTACCCAATTAGTAAGGTTACAGGACACGATGCTATCAATCAAATTAATGGAAGATATTAAGGATGAAACTAAACAGGATGATATGAGGAGGAAATTGATTATCGCTTTAATGTCTCGGCAAACGAACTTACCAATTCTCAATTCAGAAAATGAATCAAGCGGTAAGGCGCTCTTGTAATAGATTACGCCTAATACCATCTCCCGCGGACAGCGGCTCCAAGGTTCGCAAATAGTGCGCGATTTGCCGGATTTAACGCGATAATGGAGAAAGAGTATCGCCTGTCCCGCCGCTGCTGATATCCCATCCGTTGGCAGGCATAATCCGTGAACCCTGGAAGATCCATGGTAGAGTTGAAGAATGATAAAGCCCTTATCCATCATTAACAGCCTTGCGCCTATTCGAATTTGTGACAATGGCGGCTGGACGGATACCTGGTTCGCAGGCCATGGCCGGATCTTCAACATTGCCGTGACTCCATACGCCGAAGTCCAGATCGCTGTTTATCCCTGCGAGAGCCGGGAAAACCGGATCGTCATCAACGCAGAGAATTATGGAGAGCGTTACGATTTTGTCCCCGGCAAGCACTGGGGCAAGCACCCGCTGCTCGAAGCAGCCATCGAGTACATGCATGTGCCAGCCAACCTGAGCCTCGAGGTGACCATCTATTCTGAAGAACCCGGCGGTGCTTCCACCGGGACCTCGGCAGCGGTTACCGTGGCGTTGATCGGAGGACTGGACATGCTTTCACCCAAGCGGATGACACCCTACGAGGTTGCCAACGCAGCGCACAAGATCGAGACCGAAATATTGGGCCAGCAATGCGGGATCCAAGACCAGTTGTGCTCCGCCTACGGGGGAATTAATTACATCGAGATGTTTGAATATCCTCATGCCACTGTCTCACCGGTTCAGGTCCCGAACAACACCTGGTGGGAACTGGAAAGACGCCTGGCTCTGGTTTATCTTGGAAAATCACACAGCTCATCCGACGTGCACGAGATGGTGATCCGCTCGCTGGAGAGCGCCGGGCCGGATTGCAGGCAGCTGAATGATTTGCGCCAGACTGCGCGCAGGTCGCGTGAGGCGCTGGTTGCAAATGATTTTCCCGCCCTGGGTGCGGCGATGATCGCAAACACAGAGGCGCAGGGGCGTTTGCACCCAGACCTGATCAGTCCGGAAGCTGCCAGCGTGATCGCGATCGCCAAAGCACACGGTGCTCTTGGCTGGAAGGTTAATGGTGCAGGTGGCAGCGGCGGCTCGGTGACCATCCTGTGTGAAGCTTTAGCACAGGCCAAACGCCTCATGCTGCGCACCATCGAGCAGGAAAACCCTAAATTTAAGAACATCCCAATTACTATCAGCCGGTATGGATTGCGTGCGTGGAAACAGGAATTTGTATAATCCAGACAACCCGGTTCCTCCGCGCACGAATAGTGCGCGTTTGGTTTCGAGAGGGTTTCGACAAGCTCAACCTACCAGCACAGGGCAGGCAGCGTCTCCGTCGCTTGCACCGCTGCCGCTGCCCTAAAGTGTGCTGCGCAGAGCCAAACCGTCGGGCGTCAAATTGTGATATGAGATTACCATTTATTATTAAAGGAAATAAATGAAAAGAATGTCTTTGTTCTTCCTTCCAGCCTTGCTATTATTATCAATTGCATACGGATGTGCACAGGCAACTCCGCAGTTTATCCCAACAGTATCACCAACACCCACTGCATTAGCCCCGACGGTTACGCCACTGCCCCCTACAGAAACACCAATTCCAAGAGTATTATTGCCCATTCGGGGTGTGATCGGTCCGTTCGAACGGCGGGGAAGCGGTGCCGGCTACTTTGAAGGTCAGATACTTAATGGGTTTACCGATGTCGATCCTGCCATCGGAACCACAATAGCGCAGGAAGTGAGCCTTCAACTGGACGCCATGCATTCGATGGGAATAAACACCATCTGGATCACCCTCTCCGCAGCCGATGCGGAACCCGGCGTGTTCGTTCCGCCGGCTTGCACGGTCAATCCGGACCTGGGTCCGCTGTGGCCGCAGCCAACCGAAATGGAACTGACGAATCTCAAGTTGTTGTTCGACCTTATTTACAGCAAAGGCATCCAGGTCACCCTGAACCTAAGCAATACCCATATGGAAGACCGGCCAAACTCCGAGATCTGGCTAAAGTCGATCCTGGAGGCCGTAAAAGATCACCCTGCTCTGGAGCTGGTCCTGTTTGGTGGAGACGTGCATACCTATGACTATAACGGGGATGGAGTGCCGGATGCCTGCGGCGGGCGGGCCGAACCAACGTTGGGAATGGGCCCCGATTCCGGGGGAAGCAAGTATGTTGAATGGGCGATCGGTTATGCTCATTCATTAGGTTTGCCGTATCGCAAATTATCTGCCGAAGCGATCCTGGGCGCTTATATCGATGTAGCGCAGCAACCCAATCCTTATATGACAGATGGTCACTTCTGGAACCCGGAAGCCGTTCTCAAGGGTATCTTTGATGATCTGGGTATCCCGAATGACCAGCGCACCTACGCCATTTCGTTCTATGAGCAACACAAGTGCGCAGTGGCATCCGACCTGCCCTGTGTGGATGAAAACCCACATCAATGGGCGATCGAAACCATCACGCGGCTGTTCGATATTATCGGCAGGAATAACGGCGCCCGGGTGATCGCAGTTGAAGCGGGGTATCTAACCCCCCAGGTAACAGACTGGAACTTTGAACTGGCTATGGAAAGTTTGGTTTGGATCTATCAGAATTATGGGGTCGAGGGATGCAATTTCTGGATCTGGACGAATTCCGATAACAGCATGGATCTGGGCCCGGGGGGTAATTCGGCAATAAAACCAAGGGGTCTTGATTTCGCCTACAACCCCATCAAGGATATCTTACAGCAGCTATACACCCAGGGACAGACCAATGACCTCAACCTGACCCCCGATGCCATCCCACCGGTCTTTGCCTCGGTTTCAACCACGCCAACGATTGTGAAGAACGGCGACACTATCACGATCTCTGCCAGCCTTGGCGAGACCCACCTCTTCGTGTGGGCGGATATGTCTGCGCTTGATTCCGACAGGACGACTCAGGTTGTTTTGTTGGATCAGGGGGATGGCACCTACACGCGCCAGGTGCCTCTCAGCCTGTGGAATACGGAGCAGAACGGGGTTAAGACCTTGAAAATCACCGCCATGGACTTTTGGAGCAATACCGCCATGACTTCGGTGCAGGTCGAGATGAACAATCCGGCACCTGCGCTGGATACCGTCCCTCCCGATGACAACTTCACCGGCGATGTGCTTGATCCCGGAAAGTGGAGGACTGATCTCGCCGGCGGTGCGACCATCGCGCAGGATGAAAGGGTCATTATTTCAACAAGTAACCAGGAAAAGTACTCGGCCGGAACTGTGCTCCCCACATGGGAATTTCCGGGGGATTTTGATGCCCAGGTGGATTTCCAGATCGGCGAAGGCTGGATGAATCCCGCGGAAGGGCATCTGGATGGGGCAGTCTTTGGCGTGACCATTGGCGGGCAAAGCTATTGGATCACCCGGCTTATGAGTGGAGGCAGGGAAACGGTGTTCAGTATGAATTCCATTGATAATATCAGTGGAGAAATGGTTTCCAGCGCGCTGACCGGCAAGTATCGACTGATCAGAACAGGAACCAGATTATTCATTCTATTTGACGTGGGTGCGGGATGGCAAAGAATTATCAGCAAGACTGTTCCTTCTGGTCCGGCGCAAATCTACTTTGGCAATGGGAGCATCTTCGCTTCCCAAGCCTTTACCACATATTTTGACAACTTTCATATCAACTCAGGTTTCACATCCTATAAGCCATAGGAATAACGCCCAACACGGGCTAGCGGACAGCGGCTCCACTGCTCGCTTCGCTGCCGCTGTACCCTGACAGAACAGACGACCAAAAGATATGTAGGTTGGATAGCATGATTATCTTGAAACGAGTTTATGAACCGGCTACTCGCGATGACGGCTTCCGTATTCTGGTTGAGCGACTATGGCCACGCGGTCTTTCCAAACAGGCTGCACACATTGATCTCTGGCTCAAAGACATATCCCCGAGCCCGGAACTGCGCACATGGTACAGACATGATGTAACGAAGTGGATAGAGTTTCAACGGCGCTACCGGGCCGAATTGCGCGGCAATCAGTTTGTCTCGCAATTGCAGAGCCTGTTGCTGGAAAAGGGAACCATAACATTTGTGTATGCATCGCGCGACGAAGAGCACAACAGTGCCCGGGTGCTGAAAGGTTTTCTAGAAGAGCGTTCCCGAAGAGATTAGTCTCATTAGTAGTCGCGTTATGAGAAATGAGCGGCCCAAAACCAGCTCCGGTGGACACATTCGCTCCGCTCAGTGCAGGCAGCGCCTCTGCTGCTCGCGTCTCACCCCTCCCACCTATCTGCCCATAAGCTGTTGAGCGTTTGAGAGCAAGGAATATATATATAGACGCTTTCATCAACTAACTTATTCATCAAACTATATTTTCTAAAGGAGAGAAATATGTCAAAAATTACTTTGCGCAAACTGGGAAGGTCTGGAATCGAAGTCAGCCCGATGGGACTTGGCTGCTGGGCCATTGGCGGCCCATTCTGGGCCGGCGAGACACCGCAGGGCTGGGGCGAAGTGGACGACGAAGAGTCCATCCGAGCCATCCATGCTGGTATTGACCTGGGGATTACACTCTTCGATACGGCCAATGTCTATGGAGCCGGGCATAGTGAAAGGGTGTTGGGACGCGCCTTTGCCGGACACCGCTCACAGGTGGTTATTGCCACCAAGTTCAACGCGGTGTTCAACGAAACCACCCGTCAGGTAACCGGCAGCGATGCATCTCCAGCCGGTATCCGGGCAGCCTGCGAAGATTCGTTGCACCGCCTAAACACCGACTACATCGATCTTTACCAATTCCATGACAATGATTACCCTCCCGATAAGGCCGAACCAGTGCGCGAGACGCTTGAAGGGCTGGTAAAGGAAGGGAAAATCCGTGCCTACGGCTGGAGCACAGATTATCCCGAACGGCTGGAGGTCTTTGCCCAGGGTCCCAAGTGCGCCGCCGTCCAGTTGCAACTCAATGTTCTGGACGACAACCCGGCCATCCTTGCCCTTTGTGATAAATATAACCTGGCAGCCCTCAACCGTGGTCCCCTGGCGATGGGTCTTTTGACCGACAAATATTCTACCAATACGAGACTCGCCGCAGATGATGTACGCGGAAAGAAAAGCCCGGAGTGGATGAAATACTTCAAAGATGGGAAACCCAACACCGAATGGTTGAACAAGCGGGATGCCGTGCGCGCAATCCTGGCCAGCAATGGGCGCAGCGTAGCCCAGGGGGCGCTGGCCTGGCTATGGGCACGCAGCCCCAAGACACTTCCAATCCCGGGCTTTCGCACGGTTGCCCAGGTAAAAGAGAATGCCGCAGCCATGCAGTTCGGTCCGCTGACGGTAGAACAGATGCAGGAGATCGACCGCTTGCTCGAACGATAGGAGAAAAAGATGAATCAAACCCAAGGTGATCCACCCTCGACGGTCCAATTCTGGGACATGGCATGGGGACCTAGTGGGTCGCACCACGGGGGCACAGTCACCCAGCATCTTTCCGGCCAGCAATGTCCTCGAAGGAGATGGGGTGATGATGAGCCTCTATCATGATCTCCTGCTAGGCAAGGATGTGCTCCCATCGATGCGGAAGGCCAAGAGCGCCTGGAGCTAAAGGATCCTTCGACAGGGTCAGGGCAGGCAACAGCTTTGCCCCTCGCGAATAGTGCGCGTTTTGCCAGAAATGGCGCGATAATGACTGTGGACTTTCGCTCAGCCATTTTACTTATAAAGGAAAAATGTGCATGAAAGACAGCAAAATGAAAGATCTGCAGCCCATCACTCTTCCCCAGCCGGTTTTTGACCAATGCGGGACCGTTTTTGAAGCCCTGGAATTGAGGAGGACATCCCGGGCCATCAACGATAAAAAGATCCCCCTGCAGCTCCTGTCGGACATCCTCTGGGCTGCCCAGGGGGTCAATCGCCCCCACGGACCTTTTGAGGGTCCGGGCAGGACGGCCGGATCGGCGAGCAATTCACAGGAGATCCTCGTCTATGTTGCCATGGAGGAAGGAACGTATTTGTATGAACCCGAAACTCACAACCTCGCCCCGATCGCAGCCGGTGACAACCGCCGCCTGGCAATCGGAGCGGGGCAGGGAAAGTTCGGCGCCAAGGCTCCCGTGCGCCTAATCTACGTTGTCGATCTCGACAAGTTCAAGAGTGCTGGATTCCAGGAGCCGGGTCTGTACGATCCGGAGATCCAGAAATCCTATTACTTTGTCGATACCGGCCTGATCGCTCAAAATGTGTATCTGGCGGCCACTACGCTGGGACTGGCTGCATGGTTCCACAACTGTAACAAGCCTGCTGTGGAGAAAAAGCTCGGCCTGCCACTGAATCAGCGTGCCCTCTTCGGACAGACAATCGGGTATGCTGACAATTGAGAAAATATGAAGAGGAGGTAGATATATGAAAAGCAAGAAGAACGCTCTCAGCACGCCTAAAGCCAAGCCGCAGCCGAAACGTCTACCGCAACCCCAAAAGGTCGTGTTACGAGTATTCAGCACGATCGCGGACGAGAAAACCAGGAACCTGGTTTTGGAAGGCAGTGGCTTCGCGGGAGCTACTTTCAAGGTTGGTAAAGCACAGTTGAAGCCGTTGCAAGTCTCTACGCATAATGTCCTGCTTTCCGGCAGGGAAATCGACGCTGCCGGGGGCGGCCCGCTACGAATCCGCGCTCGTGATGGGAGGATAGTGACGGTGGATCTGACGCCTAAATTCAATCGTCCCAACGTTTGGTACCGTTTCTCGGGGCCGGATGGACATTGGTTTGCTCCGACCGGCCTTAGCCAGCCGATGCTCGTGCTCCAAGTCGTTTTCCTTGATGTGACCGCCGACTGGAGCGGTCCGGATGGAGCCGCGCACCTTGGTCAGTTGCTGAATGGTCCCGGGTGCTGCGCTAACAACTTCTGGCAGGAAGCTTCCTACGGTAAAACATCATTCCGTTTCGACATCGATCCGAGCATTATTACATTACCCGGCAAATTGGCCGACTATCTGATCCCCATCCCGAACAGCTCAATGTACTGGTTTGACACCGTCAGAATGATCGAGGACGCTCTCACAGCACGAGTACAAAGCATGTCCGATGCGGACGCAGAGAGCTTTCTCAACTCCTACATGGGTGTCATGATCTCCCACGCTGTCAACAAAGACGAGAGCAATATCACAGGTTCGGAAGTAGTGTACTGGCCTCACTCTGACTGCCACGAGGTTTTTTACGTACGTGGGATCCAATATGGAATGGGGTACGTCTGCTCAACCCACGCCTGGGGCCAGACGGACTACTTAGGGTCATGGCCGGTCTTTACCCACGAGCTTGGTCATGTGCTTGGCCTGCCCGATCTCTATCCTTCGCAAAATATACCGGACACGTACGAGGGTCAAGAGGTAATGCAGTGGGATATCATGTGCAACGGGCAGGGCGATGCAAATCCCACGGCGTGGGAGAAGGCATACCGCACAACAGTGCCCACCGATCCGGGTACCGCGCCGAGCGAGCCATGGATGACGCAGGATGATATTGTCTCATTGGACCCGCCGGGCCCTGGGCAAACCAACAGCGCCGAAGCCTTGCTGGTGCCGAGCAGCCTCGAATTGCCGCCAACCAACCCATTTACGGCGAGTCACCCGGGAGTCCCACTGGCCCACGCCGTTTGTTTGCATCTCGACCCGAACCGGCACATCCTGGTTGAGGCGCGACAGTTGGGCCCGATTGTTGCAGCCCCACCGTTTGGCGCTTCAGACTATGACCAATCGATCCCCTGCGATGGAGTGATCATCACCGAGGCTGTCGACAATCTCGACTTGTTCCCCGCCACGAGGCGTAACGTTACCTTGCTTTCGCCAGACTTCAGCCACGGGCTGCCATCCTGGGAACAGGTGACGATTGGCGGAGGGACAATAACATCGTGGGAAGACACGGCGAAACGCACCAAGGTCGAGCTTCTCGAGGTCGTCCAGACAAACCCAAAAGTATTCCACATCAAGGCGAGTTGGGGGCCGGGACCTGCCTCTAACCTTTACATCGCTCCCTGGAGCCCGCCGCCATGGGAGTCTCCTGATATCTGGGCCGACGACGAAGCCAATGGATGGGACGTCTACACTCATTCTGACGTGAATCTCAACCCATCGGTTCCGGGCTATCCAGTGGGCAATGGCGACGCACTCGCCGTCGGCAGCCACTGCCGTTTGTACGCGCGGGTTCACAACATCGGTGACCACGATGCACAGAATGTGAAGGTCGACTTCGCCATCGTGTTGCCGCCGGGTGTTGGCTCCGATATTGCCATCGGTTCTACAATAATTCCCTCCATCCCGAGTGGTACGGCGGCCCTCGCGATGGTCGAGTGGACGCCGGGTTCATCCAATGGAGGGCATGTCTGTGTACAGGCGCGAGCGGCGGTACAGCCGGACGAGCTCATCTCGGTAGACAATGTTGCCCAGGAGAATCTCACGGACTGGTATGTGAAGAAGAGCAGTCCTTATGTGCCTGTCGAATTTCGTTTCCAGATTTGTAACTCTCTGCCCGAAGCTCGATTATTCGAGGTCGAGGTTATCGGCCTCCGCAAGGGGTTCCACGTGGATGTACAACCACGGTACTGCTGGTTGGAACCGGCTGAGACACGAATCGGTCGGGCGAGATGCGTTGTCGCCGATAGCGTTCCCCTGGAAGACTCCGAAAGGAAGGCACCAATCGTGCATCTTCAGTTCAAGATCTTCTCTGGCCATGAGATTGACCGAATCGGTGGCATATCCGGGTGGGTGCACTGTGTACGCAAGGCGTCGCCGAAAATCAGTGTTGTCCCAGTAGGAGGCGACAAGGCTAAAGCTCAGAGCGAGGGGGCGCCGACGACGACCGCCCGCACCGGGCCAGGCGCCGAGGTTCGTGCTTCCTATGCCATGTCCGCCGGACCGGTAGCGGGAGCACAGGTGGCCGTCAGGTTGGAGCGTCCCAACGGCAAGACCGTGACTGTCGAACGGGGTGTCACAGACAGGAATGGACGAGTAAAGATTTGGTTGGATGCACCGCGGGGTTTCTCGCCGAAGGATGAGTACAGCGCAGTCGTCATGCTTGTGCCGATGATCGGCATTGGCCCGGAAACGACCGTGTGTAAGTTCCACTTCACGAGGTAGCGATGCGATGGATGTCCTTCGGTTCCATTGAGGCGAGGGATAGCTGATCCGAGGAAACTGCACCGAACAAAGCTTTGCAGAACGGCTTCGGGTTCCGCGCGGCGCGGAACCCGAAGCGCATGAAGGCGGCCGGTAGGCAGCCAAATAAGTTGAGCGCCGAGTTTACTGCCTATTGTTATTTAAAAATGTCAGCCCGATAAGGAGGCGGAAAATGCCGAATAACCATCCGATAATGATTTTATATTCTTTCATTGGTTTCCTTATCATTCTAGCCGCGCTGCTAAACAAACAACTATTGCGCTGGATTGGAATTAAATCAATGAGCGAAGTATTCACAAATCCAAAGTTTCAGCGTTCTGCAAGGATTACCGAAAAACTTGCGCGATTATTTCTGGGCTTCTTAGGTGCAGGCTTCCTTGTTCAAGGGGTCGGTACCCAATTTCTTTCGAGCGAAGTGACCTACACAATCTCGATAACCATTTTAGGATTATCGGGATTGATAATGCTGGCTATGTTCGGCGTGGTTCTTGCCAACTGGAAAGCCAAATGAACATTCCACCCGATCAAACGCAAATCCAATCCGACAAATCCTCATTGACACACAGAGGCTGGTTGTTGATCGGCGCATTCACCCTGTCGGCGCTGGTACTCAGCATGCTGTTCAAACCCTCCTCCCTGTTGGTCGTTGGGATTTGGATTTTGTGGGGTGCGGCCATAATCGCCTGTCTTGCGCCTGCCATGGCCCTGGCCGTCTGGCGCGGTAAACCGGACGGGTGGCATGACATCGGGCTGGCACTGGGTGTGTGGTTCATGAATTTCTCCTGCTTGATCTTGATGCGCAACCTGCCCATCTTCAGCAGCCTGAAATGGAACTGGACGGGCAAAGTGTTTGCCATCATTGTCTCACTGGCTTTCATTGGCCTGTGGCGCGGTATGACCTGGCGCGAGGTCGGCTTTACCGGCTTGCGCAAATGCTCGTGGCTGCCTTTTATTGTGTTGGTGCTCTTGTCTTTTGTTGTATTTCTAGCCCTATACACAAAGGATGTCCCCACCAAAGTCGAGACATTGCTTTTTCAACTCACCATGCCCGGTATCGACGAAGAGATTGTCTTTCGGGGTATTTTGTTGGTGCTACTTGACCGCGCCTTTGGCACACCTTGGAAAGTGCTGGGTGCCAACATCGGATGGGGCTGGCTCATCACCAGTGTTCTTTTTGGATTGATACACGGTATAGGATTCACTGGTTCCCAATTTCTATTTCAATTCAGCCTCGCACCTATTATCAAGGCTAGTATCACCGGTCTTGTCATAGGATGGCTGCGCGAACGCACTGGCAGCCTCTATCCCGCCATATTCCTTCATGCTACGGTGGATGCAACAGGTTTTATCATCAATGCGCTGGTGAGTGGATTGGCATAGATACGCTCAACTAATGTCCTTCCAAGGGTCAATAAAGAACAGCGAAGATAATCACGCTAATAATAAAAATATGATCATAAAAGAAATACAGTCAAAAACTATTCTATCTTTATCGAAAGTCTACCCTTATGTCATTAATCCTTACACGGGTTGTCAGCATAATTGTTCGTACTGCTATGCTCATTTTATGAAAAGATTTACCGGTCACCAGGAACCCTGGGGGCAATTTGTCGATGTTAAGGTGAATGCTCCTGATTTATTAAGGCTGGAAATTACCAAGAAGAAAACAGGGAGGGTTTGGATAAGTGGAGTATGTGATCCATACCAACCGCTGGAGGCAAAATATAAACTTACACGTCAATGTCTGGAAATACTGGCACAAAATAACTGGCCGGTTATCGTCCAAACACGATCTCCTTTAGTTCTGCGCGACATAGATGTTCTAAAAAAAGGAAAAGATTTTGAAGTCGGCTTGAGTATCACCACAGCTGATGATGGTATCCGAAAAATATTTGAACCAAATGCTCCCCCAATAAGAGAAAGGGTTAGAGCTCTTGATAAATTACATCGGGCCGGGATAAGGACTTACGCCATGATTGCACCGATCCTTCCCGGGGCAGAAAGTCTCGCGGAAATCCTTGCGGGAAAGGTTGACTATGTGATATTCGACAGGATGAACTATCACTATGCTGATTGGGTGTACCGGAAATACGGTCTGGAGGATAAAATGACCGATGATTATTTCTACAGGACGGAACGGACTCTTACCTCGACATTCGCGAAAATGGGAATTAATTGCTAATAATAATTAGTAAGAATGCAGAACTTTACAGATAACAACCCAAACGCGCTGGAGATTATCAAAAAAAGGATCTTATGATCGAACAACTCATTCAAATTGCAGGCATTTGCGTCAACAATAACTTAACCGTCATCGACTACTGAGAAATAACTTTTTACCTGCTGTTTCTTGTGGCATGAAGGATGGCTTTCCATCCGGGCAGATTCCAGCGGACAGCGGCTTCACCGCTCGCGAATAATGTACACCCGCAATGAATCATCGTGAATTTCCCAGGGACAGAAAGGTAAGCCATGAGAAGAGTACTCATCCTAACACTTGTGCTTCTTTTGACTGCTTGCAATGTGCCTGCAGAAGCGACCTCCACACCGGTCCCATCGCTGGCTGTCACCAGCCCGGCACCCGTCACGCCTCTGCCACCCGTGGAGGGACCGGATCCATCCTACAAGGTTGCCGCCTTTTATTATCCCTGGTATGGCAATCCGGCCACGGATGGCGAATGGATCCACTGGACCGATGCCGGCTATCCCAAGGATATCGCCAGTGATTACTACCCTGCCCTTGGAGCATACTCTTCGAACGATCCAGCGGTCGTGGCACAGCACATGGCCTGGCTGCGGCAGGCGGGTATCGGTGTGATCATTGTTTCCTGGTGGGGACAGGGATCTAGCGAAGAAAAGCCGGTGCCGCTCATCCTGCAAATGGCACAGCGTTACGGGATCAAGGTCACCTTTCACATTGAGCCTTACTCCGGACGCACTGCCTACGGTCTCCTGTCGGATATAAAATATCTCTACGATCGATACGGATCCGACCCGGCCTTTTTCCTCTCCACGGCGACCAGCCGTTACAGCCCGGGAAACCAGCCCAAGCCGATGTTCTTCGTATGGGACATCGGTGAAAGGGACAAAGGAAATCCGGTCCAGGCGGACTACTGGCAGAAGATCGTAGATGACATCCACGCTTTGCCGCAAGGCGGGTTGATCATTGCCGATACGGTTCAAGGCAGCTGGATCACCGGCGGTCACTTCGACGGCTTGTATAACTATGCCACTCTGCTCCTCGACCAGGAAGGCGGCTTTGCATGGGCTGCCAGCCTGCCGCCTGACTCGCTTTACATTCCAAGCGTTATCCCCGGCTTCTCGGCTACGCGGATTAATTACTCGCCTGACACCTACGTTCCCCGCCAGGATGGAACCACCTACGCCGACCAGTGGACCGCCGCCCTGGGCACAGGCGTCCAGCCGGCCATGGTCACGGTGACCTCCTTCAACGAGTGGCATGAGGGCACCATGATCGAACCGCCGGCCATCGGAGCGGATAACGGGCGCGGCTATACCTATGCTGACTTCGGCGCCCTGCCGCCAGATGGCTACCTGACCCTGACCCGCCAGTGGGTCGACAAGTTCCTGGCGACCACCTGGCCGGAGACCTATCGGGCGCGTATCCAGGTCAAAACCACATCGGACTGGGCCACTCTCAACATCATGAGCGGCGGTACATGGCTCCGCCCGGAGCTGGTCTCGACCAGCGCGGATCCTGCCAATGCCTTCATGGAAGCCGGCAGCCGGTTTTCACTGTTGCAGCCGCTGGCTGACGCCGAGAATGGCAAGCAGGTGGAGATGACCTGGGACTTGCTCTTGAGCGGGCTGGATCCGGCAGGAAACCTTGTGCTGAATATCGAGCGGGGGGACCTCGGTGAAACTTACGTGACGATCTTCAACTACCTGGGCGACACGCCTACAGCCATCAAAACATATCATTGGGCCGGGATCACCAGCGGTCGCAATAGCATGCAGGTGACGATGCCAGCCTCCGCCCTGACCACCCCGGCACCCTGATCTGACAAGGAACAGTAAAAGAGCCTCCTATTTTTGGAAGCTCTTTTTTTGCACATATATAGGGGGCAGGAGGTGAAATACCGCCATATTTAGGTGACCGACCGGGGACTTGAACCCCGAACCAATTGCTTAAGAGTTGCGTTTTGTGTTGTCCATCCAGTATATCTGGTGTTAATCACTCTATATGGTGCTATGTCTGGGGGTATTTTTGTCCATTAATTCCATTATTTCCATGGATTCTTTTCTGGTTGCTGTAAGGTTGCTGTAGTGATTACCCAGAAATCTTTCTAACCCAAAGGAATCAACTTAGCATCAATATGAATATGGAAGCAATAAAAATATCATCTATTGTCTTACGATGATAATCACAATCAACAGTATATTTACAGAGGATCTTCGATTGTGATGGAGTATTCGCTGACGGGGGCTCTTATGGACCGTTTCAATCTGCAAGATAGTGCAAGGTATTTTCTGTAAGATCAAGATCAAGTGCATCCTCTGAAGAAAAGAATGAACGTGCTACTCTGAACCTTGAAAACTCAGATATGTTCTGCCGGTCAGCCATTCGTCGCTGATTTCA
>Ga0209777_10002636_pt1 | contig 23263 bp, 21 predicted proteins | sample FrelakmetHBP12HB_FD_187147 | JGI IMG/M metagenome (GOLD analysis project Ga0209777, IMG submission 187147) | Freshwater lake sediment microbial communities from the University of Notre Dame, USA, for methane emissions studies -HBP12 HB (SPAdes)... | ecosystem: Environmental > Aquatic >...
ACATTCCTTTTGTTTATAAAATAATATGGCTTTTGCCGATAACATCATTTGCTGGAATCTTAATTTTTTCAATAGGAAAAAATTTAATGGGTTACAATTGGGATATATGTGAAGTAATAGAAAATTCACTTGTGTCAACTTATGGGTATTATATGGATGTTTTTTATACAGTTTCTGCGATACTCTTTGCAGTCTGGTCAATAATAAAAAGCAAAGGTAATAGAAGAGAGGTCTCAATAGCTTCGGCCGGAGTGTGTTTGTTCATCATCTTATTTTTTGTAATGGAATATGTGCTGACGGGCTATATTTTTGGAAGCGCTTTTGATTATAACTACTTTGTGTATGCCTTTTTTGGCATGCCGATCCTAATAGTATTTTTAGGCTATCTTATTATAAAATACAATGAATTCGATATAAAACTTGTTGCAACTCAAGCTCTTATTTGGGCGCTTATTGCATTGATCGGCGCGCAATTCTTCTTCATCAAGGTGCCGATTAATTTTGTTTTAACTGGAGTCACTTTTTTTGCAGTAATTATTTTCGGCCAGTTGCTTATTAAATCAGTTAAGAAAGAAATCCAACAAAGGGAAAAAATAGAAAAAATAGAAAAAGAGCTTGAAAAAGCTTATGCTGTAGAAAAGAAAGCCAATAGCGAGTTAAAAGAACTGGATAATGTAAAAAACCAGTTTTTAATGACAATCCAACATCATTTGCGTACTCCCCTGACTTCAATGCGTGGATACGCTGATTTATTGCTGAATGGCACATTCGGAAAAGTGCCTAAAAAGATTGAAGAAGTTATAAAAAAGTTTGAGTCTTCAACGACCAGCCTGATTAAAATGGTGAATGACTTTTTGGATGTTACGCAATTCCAATTGGGCAAAGGGGTGGTTTCTTTGAAAGACGGCATTAATTTATCTGTAATATTGGAAGACGCCGTCAAAGATGCGGAAATTGAAGCCGCTAATAAAAAGATTTATCTGAAACTGGAGAAACCGAAAGAAGATTGTATAATAAAAGCAGATGAGTCAAAAATAAAAGCGGCTTTGGTCAATATCTTTGACAATGCTGTTAAATATACCGATGAGGGAGGGGTGACGGTAAGTTTGAAGGCTGATGGCGGGAAAGTAAAAATTGAGATTAAAGATACGGGGGCGGGGATCTCAAAAGAAAGATTGCCGAAACTTTTTGACAGTATCTTTGAGAGGACTGATGAGTCTAAAAAATCCTTTGCCGTAGGCAGGGGTGTAGGCCTTTATTTGTCCAGCCAGATTATCAAGGCCCACAATGGCAAGATCTGGGCAGAATCCGAGGGCGAAGGGAAAGGATCCACCTTCAATATTGAATTGCCGGTCAAACAATGATAGCCTTAAAAATAATCGCAGCGATAAAGCCGTAAAACATTATTCAAAAATAATTTTCAGCCTTCTATATAGTTTATACAGCCTCTTATATATTTTCTATAAGAAGGGTGCAAGAAAAAAAATGGCTAAAAACAAAAAAATTTTAATTGTTGAGGACGACGCCAGTTTTTCTGAAATTCTTAAGCTGGCTTTTAAAGACGAGGGTTTTGACATGATTTTTGCCAAAAACGGGGAAGAAGGCCTGGTATTAGCAGAAACAAAAAAGCCGGATTTGATATTATTGGATATCATTATGCCTAAAATGAACGGCATAGAAATGGCCCAGTCCCTGCGCAGAGTCAATGAAAAAGTTCCGATAATTTTTTTAACCAACGTGGATGATATGGCAAGCATTTCAGAAGCGTTTAAAATGGATAAATCCGATTATATCGTCAAGTCGACCGTTCATATTAATAACATAGTTTCAGCCGCCAAAGATAAGCTTAAAGTTAAATAAATTTCTATTTTTTTTGCGAATATAAATGAAAAAAAATATCCATTTCAGAAACGTGAGGATACTGACCATTGCAGCAATGTGCAGCCTAGCCTTATATTTTTTTGTAAGGCTGTTTTTTTTCCTGAAAGATCCCGGGGATAATTTTCTTGCGGGTTTGTACAGCTTCCTTTTCCTGATGGCGGAAACTTTCATTATTCTGCATGGATTGGGTTTTATCATCAATATATTCCGCCTGCATGGAAAAAAAGGAGAAAAAAAGTACAACTTCAAAGAAATTGCGGAGGGTGATTTTCCGGAAGTGGCTGTAATCATGCCTGTAAAGAATGAGCCCGAAGAAGTGGTTGAATTGACCATAAAATCACTGGTTGCCTTAGATTACCAGAAAAAGAATATCTATCTTTTAGAGGGGTCCACCAAGGAAAGTTGTTTGAACTCTGACCGCGCCCTGGTGCAAAAGTATAATATAAATTTATTCCCCATCAAAAGGTCCAACGGGAACAAAGCAAGCGCAATCAATGATTTTTTAGGACAGGCTAAAGAGGAATTTATAGCTATTTTTGATTCAGACCAGAGGCCGATGCCGTCTTTCTTGAACGAAACGGTAAGGCTTATAGAATATAAGGATAAAATCGCCTTCATCCAAACTCCGCAATTTTATTCCAATATTACATCAAGCACGATTTCAAAAGGCGCCGCCTTCCAGCAGGATATTTTCTTTGGAAGCATTTGCGAGGCTAAAAGCACCGTCGGCGCGATGTTCTGCTGCGGAACAAACGTGCTTGTCAGGGCAAAAATTTTAAAAGAAGTGGGGGGCTTTGACGAAAATTCAGTAACTGAAGATTTTTCCACTTCCCTGAAAATCCATCTTTTGGACTACGAATCCATTTATTATAACCATGTGCGCGTGTTCGGCATGGCTCCGGAAAATTTGTCGGCTTATTTTACCCAGCAGTCAAGGTGGGCGTCCGGAACCATCTCCGTGCTTCCCAAAGTGATCAGAGATTTTATTTTATCGCCGGGAGGCCTGACATTAAGCCAATGGTGGGAATATTTTCTGTCAAGCAGCTTTTATCTTACGGGCATAGCATTTTTTATGCTGATAACATACCCTATAATGTTTATTCTTTTTAATACCCCGGCTTATTTTATAAGGCCTGTTTTTTATATAGGGTCTTTTATCCCTTATTATATAGCGACATCAGCGGTTTTCTATGGTACGATGAAGCAAAGGAACTATAAATTAGCCGATGTTTACCACGGAAGCATATTAAGCGCGATAATTTTTCCGATATTGATAATTGCGACCGTGAAAGGCTTGCTGAAAAAAAGAATAAAGTTTAAAGTGACTCCGAAAGATGAATCCGACAGCATGCCCTTTATACAGCTTTGGCCGTGGACTGCAGTGATTGCATTCTGCATTCTGGCGATTGTTGTCGGCATATCGAAATTTCCGGCAAATCCCTACGCCTACGGAGTGAATATTTTCTGGTGCCTGTATCACATATTTGTCTTGTCGCATATTTATTATTTTAATTACAAACTAAAATAAAAAATGTTAAAAATATGGCAGATCCTAAAAAAATTTTAATAGTGGAAGACGATAAAAATTATCTCTGGCTTCTGAGGCAAAGCTTCGAGGCGGAAAAATTATCCGTAGTTTTTGCCTTAGACGGCGAAGAGGGGCTGAAGATGGCTGAAGAAGAAAAGCCCGATTTGATTTTCATGGACATTTTGATGCCTAAAATGGACGGCATAGAAGTGGCTAAAAAGTTGAAAGAAAAAGGTATTAAAGCCCAAATTATATTTTTGACTAACCTTAAGGATGAAGAGCATATCAGCAAGGCAGTGGAAGCAATGAAAGAAACCGACTATATTGTGAAATCTGATGTGCACCTTGACCAGATTGTCGCCAGGGTAAAGGAAAAGCTTGGCATGAAATAAGTTAAAGAAGGATATAAAAATCGCCCCAAAGGCGATTTTTTTCTTGACACAGATGTATGATTGGTGATATGGTAAAAATATGAAACAAACAGCTAAAATAATGACAAGCAGGCCAAGGAACTCAATCAATTTGAGGCTGTTTGTTAGCGTTTAAATTTTTTAAGACTTTCTAAAACAATTTATTTGAACATTACCAGGCGGTCTCAAGTTGAGCCGTCTGGTTTTTGTTCTTTGAAAAGGAGGCGATCATGAATCGCTCGCGCAAAAGAAGGAAGAGGTTGGGTCTCCCGCCGTACGGGACCAATGTGGTTGGAGTGGATATCCCTAACAAGATGCAGCGGCGTCTCGAGGGAATTAGAGCAGACGGAACCAAGGATGATGGTTGGCATTTTGACCATGGAGGTCCGAAATGGAAAGAGCCACCCTTTGGATGGACTCCCGGCAGTAGGAGGAGAGGAAAACGGGGGGAGCGCTATTGGCTCATTCAGAGGCTTTTGCCACAGCGTCCTTCTTTGGGCGACGGAATACGCCAGGTTTTAGAAAAACTGGCGCAATTCAAAGCCCAACAAGAAGCGTCAGCTAAAGATGGTGTCCCGGGAATAAGGGATGAAAACGGGCAGTTAAAGGAGTGGCCGATGAAAGTTGAGAAAGTAGAGTTCCGTGAAGGCCGGGACAAAACTGTTTTCTTGGCAATATGTCGTGTTGGGGAATCCCGCAACTTGTTTGATTGCGCGGATAAAGAATTTTTTGAATGGGTGTTGTATCAGCTGCAAAAAATTAAAAAGAAAAATCAAATGGGCAAGCCGGTGAAGCTGTCGATCTTTTTGGCAAGAGCATAACGCTTTCATGAGAAAAGCCTTGGAGTGTGAGCTTATCACTTCTACCCGCAAGGTTCGTCCTGCGGGTTTTTTATTTTATAGAAATAAAAATACGTTCTGGAGCAAGAGTGTATTTTTTTTGACAAAAATTGATAAGGTGTTAATCTGAAATACTGGGTAAGTGGAAAGCCCTTTCACAGAGAAAGAGAGGCCGCCATGAATAGATACAAGATCTCGAGCAACATTTCAGTTGTTGGGAAGCGCCTTCTCAACACGGTTACGGGCGAGCTGTACGAATTGACTGCTGCGGGACTTAACCTCGTGGCTGCGCTAAATCGGGGAGAGGCCGATGAAAAGAGCCCTCTCTTCAAGCGCATGCTGGCAGAGGGAGTCATAGTCCGCGTTGACGAAGACCCTAGAAAAGAGCGGTTCCATTTGCAGTGGCATCTGCTGAACGGATGCAATCTGCGCTGCAGACATTGCTACGACGAAAAGCAGGGGAGCAGTCCCCTTGCTTTTGAGCAGATGTTAACGGTCACAGACAACTTCGTTGTTTTTCTGAGAAAGACGGAATTCAACGGAGAGCTGTCGCTGACGGGCGGAGAACCCCTTCTGTTTCCGCGGCTGGTGGAGCTTATTGAGTACATAAAGTCGCGAGATGTCTTCATAGCCCTGTTCATCCTCACGAACGGCACGATACCGTTCGGTCCGGAGCTTATGGCGGCTCTGACAAAGCACAACGTAGGCGTGCAGATCAGCATAGACGGAAATGAAGCTGTCCATGACGAGATAAGGGGCGAGGGGAACTATCAACGGTCGCTTGCGACGGTCAAAAGCCTGATTGCGAGCGGCGTTTATCCCATGGTCCACTACGTCATAATGAAAAGGAACAGCGTAGTGATAGAAGAATTTCTGGCAGATATGCTGGCGGCCGGAGTGAAGCGGATCAATTTCTCCAACCTGGTGCCAATCGGTCCGGGCGCCAAAGAGGTCGCCTTGTCTCCGGAAGAAAACGCGACGGTTATTGAAAAAGTCGCCGTGCTGCAACAGAAGTATCCTGGCATAAGCATGCTGGCCAGAAGGCCATTGTGGCATTTGGCCGGAAGCACCGGCCTGTGTCCCGTCGGGTTGAAGACCCTTACCATTGATGCCAACGGCATGTATATGCCTTGCAGAAGGTTGCCGATAATCCTGGGGAATTCCAGGACAGACACCTTTTTCAAGGTGTGGTTCACGTCTGAATTCCTACAGAAAATGCGCGAAAGAGAAAAATATGTGAAGGTCTGCGGGAAGTGCCCCAAAGCAGACATCTGCGGCGGGTGCAGGGCCATTGCCCATGCGGTTTATGGCGATGCCTTTGCCGTTGACCCTTCTTGTCTTCTCGCTTCCAAGGTTGTATAATTAACCTGGAAAGGAGGTACTTATGCGGAAGATTTCGCTCAAGCGGATCCGCCCCGTAGCCAAGGGCGCATTCGGTTGTACCTGCAAGTAAGCTGCTTGCACCTGCAAGTGATCCATCCCTTCCAGCGGTTGGAAGGGCAGAGAGTTCTCCAAAAGGAGGTGATGCAGATGCGGAAGATCCCGCTCAAACGGATCCGTCCGAAAACCAGGAAGACCTCTTCCTGCACGTGCTGCGGCTGCGGCGGACCGGATCCCGATTAGTTCTTTGTGTGTGTTGTTGAGGCTCTGCTCCAACAGCAGGCCCCTCGATAATGTCGTGCGAGAATATAGCGCGATAATATCCAGGGGTTTTTTTGTTTAACCATTTGGCGCGCTATTGAGACTAATAGGTGTGGTTAAAAGCCGTGGTAGGAAATTTTGCTCAAGCAAAATTTCCTACCACGGCTTTTGTAATTATTTTTCACAAAAGTTATCCACAGGTCAGCCATAGATTTGTTTTTTTATAAATTTTATCATTAAGTAACTATTGCAACCTGCTAATGCCCTAAGGGGGCTGCTAGTTTTATTTCATGGATAATTTTCAACTGAAAAAGCATAATATATTCTATAAATCAGCAATTTCTTTAGCAAAAATTGCTGGTTGTTTGTATAAGTATCTCTCGCTTATCATTGGTTACTATTATATAATTAAGAAACTTAATATTAAGCGCTGAATTAATATGAAAAATCTCAATAATGATGACAGTGTAGATAAGGAGAAGGCAGACATTTTTAACAAAATGTACGCCAATACTCCCAGTTCTCATACCTCGCCGAAAACACCATATAAACCATTAAATAATAACACTAACAATCAACAGGCTCAGAAAACTGAAGCTGATATTTTTAATAATCTTTATAAAGGAGTTAAACCAAAGACTAATTCTCGCGCAGGGAATATCACGCCAAAATTTAAAAATAAGAAAATTGTTGTAATATTTGGATGCATCGTAGTATGTTTACTTATAGTTTTTTTATTTTTCTTTATAAGATCTTTCTATACAAAAAACCCAATTTTAGTAATTCATAAAGTGACTAATAACAATGACTTACCATCAATTATAAAACAGTGGAGCCCAAATGTTGCTCTTATTGTTTGTAAATATAGTGATGGCAGCGGGGGATTTGGTTCTGGTTTTCTTTATCAAGTAAATGATGTAATAAAAGTCATAACTAACAGGCATGTTATATCCGAGGCAACAGCGTGCGCCATTGTAATTCCGGGAGATGATGACAATCATTATAAAATAGCTAATACGCCTTCAGCAAGCAACAATTTATTTCATTTTGGCGATGTTGGTGATTGGGGATATTTAGAGGTTAAAGATGGAGATCCTTACTTTAATAATATTGCAGGTGCCGCAAATAAAAATCTTACTATTTGTCAGCAACAAGAACAAACTGGCGACAATATTATTGTTCTCGGCTATCCAGATTATGCAGGACAGTTTACTGATCCTACGGCTACTCAAGGTATAATTTCAGGGTATGCGGCTCCTTATTACACTACCTCAGCCCAAATTGAATCTGGTAATTCTGGAGGTGTTGCAGTAGACACCAATAAAGATTGTTACGTGGGCATTCCATCTGCTGTACAAACAGGAAACTACGCTAATTTAGGCAGAATATTGAATGCAAGCGTTATATTTAACTTACCTTATTAAGATTCCATTAATAAATTATATTAATATGAAGAATGGTAACAACGCAGTAGATTTAGATGATTTCTGGGCGGAATTAATAAGCAAATCAGAATGGGCAAAGAATGAGGCATATAAAAATCCAAGTGAGTTTAAAAACCTTAATATTTTAGGATCTAGGAAGAATACCATCCCCGTCCCTCCAGAAAAAAAATTTGGGCAACCCCAGAATATTATCTTTAAAAAAACCAAAAAAGCTATCATATTTTTGATTCTTAAAGATATTTTAACGGGCGTGTTTGTTATTCTTCTTATCGCCATAGCAATAATTTCATTCATGCTTCTTGAGGGATATTGGCATTTTAAATTTGGCTAAGATGTTTTATTTTGTAATTATTAGTATCAATTTATAAATAAATTATTATTAAAAAATAAATTATATGAGCTATTCAGCAGAAATTAGTAGAAATAATCCGGGGTGTTTTTTGTTCGTAGTGGACCAATCCGGTTCAATGCTTGATGATTTACCTAATGGTAAAAGTAAAGCAAGTAATGTGGCCGACACAGTTAATCGTTTTTTACAAAATTTGGTAATAAAATGCTCAAAATCTGAAGGAATACATGACTATTTTTATGTAGGCGTAATTGGGTATGGTCAGGATGGTAAAGTCACGTCTTCTTTTGAGGGTAATTTGGCCGGAAAAGAATTGGTTCCGATAAGTGAGATTGCTTATAATCCGTTGGAAGTTCAGGAGCGAGATCTGAATGTAAAAGATAGTGCAGGAAATAGTGTAATACAGAAGGTTAAATTTCCAATATGGTTTAATCCAATCGCAGATGGCGCGACACCAATGAAAGAAGCCTTCATTATGGTAAATAAAATCATTGCTAATTGGTTAAGTCAAAATCCCAACTCTTTTCCACCAATCGTTATCCATATTACTGATGGCGAATCAACAGATGGAGATCCTAGTGGCGAGATGAAACAATTAATCAACCAAACCTCTAAGGATGGCAATACTCTACTCTTCAATTTGCACCTATCAAGTGCCTCAAAATCTAAACCCATCTTCTTTCCTGATAATAATGAAACACTGCCAGACCAATACGCAAAAATGTTGTTCAATAATTCCTCTTTACTAACACCTAGTATGTTAGTTATAGCAAAAGAAGAATATAATATTAATCCATCTAATAATGCTAGGGGTTTTGTGTTCAATGGAGATATCAACTCTATTATTACTGCTTTAGATATAGGAACAAGGCCAAGTAATCTAAAATAAATTGAATTTAATTCAATGTTGAAAGTAAGTAAATTGCTATGCTGTGCACCTAAAAAAAACAGCAGTAAGGGTGATTACGAGGATGCTTTTACGGCGCCTAAATCTATCAACATAAGCGAAAAAATAGTTAAAGTAGCGGTCGCTGACGGGGCAACCGAGAGCTCTTTCTCAAGGGAATGGTCTAATTTACTTGTTAATAAGTATACTGGGGACCAATTTAATCTGAGAGATGAAAATTATAGAAAGACTATAATAGGGGAATGGGAAGAGAGAATCGGTAAGAACAAGCTCACCTGGTTTGGAGCCGAGAAACTTTCTAAAGGGGCCTTTAGTACTTTTCTAGGTTTATCCCTTGATCTTGAAAATGATAAATGGAAAGCCGAATCTATAGGGGATTCGTGTTTTTTTATTATTAGAGAAGGAAAATTATTGCAGTCGTTTCCCGTCGTAAATTCATCTGAATTTAATAGTAATCCATATTTACTATCATCCAAAGAAGAAAACAATAAATTTCTGGATAAAAACATAAAAAATTCTAGTGGCACTCTTTTGGCCGGAGACTTATTAATATTAGCAACAGATGCACTAGCATTTTGGTTTCTAAAAGAGGTTGAAGATTCAAAACAACCATGGATATTCTTTCTTCAGCTTATAGATGATAGACAAAAATTAGAAGAAAAAAAAATCTTATTTAAGAATTGGTCTTTATTAAAGGATATTTGGGTAAAATCTAATAATATTATAGATACACAGGCTTTCGATTTATTTATAAGGGAAGTCTTTGATAAAAGCGATAAAAACAATGAGATAGAGCAGTGGTCATTTAAAAATTGGCTTTTCTCCAATTGGCTTGACAAAATCAGAAATATGCGGTATATTAAGAATGACGATACAACGCTTTATATGTTAAAAATATATTAATATGATATTGCCAAGAGGAGATGAATATAGCATGGCGGTCCAAAATCCGGGCCTTTGTTTCTCGGATAGCGACCTAAAACTTAGTACGGTTCAAACTAATAATTTAGGGATTCCTGTTCCGTATTCTGGCGGCTTCACTACCACCTATAAAGTGAGGAGTGGTAATTTTAGTTGGGCGGCTAGATGTTTTACTAGAGAGATTGGACACTTACAAAAACGCTATCAAGCAATAGATGAGTTTATCGAGAAAACAGGTTGCGATTATTTGGTTGAAGCTAGATATTTAAAACAAGGGATACAGGTAAATAATGATTGGTCACCCATTATTAAAATGCATTGGATAGAGGGTGATTTGTTTAATGTTTATATCGGAAAGATTTTAAAAAGGAAGGAAGAAATAGAAAGTCTTTTAAAAGAGTTTGTTAGTCTAGTAGAAAAGCTTAAAAAAGACAAGATTGCTCACGGTGATCTCCAACATGGGAATATAATAGTTAAGAACGACAAATTATTTTTGGTTGATTATGATGGAATGTTTTTGCCAAAAATAGCCGAAGTCGGAACTGAAGAAATCGGTCACCCAAATTATCAACACCCCAAAAGGACGGTTGGTTGTTTTGATAATAAACTAGACAGGTTTTCTTCGTTGGTTATTTATGTGTCTCTTAAGGCTTTGTCACTAAAGCCAAGTTTATGGAAAAAATATAATAATGGGGAAAATATTCTATTTAAAAAGGAAGATTTTTCTGATCCATTAAATTCTGAATTATTCTATGACTTATCTCAAATTGAAGAATTAAAACATCTTACTAATAATCTTGTTTGTGTTTGTCTATCAGATTTCGCTAAGATTCCAAGCCTTGATGATTTTATAAACGATAAGACAGAATTTGGTAAAATAACTATTAATTCTCCTAAGTCAAAACAAGCTGATAATGCCAATGATTTTTTCGGCAATTTGTATAAACAAAAAACCACTACTGCTGGCGGTTTTCAATATAAACCAACACTTACAGTACAAAATCAAGCAATTAAAAACACTAAAATAAATACCGCAAGCAGCGGTCCTAGCACGCCAACTAACAATCCTGTTAATAGCCCTGATAGTTTTTCATTTAAAAAACTTGTTCCATGGATAATAGCAATAGGATTAATAGTACTTATATTAAATATTTTTTCTAGTGGGAGTAGCCCGACAAGTACTCAGGACACCACAACTAATAACAATGGTATTGATACTAATTCAACAAATACAGAATGTTATTCTGGATACGTGAGGGACTCTGCGGGAGAATGTATAACCAGAGATCAAGATTGTCAGAATAAAAATGGGGTAAATAGTTCGTGGGGCGTAACTTCTTGCGTTTGTAATCCAGGATATGTTTGGAATAGTACCCATGACGGCTGCATAGTTAAGCCGACATTAACCAATAATCAAATATGTGCGCGAGATATCCCAAATTCTTATTGGAGCGGAAAATTTACCGATAGTGGTGGGCCGTTATGCTATTGCAATACGGGTTACTTATGGGATAGTAGTAGCAATACTTGCATAGTTGCACCGACATTAACTAATAGTCAAAAATGCGCTGGAGAATTTTCTAATAGTTATTGGGGCGGAGAATATAACACCACTGGTGGATTAACGTGTGATTGCCTAACAGGCTATTATTGGGATAACAATTCGGGTAAAGGGTCCGGATGCTTTACATCCGCATCTCTTAGTCAGTATTGTAATTCTAAATATTCTAATGCTCAGTGGGATGGAGGATATGGTACTAATGGTAGCTATGAATGTGATTGTAAATCCGGATATACATGGGATGCTACAGGAAGCTATTGCGTAGCGGCTTCCGCCGATCCACAACAGTGGTGTAAAACAAATAATCCTGGGATGTTTTCTTATGCAGAAGTCTACACAAACGGTAATTTTTACTGTATGTGTTATGCTTCTGATAGCACTATTAATCGTGTCCAGCTCACTTGTATTAAACAAAGCCCGAATTAATTATTAATAACATGAATTTATGGCAGAAGAAAAAACAACAAAAGAAGAGTTTAAAGTTTCGGGCGAAGAATTATTAAAAAAGGTTAAAGCAATTATAAAGGAGGGGAATGTCAGAAGAATTATAATTAAAAACGAAGAAGGCAGGACATTGGTTGAGCTTCCTCTTACAATAGGCGTTGTGGGTGCTGTTTTATTGCCGGTTTTAGCGGCTGTTGGGGCTATTGCGGCCATTGTGACAAATTGCACGCTTGTTGTAGAAAAGAGCAAAAAATAGTGATGGATTTAACTAACTTAGAAAAAGTTTTGGAGAATGAGCCGAAATACCGGTTGAAGCAGGCGAATGACGCGGTTTTCAAAAATTTTATTTCCGATTGGTCGGAGGCCACTTTTTTTTCAAAAGATTTGAGGGATAAATTGAACAAGGAATGCCCGCTTGGAATTGAAGCGGATGTTTTAGTTTCAAAAAAAGAAGACAGCGTAAAGGCAAGGATAACTTTGAAAGACCTGCCTGCGCAGGCAGGCGGCTTAAAAATTGAAACAGTTTTAATGAGGCACGAGGATGGCAGAAATACCGTTTGCGTTTCGTCGCAGGTGGGGTGCCCGTTGGGATGCCTTTTTTGCGCTACCGGGAAAATGGGATTTAAAAAAAATTTGACTTCCGATGAAATCATAGAACAGGTGATATTTTTTGACCGGTATTTAAAAAATGAAAAGCCAGAACCCTTCGGCTCTGCTCAGGGCAGGGTTACAAACGTCACTTATATGGGGATGGGCGAGCCATTTTTAAATTATGACAATGTTTTAAAATCAATAAGAATTTTAAATGATAAAGAATATTTTAATATCGGCGCCAGATCGATTTCCGTTTCAACGGCAGGAATTATTGAGGGCATAAAAAAGTTTAGTGGAGAGGGTCTGCAAGTTAATCTGGCAATTTCTTTACACGCGCCAAACGACAAATTAAGAAAAGAATTAATGCCGATAGACAAAAAATATCCGCTTGAAGCTGTTTTAAAAGCAGTTGACGAATATATTAAAAAAACCAATAGGCAGGTGATGTTTGAGTATGTTTTGATAAAAGGAATAAATGATTCGGACGAGTGTGCCGAAGAATTATCAAAAATAATTCACCCCCACACCAAACGAGGTGATTGGGGTGGCAAAAATAAAAACCAAAATGGTTCTCGTTCTGGTGTGGGGGTAAACAAAAAATTATATTACGTGAATTTAATTTTGTATAATGCCACTGGGATTTTTAAACCATCAACAACTCAACGCGTGGAAAAATTCAAGGAAATATTGAAAAAGAATGAAGTAATATTTTCCCAAAGATACAGATTCGGCGATGATATAAATGCGGCATGCGGTCAATTCGCGACAAACACTAAATCTCCGCAATAAAAAAACCATCAAAAGTTGCGCGCACCCTTCATTAAAAAAATATATAGAAGGCCGTATAAATGCTGCCTGTGGACAATTTGCGACCTCAAAATAACCAAGAAGCAAAATCCCCCTGAGCAAAAATTGATGCTCATCAATTTTTTGCGCAGGGGGATTTTATCCACAGGTGATGGATTTTTAAATTTGTGGTATAATTGCCGAATGTCTCATATCGAGATTTTCTTTGACTTTTAATCCAATTTTTGTTATTTTTAGTGATTGCATTTATCTATATATAAGAATATGGAAAATAAATTTCTAAAATTAACAAACACGGTTTATAAAGTATTGGAGTTTTTCCCGGAGTCAGATCCGTTAAAAAACAGGGCAAAAGACAAAGCCCTGGCCATAACGGAGCATTTGATTTTGATTAATGAAACCAGCGGCTGGGCGTCTTTCCAGAAAGAGAAGATAAAGATGCAGCTTTCAGAAGATATAGACATTCTTTTAGGTTATCTTTGGATCGGAAAATCGCAGGGCTGGCTGAACTCAGCTAACTGCCTTATACTTTCCAATGAATACGAAAAAATAAAAAAAGAGATCGGACCGATAATACAACTGGCCGGGTCGGGAAATCCCGCCTCGCAGGAAATTATAAGCAAAGAGCTCCCGTTCAGCGGAAATCTCCCGATGCCAGATGAAGCCAGCCAGAAATTACCTGGTATAGAAAATCCACTAGCCCTACAAAAAAGCACACAAACAGCCCCTAAATCCGTATTAGATAATACGGGGGCTGCCACCCCTTCTTTTAATATTTCTGCCCGGCAAAGAAAAATTCTTGAATTTTTAAGCAAAAACGAAAAAGCCCAGGTTATGGATCTGCATAAAGTACTGCCTGATATTACTAAAAGGACTATAAGGAGAGATTTAGATGAGTTGCTCGGGGCGGATAAAATAATAAGGTTGGGGAATTTTAACCGAATTTTTTATAAGGTTAAGGGGTAGGACAAATTATTATGATAGGACATTTGTTGCTTAAAACGTATGTCCTACCTAAAATAGCCGTGAAAAGGTTGAATTATTATCTTATTTATAGTATAATTCAGATTACTAAATGGATAGTCTAAACGAACAATTTGGGCAGATTTACGACCAATATATTGACAAAATATACAGGTTTGTTTATTTAAAGGTGAATTCCCAAGAAATAGCCGAAGATATCACATCCAAGGTGTTTATAAGGGGCTGGGAAGCATTCCAGAACCCCAAGGAAGAGATAAAAAATCCGGGTGCCTTTTTATACCAAATAGCTAGGAACGCGGTTGTAGACCATTATAGAGAGAAAGGCAGGACAAATGTTATATCAGCTGATGCCAGCCCGGAAATAGCCGACCCTGGGACAGATGCCCAAGATAAAGCGGTTTTAAGCGCAGATATCAATATTATAAAGAAAGGCATACAAAAGCTTGAAAAAGAGCATCAGGACATAATAATCTGGCATTATCTGGAGGATATGCCGATTGCCAATATAGCTAAATTATTAGATAAGCCGGCAGGTACAGTAAGGGTAATGCTGCACAGGGGATTAAAAGATTTGAAAGATATAATCCAAGAGGCGTAGTTTGTAACAAATAGGCATCCTAAAGCGTCATACTTATACAGAGCATACAATGGCCAAAATAACTCAAAAACAAATTATCGAGTCATTGAATCAGCTGAAAGAAATCAAGCCCAGAAATGAATGGGCTGTTTTGCTTAAGTCGCAGATTTTAGCCCCATCCACAAAAATTTTGGTAAGGATAGAAAAGAAGCAGGTTGAATTGGAAGCTCCGATAAAACAGGTAAAATCAGCCGGGATTATGGACGTTCTTTCTTTTATATTTGCCCCTAAAAAATTAGCTTATTCATTCGCAGCAGTCCTTTTCTTGATTGTCGGAGTTTTCGGCTTTGCCAGGTACACGGTGCCCGGCGACTTGCTATTTCCGGTAAAAAAAATAGCCGAGCAATCCCAGGCAACCTTAACAGGACAGACAGGATTGAAACAGGATGTGGCAACTTTGAGCAGCAGAATAAATGATTTGTCTCAAGTAGCAAAAGAAGGCAAGACAAATAATATTCCTTCGGCGATAAGCGAGGTAAGTGCAAACGTAAAAGATCTAGCGCAAAATTTGAAAAATAATCCGGCGCAAGACCAGCAAACAATAAAAGAAATTGCGAACAGTCTGAAAACATTAGCTGACGTACCAGGAACTGATTTGAGTCAGAATTCATATGTGCAAGATTTGTCTCAGATGGTTGTACAAAGGGAAATTGCCGACCTGCAGAAGACAACCTTGACCGATGACCAAAAGAATGTATTAACTGAAGCCCAAGATTTATACAGCCAAGGAAAATATCAGGACGCACTGGTACAAATATTATTAATCAGCAAATAATAAATAGAATTTTTGACTTGGCAAAGAATACGTAATCTTTGCCAATTATAATTTATCAATGGATGAGTCGTTAATTCGTTGCTAGTACGTAAAGCCGCGAATCAACAAGGTCGACCGACGAGAAATTAAAAAAATTAATCAATAACTTCTTGTCTAATTAAATATTCATATTCAATTAGGCGGGAACAAACAAAAATTAAAACTAAAATGAGTATCAAGAAAACAATTATAACAACCATAGTGGCATTGGCCGTGGTTGCAGTAGTTGCTCCCGGTGTAACTCAAGCCGCGACAGTTGCTGAGCTTTTAGCTCAGATTCAAGCCTTGACAGCGCAAGTAAATGCACTATCAGGAACTGGAACTGGCGCATGCACTGGAGTTACATTCACCCGCGACTTAGCAGTTGGCTCAACAGGATCAGATGTAAAATGTTTACAGACGATCTTGAACAGATCAGTAACAACTCAAGTTGCAGTAACAGGAGCAGGCTCACCTGGCGCAGAAACAACCTACTTTGGTGCAAAAACCTTAGCAGCTGTTCAAAAATACCAGGCAGCCCAAGGACTTACAGTTGCAAATGTAGTCGGTTCTTTAACAAGAGCTAGCTTAAATGCAGCTATCGGCGGAACAGTAGGTGCTAATTTGCCAGCAGGTTGCACATCAACCGCAGGATATAGCTCTACAACAGGCGTATCTTGTTCAACAAGCGCAGGCAATTTGCCCGCAGGTTGCACATCAACTTTCGGATATAGCTCTACAACAGGCGCATCCTGCTCAGTAGGCGCAGGCAATTTGCCAGCAGGTTGCACATCAACCGCAGGATTTAGCACTACAACAGGCGCATCCTGCTCAACAGGTATGTCTTCAGGCGCAGCAACAGAAGGATTCATAACAATAAGTTCATTAGCTGCAGCACCTGCATCTAATGCAAACATAACAACTGTATCAAATATTCCTGTCTTAGGAGTAAACATTAAAGCAGTTAACTCCAACGAAACAGTTGGCAGTGTTAAGCTTCAGTTAGCAGTAACAAAAAGCGGTAATGCTGAACACCCAGCTACTTTGATACAAAAACTTTATGTCTATGATGGAGGCACACAGTTAGCTTCATTTCCAGTTACCACAGACAGTGTTATTAAAACAGGCAGTGATTACTATATGATCTTGTCAGGACTTAACTTCGGTATTCCTGCAGGCCAGACAAAAGCATTAACAATCAGCGCTGATTTTAATGCAGGATTAGAAACAAACAGAGTATTAACAGTTAATCTCTATGGAGATGATGCTGTCAGAGGAACTGACTCATTGGGAATAAATAGCACTGCACCTGGTTCTGGTTTCACTAGTACAAGAGTATACACTATAAAATATGCATCAGTAGGAGCCTCAACCTTAACAGTTACTGCTAATACCGGCACCCCAGTATCAACTTCAGTTAATGTTGATACAACTAACGGAGCTACAGACGTTCCAATGTTGGTATTTAATACAAAGTCAGTAACAGGAGCTTCTAAAATAACAGATTTAGAATTTACTGTAACAGGAACCGATGCTGACACGCTTGATAAAGTAGATGCTATCAAATTATATGATGGTTCAACTTTATTAGGTTCAGTATCTCTTGTTGGTACAACTGCATCAAGAACAGCTACATTCACAGACCTTGCAATCTCTGTAGCTAAAGATGCTACAAAGAGCTTGGTTGTCAAAGCTGATATTGCATCTGACTTAACCTCCGGTGGAGCTTCCAGCAAAGACTTTGTAGAAGTAAATCTAACTCCATCTAACGTTACTTATGAAGAACCAGATTTGTCATCAACCACAGCTTCAGGTTCAACAGTTGTAGGAAAGCGTATGTATCTCTTTGATAATCAAGCTGTAGTAGTAACGTTTGTCAGCGGTGCATCTACATATACCGTCCCAACAACTTCAACAGGTGGTTACACCACAGGTGTAATTACCATCAAAGTTAAAGCAGACGGTGGCCTTATGACAAAACCAGTTGCAGGAGACTTTACAGTTGATTCTTACACAGATGGCATTAGCAACGGCGCAGTATCCTCAAAAAATGTTACAGTTACACCAAATACAGATGTTCCAGATGGTTCTGAAGCAACTGTAGTTATCAATGTTTCTGAAACACTATCTAATACTGGCTCCGGCTTCGTTAACTTCAAACTCGGGAATGATGCTTCAACTGGAATGTATTGGGAACTAGACAGCGGAGCTACATCAGCTACTCAGTTTTGGGGATTGGAAGATTTCAAAACACCTGCTTCAAACGCTCAATAATCTGTTAGACCCGTGGAAGTCAGACTTCCACGATCTAATTGCAAATATGCCTTCTTGTGAAAGGCAAACAAGCAACCAAAAAGCCCCTTTCGGGGCTTTTTGGTTGCAGCGGACTAAGACACCGCAATAAAGGAGCGATTTATTATTGTTTTCTTTGATTTCAGTAATATTTTATGATAAAAGTAATATATATTCTCTGATTAATACAAATTATGAAGCCAAAAGTCAATAAAAAAATAATTATAACCTCCGGATTTTTCAACCCTCTTCATATCGGGCACATAAACCTGATAAGAGAAGCTAAAAAGCACGGGGATTTTTTGGTTGTCATTGTAAATTCAGACGAGCAGGTAAGAGTAAAAGGAAGCGTGCCGTTTATGCCCGAGCAGGAAAGGATAGAAATAATTAAGGCACTGAGATATGCAGATGACGTTGTTTTATCGGTTGATAAAGACGGGACTGTCATTGAAAGTTTGAAAATGATTGCCCAAAAATACCCCGGAGAATTGTATTTTGCCAAAGGCGGGGACAGGAATGTTGACAATATTCCTGAAAAAAAGATTTGCGCTAAACTTGGCATAAAAATAATAAGCAACGTCGGCGGCGGAAAAATCCAGAGCTCGTCTTGGTTGTTAAATAATGCCGCAGATAAAAATCAAAAGCAATAGATATGCAAAGCCAGAATAAGTTTTTAAAAACCATTATTTTATCGGGCGATATTTTTTTTATGTACGCCGCCCTTTTTTTGGCGTTAGCCGTGAGGAATAAAAATCTTCTTGTGAGATTTAACGGTTTTTTTTACAGTTTCTTGGCTTTGTACGTTTTTTGGCTTATTGTAATTTTTATTTTAAACTTATATGACCTGCACTTTTTAAAAAAACCGATAGATTTTTTCTTCAGTTTGGCGGTCTTTTCCGTGCTGGCTTTTTTATCCGGAACAGCGTATTTTTATTTCCGGCCGCAACTGGACATAACGCCAAAAACAATCCTTATTTTAAATGTCCTGATTTTTGATATTTTGTTTATCTGCTGGAGATATGCATTTAATTTGTTTTTGGAGGCAAGGGGCGTAAAAGATAAAATTGTCATAATCGGCGATAATTTAAAACTTAAGGAAATAATGCCCCAAATAAATAAGAATTACGAAGTTCTGGCTTTTTTTTGCCAAAGTCCTCCTGAAGTTAAAGAGTTTATCCCGGAAGAAATTTTTACTTCTGATATGGAAGAGCTAAAAAATATTGTTCTGCAAAAGAGGGCAAGCTCGGTTTTATTGGCAGTGGACACATATGCAAACAAAGATTTAATTAAAAAAATTTTTTCAAAACTGCCCTTGACCTTAAATTATATTGATTTTAACGATTTATATGAATTTATAACAAAAAAAGTTGCTGTGGAAAATTTAGATGAAACATGGTTTTTGCAAAAAATTTCCAAGCCGGAAGGCAAATTAGAGCAGATTGTAAAAAGATTATTTGATATTATTTTATCTCTGATAGGGTTGATAATATTCACGGTTTTTCTGCCCTTTGCGGCCATTGGCATAAAAATTGAGGATAAGGGTACTGTTTTTTACACCCAGAAAAGAGTCGGCAAAAATGGAAAATTTATTTTGATCCGAAAGTTCAGGACAATGAAAGAGGTTAAAGGCCGGGATAAGGAAATTTTACGGGATGCGAACAAAGATAATGTCACCAAGGTCGGAAAAATTCTCCGCAGGCTCCATTTAGACGAGCTACCCCAGGCATGGAGCATCTTTAAGGGGGACTTAAGCTTTGTGGGGCCAAGGCCCGAATGGACAGAGCTGACAAAAGTTTTTGAAAAAGAGATTCCTTTTTATAGGCAGAGATATTTGGTAAAGCCGGGTCTTTTTGGATGGGCGCAAATTAATTTTCCGGCATCCCTATCGGTTGACAAAGAAAAAGAAAAGCTTGAGTATGATTTGTATTACGTTAAAAACCATTCTTTGCTGCTGGATACAGAAATCATTTTAAAAGCGATGAAGCTTTTTATTTTCTAATTTTTGCCGTTTTCCGCTTTTGTGATAAGATAAAGCAATATACTCATGAAATTTTTTATAAAACTTTTTATAGTTATTGGAACCATTCTCTTTTTTGGGGCGCCCTTCGGGTCAGCTGATATTGTAAAAGCCGCCAGCGTGGGTGACATTGTCAATTTTAATGTAGATAAGGGTTTTGATGCTTCAGGCAGGACGCAGATATCAGCCGCTTTATTACAAATAGACCCAAAGTTGAATTTTTATGTTGAGAAGCCTTGGTGGGATTTGCAAACTCAGGCAAAGCAAGGAGAAATTTTAGCCGATTTAAATAATTTATCCGGTGAGTTTAATAATAAAATTTATCCGACCCTGACTTCTGTTTTCGGTTCAGAATGGAATCCAGGCATAGATAATGACCCTAAAATTACTGTTTTGTTTGAACCGATGAACAGCACCGAAGGAGGATACTTCAGGGAAGCGGACGAATATGACAAGCTCCAGCTGCCCAATTCCAATGAAAGGGAAATGCTGTATATATCTGTCTTGGATATTTCCAGCCCCGATGCAAAAATAATTTTAGGGCATGAATTTACGCACCTGATAACCTTCAACCAAAAAAATAAAATTTTCGGGGTTGAAGAGGATACATGGTTAAACGAAGCAAGAGCCGACTATTCTTCAACTATTTTAGGATACGATACTGCTTACGAGGGCAGCAATTTGCAGCAAAGGGTCAAGGATTTTATAGCGAATCCTTCAGATTCCATAACCGACTGGGCCGGCACAAAATATGACTATGCCAGCGTGGATTTATTTACGCATTATCTGGTTGACCATTATGGCGTAAATGTTTTATCAGATTCATTAAAATCTAAATCGGTTGGCATAGAAAGCATAAATGGGGCGCTTTTGAAGAATAGTGTTAAAGATAATTTTGCGCAAATTTTTACTAACTGGACAATAGCCCTGGCAATCAATGACTGTTCCCATAATACAGAATACTGCTATTCAAGCCAAAATTTGAATAATTTAAGAGTAAACCCCACGCTTATCTTTTTGCCGTTAGCAGGCAGCAGTTCTTTGTCTACAACAAATGTCACCAAAAATTGGGCAGGCAATTGGCAAAAAATCATCGGAGGAAGCGGAGATTTAAAATTAGACTTCTCAAGCTTGGCCGGGCTTAATTTTCAGGTGCCGTACATAATTTACGATAAAAGTAACAACTATTCGGTAAAATTTTTAAAACCTGATAATAATGAAAAAGGAGAGATTGAAATCCCAGATTTCGGAACAGAATATAATTCCTTGATTATTATCCCTTCTTTACAGACAAAAATTTCCGGATTCGATGATTCAGACCTTATTTATCCCTACAGTTTTACAGTTTCAATCACAGGAAACGATTCAGGAGCAGACCAGACGCTGATACAAAAGCTTTTGGCCCAGATAGATTCTTTAAAAGCGCAAATCGCCAAGCTCCAGTACCAGCAATACTCCGGAGTCCAGCAGAGCTGTTCGCAAATAAGCAGCAATCTTTATTTTGGCATGTCGAATAACAGCAGCGTGACATGCCTGCAGGAATTTTTGAAAAATCAGGGAACAGATATTTATCCTGAAGGCTTGGTGACCGGAAACTTCGGCAACTTAACCAAACAGGCGGTAATAAGATTCCAGGAAAAATATGCCTCGGATATCCTGGCTCCGGCCGGGTTTTTAAGCGGCACCGGTTATGTCGGCCAGTTTACAAGAAACAAAATAAACCAAATCTTAAATGGCAGATAAAATTTTTAAAGAGTTACCGGGAGTTCAAAAAAAAGTTTTATTGAAAGATTACACGACTTATAAAATTGGCGGGCCGGCCAAATATTTTTTTGTTGCCAGGACAAAAGATGATTTGATAACCGCGGTAAAAGCAGCTAAAAAATCAAGGTTGCCTGTTTTTATTCTGGGCGGGGGAAGCAATCTTCTGATTTCTGAAAAAGGGTTTAAGGGTTTGGTAATAAAAATAGATATTTCCGGTATAAAATTCCAGGGAAACAAAGCTGTTGCCGGAGCTGGAGCCGGCCTTACAAAATTGGCTTATTTGTCGGGTGATAACGGGCTTTCCGGACTAGAGTGGTCAGCTGGCGTCCCGGGAACCTTAGGCGGGGCTATATATGGAAACGCACAGGCATTTGGCACGAAGATTTGCGATGCCATAGAAAGCATCAAGGCGATAAATCTGAAAACTTTGGAATTAAAAAGTTTCACGAAAAAACAATGCCAGTTTTCTTTGAAAAACAGCATATTCAAGAAAAATAAAAACTGGGTGATTGTTTCAGCTGATTTGATTTTTCAAAACAAAGCTATAAAAGAAATTAAAAATAAGATTAACGAATTTTTAGAATACAGGAAGACCAGGCACCCCATAGATTTCCCTTCGGCGGGTTCTACATTTGTCAATCCAGAACTGAAAGTAAAGAATAAGAAGCTGCTGGAAAAATTTCCGGAGTTAAACGAATATAATAAAAAAGGGGTCATACCCTCGGGCTACCTGATTGCAAAATCCGGCATGGCCGGCAAAAAGATAGGAAATGCCCAGATTTCAGAAAAACACTCTAATTTTATAATCAACTTGGGCGGAGCTAAAGCCAAAGATGTTTTGTCCTTGATGGGTTCAGCGAAAAAAAAAGTGAAAAAAAATTTCGGCATTGATTTGGAGCCGGAAGTACAATTTGTTGGTTTTGGCAGAAAAATTATTTAAAACTTTTTAAAATTAATTACGTATTACTAAGAATATTCACCCCCACACCATAACGAGATTTAAATTATGTTTTTTGTATATATTTTGCAGAGTAAAAAAGATAAGGAATTATACATTGGTTATACAAAAGATTTGTTAGCCCGTTTCAAAAAACATAATTTAGGTCTTGTCAGGTCGACAAAACTTAGAAAACCGTTTCGTCTAGCATATTACGAGGCTTATGCTTCAAGGCAAGACGCAATGTATAGAGAACATAATTTAAAACTGCGAGCGAAGGCACTAAGGCAACTCAAGAACAGAATCAAGAATTGCCTTGAAGCCGAAACTCGTTTGGTGTGGGGGTGAAAATCATAATAAAAACAAAAAATTTAGATTTGACAGAGGGTTTGCAGAACTTCGTTGAAAAAAAGATCGGATCAGTTAAAAAACACATAGATATCCTTAAGCAGGATACACCCGATAAGGGAAAAACTTTGGCTGAAGTATTTGTTGAAGTGGAGAAAGAAACC
>Ga0209777_10002637_pt1 | contig 23262 bp, 15 predicted proteins | sample FrelakmetHBP12HB_FD_187147 | JGI IMG/M metagenome (GOLD analysis project Ga0209777, IMG submission 187147) | Freshwater lake sediment microbial communities from the University of Notre Dame, USA, for methane emissions studies -HBP12 HB (SPAdes)... | ecosystem: Environmental > Aquatic >...
GTGCTGGTGCAGGTGGTAAAAGAGGAAAAGGATACCAAGGGAGCATCACTCACCACCTACCTGTCTTTGCCGGGCAGGTATCTGGTGCTTACGCCGGGGTCTAACCGGAGCGGCATCTCCCGTAAGATAGAGGATGATGCGGAGCGCAAAAAACTGAAAGAGATCGCACGCCAGCTGCATCTGCCCGACGGCATGGGTGTTATCGTCAGAACCGCAGGGCTCAGCAAAAACAAAAAAGACCTGCAGCGGGACTCGGCCTATTTGCTGCGCCTGTGGAAGGCTCTCCAGGAAAAAAGTAAAGCCTCCCCGGCCCCCGCTCTTATTTATCAGGAGAGCAGCACCGTTATTCAGGCCATCCGTGACTACTATACCTCAGATATCGGAGAAGTCATCGTGGATAATCAAGAGATGTACAAAAAGGTCAGAGATTTTTTTCGGCAGGTCATTCCCAAGAACTACCGGCAGGTCAAGCACTATGAAGAGCGGGAGCCGCTGTTTTCACGCTACCAGCTGGAAGAGCAGATAGCGTCAATTCATGAGAGAAAAATTTCCTTAAAATCCGGCGCCAGTATCTCTATTGATCCAACGGAAGCCCTGGTTGCCATTGATGTCAACTCAGCACGGTTCACCAAAATCAAGGATCCTGAAGAGACCGCCCTGATCACCAACATGGAAGCAGCGGATGAGATTGCCCGGCAGCTGCGTCTTCGTGACCTGGGGGGACTGATTGTGATTGACTTCATTGACATGAAGAGCACCAGGAACCGGCAGCAGGTTGAACGCCATCTCAGGAATGCGTTTAAGGTTGATAAGGCAAACATTGAACTGTCCGCAATATCAAAATTCGGGCTGCTGGAGATGACCAGAGAGCAGATCCGGCCTTCGCTTTCCGATCTGAGCTATACGCCGTGCACCGTCTGCGGTGGCAGGGGCAAGGTCAAATCCACGGAGCTGCTGTCACTGGGCATTCTGAGAAATATTCACGCCCAGGCCAGCGCCGGCAAGCTGGCGCTGGTGCATGCAACCCTGGCGCCGCAGATAGCGCAGTATCTGCTGAACCAGAAACGCGCTGCTCTGTGCGAACTGGAAAAAGAGTTTGATATAACAATTATAATAACGGCTGATACCGGCAGCGTTGCTGATCAGGTTACGGTGGAGTTTGTAAATAGGGAAGGGTAAGGGAAACAGGCTAAAAGGTAATAAGGCTAAGAGGCACACTAGTAACGGTGTTTTACCTCTTCACCTATCCTCCTGAACCCTGATTTGATTATGGTTGGGCTGGCAGCGGGGACGGGGATGGCGCGGAACTATCTGCCTGGTACTCAAGATTCTCAAGGGCCAAAATCCGGCCGATGCGCCGGGGAATAAACCGCCACGGGAGCTGGCCGGCGATATTTACGGTGCAGGCCAGGCCATTAAAAGAGAGGGGAACTGCTTTTATCGTCCTTCCTGCCCGGTCATGAAAAAGAAGCAAGGTTTCTCCCTGCTCTTCAGCGGCCAGCACAAATATATTTTTCCCCAGGTTTACCTTAGCATCATCCGGCACCCGGTCTTCCGCATTAATTTTAAGTAAGAGCAGGTTCGCACTGGCAAGGGGGGGCAGCTGTTCCGGCGCAGCATTTTTGCAGGAAGCCCTGACCTGCGGCTCCCAGGAGAAGCGCTGCACATCATCATCAGCTCCTGAAATGGCCACGGCGGCAGCGTCCGCAGAAGAAAAAGACCTGGGCATAAAGGTGCGGGAAGGCCGCACATAATCATATATGGGGTATGAGGGCTCAACCGGAATCCAGCCGGCCCCCTCTATGAAGAGCTGCGCCCACACCGCTGCCCCGCTGCCCAGAGCGATCCGTGCCGGGATTCCCGCAGCACGTGCCAGAGCACAGAGCAGCCGCGCTTTTTCCTGACGCCCGCCTTTTTTCTCTTTAAGCACCTGCAGGGTTTCTGCGCCGGAGGCAGTATCCCGCGTGGTGTCGAGCGCGATATCCTGAACAGCGTGCGAATAGACAATAGCGCGTGCCGTGCGGTACATGTCAGTACGGGACTCCGCCGGGACCATGGAATCAGCAAGCGCTCTCACCTCAGGATCATCACAGGGGATATTCTTTCCGGGCTGCAGGTACACGGCAAGGTCCTCTGCGGCTTGCTGAGGAAACGGATAGACCCGGTTTTTATCAATGGCTATGTCCCCGGTGTTGAGCAGCATAGCCCCGGCTATGAGGATATGTGCCCGGGAGAACGTTCCCTGTATTGTAGCCGAGAGACTTCCCTGCCGGGTTCCGGTAATGTGGTAGCGGCTATCCTGCACCTTGAAATTCCCGTCAGCCCAGAATGCAGCGTAAAACCAGAGCTTGCCCGGGTCAAAGAGCACCGGGAGGTAAAAAGAAAGGCTGACCGGTGATGAGGTCTGCTCCAGGAGAGACCAGACCATTGCATCCTGCAACGGGCAGTAGCGGCCCTTGCCCAGCCCAAGGGGAGTGCGCTGCTGCTGTTTGCCGGTTGCGGTAATGGCCGGTGAGCGCTCAGGTAAAGCGGATGCGCTGCCCAGGCCGGAAGGCGTTCCGATCCAGAGTGCTCCCCCCTGGTCAAGGGCCAGGGCTGTTATCTTATTATCAATAAGCCCGCTGTTTCCCCTGGTGAAGCGAGTCCATCCGCTCAAGGCATCGAGCTTGAATAATCCGCCGTTTTCAGTGCCAATCCATTTGTTTCCTGCCCGGTCAATTACCATGCAGGTAGGGATGAAACCTGCGACAGGGCTGTTTTTTGCGGTGTATGACATCCAGTTCCGGCCATCAAAGACACTCACGCCGCTTGCGGTGACAAACCACAGCGTCCCCGGTTTTTCCTCCACAACCTGTCTTACGCAGTTCCCGATAAGGCCGGAGTTTTCAGAAGAAACTGTTACCCAGGCGCCCCCGGCGTCCCGGTAGCACGCCCCGCTGTCCTGGGAGCCGAGCCAGATGCTGCCGCTGCTGTCCTGGGTGATGCAGAGGATACTATTGCTGCATAATCCCTGTGCTGCCGAATAGTTCACCCAGGCAGCGGCGCTGTCTATGGCGCACACGCCGCCGCCCCTGACGGCGATCCATTTGGTGTTTACCCGGTCAATAAATACCGCGGTTACATCATCGCCCGGCAGCGTACCGTTGCCCGGCAGAGCAGGCAGCCACTCGCCCCTGCGGGTAAGGACGCTCACGCCCTTGCGGGTCGCGATCCAGATTGCTCCCTGATCTGCGGCATCAAGCTGCGCTTCAGGAACTTTTTCGAAGGCGATACCCTGGATATAATTACTGCCAAGTCCCTGCGCTGTTGTGTATGAAACAAACTGGCCCATCCGGTCTAATACCGACAGGCCGCCTTTCTCAGGTAAAGCAGCATCGCCGGTCCCTATCCATACGTAGCCGCCGGGGTCGATGGTAAGAGAAACTATAGAATTATATATGAGCCCATCCTTATCAGTAAATGGTGACCAGTAATACGGGGAAGCTTCTGCCGGGGGCGGGAGCAGCGCAGGGGAAAGCATACAAAGGATCAGGATAAGAACGGTAATGAATTTTTTCATTGTTTCACTATTTACCACTGGTAGGGATAGGATGAATGATTGTCTAACGACAGACCCGTAACCCTGCCCTGTGCGTCCTGGACTTCCGAGACCACGAGTAAAATCCAGTTTTCACCTGCCCAGCTGAATCCGGCAGAAATGCTTTCTTTGGGGCGGTACACGACAACCTGCCAGTTGCCATTCGCGGGAACCCCTGCCTGGTATGCCCATTGCCCCGGATTGCAGTTGCCCACATCAACATCTCCAAAAGCTCCGGCATAGTTTGACGGTGTATTGCCCAGGTCATCAAACGGGTTGTGAGCAGTTATCGGCTGACTGCTGACTATCTGACCGGTTGCATAAATAGTCAGGGCAGACCGCAGGCTGCCGAGCACTGCCTTAAAGTTTGCCTGCTCAGCCTCTCGGGTCAGGGAAACATATTTTGCAATTGCAACGGCACCCAGCACCCCGATAATCAAAACGAGGATGATAATTTCTATAAGTGTAAAGCCTTTTTGCCGGCAATTTTTCATGGTATGATTTAGCTGTTTGACGGGCAGTTTTTTTTGCAATACTATCAGGTTGTTGAAAAAATAGTTTTTCTCAGGCTGGCCAAAAACATCCAGATGCAAGGCGTGCGAAATCCTGAGAAATGAGGCGTACTTTACCGTACGTCGCAATGACGAAGGATAAGCACAACAAAGCAGATGGGTGTTTTTCAACAGCCTGCTGGTACTATAATAAAAAAGTCATATAGTAGTCAAAGAATATTTAACCGCGCAAAAGCCGGTTGAATCTTATGGTTGAGTGGTCTATATTTGATTATAGTTCTGTTAGCATAAACCCTGAACCGTAGAGTACCTTTACGTGATGGCCATAGCAGATAACCTTGCATGTGTACGCGAGCGGATGAAGCAGGCGGCCCTTCGCTGCGGCAGGCAGCCTGATGAGACGCGACTGGTTGCTGTTTCCAAGACCGTCTCTGCGGAAGCAATACGGGAAGCGCTGAACGCCGGCGCAATGATACTGGGTGAAAATTATATACAGGAGGCGCGAAAGAAAATTGATCTTATTGGCAGGCAGGCGGAGTGGCACTTCATCGGCCATTTGCAGTCAAACAAGGTAAAATTTGCGGTTGACCTGTTTTCCCTGATTCAATCTGTTGACCGGATGACCCTGGCGGAAGAGCTGAACAAGGAAGCCGGGAAAAGAAATAAATTTTTGCCAGTGCTCATCCAGGTAAATATTTCAGGGGAGGAGACAAAATCAGGGATTGACCCGGCCGGCATACAACGGCTGCTGCAAGAGGTCGCGCTGCTTCCTCATCTTTCCGTGCAGGGGCTCATGACCATGCCGCCGTGGTTTGAAAACCCGGAAGAGGCACGGCCGTACTTTATTGCCCTGCGAAAACTGCGGGATGAGCTGGCCGGAGAGAAGATACCCAATGTCTCACTTAAAGAACTCTCCATGGGCATGTCAGGAGATTTTGAAACGGCGATTGAAGAAGGGGCGACGCTGGTGAGGATCGGGACGGCTATTTTCGGGGAACGAGGCTGAAGGCTTTATCACGGGGGCAGTTGTCGATTATCACTAAGTGCTTCGATTCGCAAATAAAGTGACGTATGTGATCCAAAAAAAAGCTTTACAATGCTGACTCAGCCCTTCGATAAACTCAGGGCGGTGAGCCTGTCGAACCGCACTAAGTCCTGAGCGAGTAAATTCGTCACCGAATTTATGAATCGTAGGGCTAAGGAGATACTATGATCAAACAGCATATTACACCAGTGCACCCCGGTGTGTATTTAAAAGAGTTGCTTGATGAGTTAAAATTATCACAATACCGGATAGCTCAGGATTTGGGCATTCCTGCCATGCGCATTAATCATGTAGTGAATGGCCGGCGTCCGGTAACCGCAGAACTTGCCTTGCGACTCGGGCGTTATTTTGGTCAAAGCCCGCGTTACTGGATCAACCTGCAAAGCCGGTATGACATGGATGTAGCAGAGGATGCCCTGTCTGCGCAGGTGACGCGTGAAGTGCGGCCATTACGGGCAGTCGTGTGATTTTAATAGCCGCGCTTAAAAATTAAAGGGGTGCAAATGTTAGTGCTGAGGGAGCATTGGAAACGTTCTCTATGGATCATATACGTTACCGTATTTGCGAATCGAAGCACTAAGCCAGGAAGGTATAAAATGGCAGTTGTCGTAAAAAATGAAAGCATCCGGATTGAAAAACTTGAATTGGGGCCCTTCGGCACCAATACCTATATTTTAACCTGCCCCAAAACAAGCATGAGCGCTGTCGTCGATGCCCCGGGAGAAGCAGACAAAATTCTGGAACGACTCAAAGGCACAAATCCCAAATGCATCCTGATGACCCACAATCACATGGATCATGTCGGTGCGCTTTTGGAGTTAAAATCAAAGCTGAGCGTTCCGGTTGCGGTACACAGTGCCGATGCCGGTAATTTGCCGCTGGAGCCTGATCAAAATTTAAGTGACGGCGACGTGGTATCGATTGGAGAAATTCAAATCACCGTATTGCATACGCCGGGGCACACCCCTGGCAGCCTGTGCTTTCTGACGGGCAGCTATTTAATATCAGGCGATACGATTTTTCCGGGAGGGCCGGGAAAAACATGGTCCCCCGCTGCGTTTAAGCAAATCGTTGAATCCTTAACGAGTAAAATTTTTGTGCTTCCGGATGAGACGGAAGTGTATCCCGGGCACGGCGGCGCTACAACTCTCAAAAAAGAAAAACAGAATTTCGATATTTTTTCCTCAAAACCCCATGACCCGAAGCTTTGCGGGGATGTTGTGTGGCTTTCATCATAGCCAGATTTTACATCATCCGTGCCTTACCGCTATGTAGCCCCGGCTCGTGAAACTTTTTTAGCATCAAAAAGCATCCCGTACCAAATGATCCCAACCCGGTTAAAAGCTTCTCCGAACAGGTTGTTGAAAAAGTTTGTGTTTTTATTTGCTGCTGTTTTTATGATATAGAATCTTACAATAAAATGAAGAAACCCGATTTCATAGTTAGAAACTATCGCCCGAGTGACTTTGATGACTATGTCCGATTGCAGGTTGCGACTGAAAAGCGCGATCGATCCGGACGCCATATTTCAAAGCAGCGTTTAGCAGAGAATCTGGGGCATCCCAGTTTTCACCCGCACAGTGATCTGTTTATCGCAGAGCGCGGCGGACGTTTAGTCGGCTATGTCGCCATTTTCCTGGAACCGGGTATTGGCCGCGCGCTGCTGGATGGTCTGGTCCATCCGCTGCACAGAAACAATGGTATTGCAACTGAACTGTTTGACCGCGCCATCCAATATGCAAAAAAAACAGGGGTTAAGGTCGTTCAGGTATGCATAGCGGAAACCAACCTGGCGGCCAGGAATTTTGTGTCAGTCCTGGGGCTTCGATATGTCCGCAGATTCATTGTGTTTAAGCTGGACCTCGCTGCCATGCAACTCCCTGATGGCACGCCGGGAGCATATATCATCCGCAATCTCAAGCAGGGTGAAGAGCAGCTATTAACCGATATACAGAACCGCTCGTTTGCGGATGCCTGGGGTTTTAATCCCAATACGCGGGATGAAATTGCTTACCGCATCAATCTAAGCAGCTGCTCTCCGAAAAATATCATCATGGCCTACCGGGGAGATAAACCCGTCGGGTACTGCTGGACACGGATGCTTAGTGAAAAGAATCGAGCGGCAGGGATAATGACCGGCGAGATCCATATGCTGGGGGTAGATCCTGATTTCCAAAAAAAGGGTATCGGTCGAAAAGTTCTGCTGGCCGGGTTGTCATATCTCAAAAGCAACGGTATCACCATCGTCGAATTAACAGCGGACGGTGAGAATCGGTGGGGGCTGCGCCTTTACAAATCGGTCGGATTTAAAGAATTGATGAAAACTGAATGGTACGAAAAGGCATTGAGCCAATCACATGCTTAATGCCTTTCACAAAGCAGCAAAGGTTCAAGATGTGCTTTGAGTGCTTGAAATATTTTGAAAAAAGAGTTGCAGGGATAGTTGATAGTTGCGGTTTGACCTCAATGCCCCCCATGCTACTCCTTCTCGAACCCTTGTGTCGTGAATTTTAGCGTCCGACTATTCTCGGTAACCGTGCGCACAACGTGATCTGGGGCGCCCGCAGGGATCACAGCCTCCACCTCGAGCGTCACCTTCACCTCCGCGCCGACCAAGCCGGCGAGATGCGCGATCACTTCGTCGGCGATGCGGCTGGCGTCACGTCCGACGCGAGCAGTGTCAAGAGTGACCGTCCCGTGGAACCGCTTGGGCTGTGCCGTCGCGGGTGCAGGCGCAGGTACTCCGTCCGGACCAGCTCCCGGCCCCGGCAACGTCGTTCCCTCACCACCTGCAGTTGGCCCGGCAGGAGTAACACCCGGTGTTGCCTTCTCCCGCTCCGCATCCAGCTGCTTACAGGCAATATCCCCCTTCACCAGCACTCCAGGCGCGTCGCTGTCCATCAGTGAAACGATCTTCCCACCGCGCAATCCGCGATAACGACCGGCGGTTTCATCGAAGCTGTCGGCAAATGCGAAGGCGTCCTGCATCCATGTGACTAAAATCAACCCATCTCGTATCGCACCAATTAGCACCGATGAATTATTGAGTCGCGGCAAGTAGAGATAGCGCGCGAAGTCTTCTACCAGCTGCTTGATCGCGACATGATCGCCGCGCCAGAGCGGAACTCTGTCGAGTTCCATGCGCAATCGCGTGGCGGCAAAGCTGGTGACCAGCAGCTCATCGCTGCGCAGCTTCTTACTGGCACGTACAGCGAGCGCATCCTGCCCGGAGAGCCGCATGGCTTGCCACTCTACGGCGGCTTGCGGTGAGGACTGCACCGGGACCAGCAACCACTGGTATGTCTCCGGCAGCCGTGCCGTCACCGCGCTGTCGGCAGCTGCCTTCTGCGTTTCGGCCTGCTTCACCTGTTGTGGATCGAGATTCAGCGTCACCTTTTCCGCCAGGATCGAATCCCATGCGAGATACTTTCGTGCCGCCTCGTCGAGGTCCTGCAACCGGGTCTTGTCGGCCGCGAGGAAGACGAGCGTATTGCGATAGAGACGCGGTGTGTTGCCCCGCGACTCAAATATCCCCTTTGCAAATATCTCGGCCGCACTTCCCGGTTCCTTACTGTAAGGGTGGTCGATCCCAATTACGACCAGCCGCGCGTCTAAGTCGTCGGGAACATCCTGGCCGGACTCCGGAATGGGATGGATGCGGCTGAAGTCTCCGGTATTGCGCAGGTCGGCGCGCAGGCGCCCGTCCATCTCGTGTACAACCTTGTCCGTATCACGCTTCAACTGCTCGGCGCGATCCTCAGCGAGTTTGGTGACTGTGGGTTGCGTCGAGTACCAGTAACGCGGGCCGTCCTGATAAAGATACGTCGCCGCGCCGGCGAGCCGTCTCAGCGCATCGCCGAATACCGCTGGCGATTCACCCGGCATCACGCAGCCGAGCTTCACTTGCCGGTCCTCGATTCCGCGATGAGCGGCTTTCGTAAGAGGCGCAGAACCCATGTAGATGGCGCGCGCCACACGCCGGCAGGCTGCGAACTTGCCGAGGTTTGGCACCTCACCATCCAGCCGCAGCGGCAGCGAACTCGGACCGTCCACGTCCTTCTCGATCACCGGCACCCAGTTGTCCGAGAGGTAGCGCGTCAGCTCAAACTGCACGCGCGTATCGTCGATTGAAATGTTAGCTGGCATGATGAGCGGGTTCTTGTCTCCCTTCTCCCACAGACTATGTATCACCGCTGCCATCAGCCGCAGCACGCCACGGGTGCGCTGGAACTTCACCAGCGTGGACCAGTCGGTGTAGAGCCGGTCGAATATCTCGGGGTGGATCGGGTATGCGGCCTTGATCCGCTTCTCGTAGTCTACATCGCGGCATTCGGGCGGGAACTCGGCCTGCTGTGTCCGGTATAGATCTGCGAAGGTTCGGGCCACCACGTCACGTTCCTTGAAATGTTCCGGATCGGTCAGTGGCTCGAACAGCCGCCGCCGTACGATTTCAAACCCCTCCTCGGCACTGGCCGGCCGCCAAGAAGACTCCACCCGTCCCACCACGTTGCGCAGCCGATCGAGCGCTTCGCGTCCGCGCTGGCCGCCCACCTCGACATCATCGGCCTGGATATGCGGTGAGCCTGCAGTGTCCGAGGCTGGCAGACTGATCACCAAGAGGCAGTTGTTCACCAGCTTTGCCGACTCCGTCAGCACCTGGGCGAAGGTAAACTGCGTCTCAAAGCTGCCCGCCGGCAGATCACTTTGATCGTGGAGCTGGCGCGCATATGCCACCCATTCATCGATTAATACCAGGCACGGCCCGTATTCCTTGAACAGCTCGCGCAGCACGTCGCCGGGGCTGGTTGCTTTCTCGTCATCAGCCTTCACCCGCGCGAAAGCTTTCTTGCCTCCGAGTTGCCAGGCAAGTTCCCCCCATAATGTGCGCACCACTGTGCCGTCAGGCTTGGTGACCGGGTTGCCGGGGGAGATCTTGTTGCCTACCAGAACCACGCGCCGGGCGGTCGGCAGCCTCGTGATGCCCGTTTCCTGAATGACTGCGTCAATACCAGATAGCTCCGTGGGTGCGATGCCGGAAAACAGGTGATAGAGCGCCAGCATCGAGTGTGTTTTGCCGCCGCCGAAGTTCGTCTGGAGCTGCACCACCGGATCGCCACCCTGTCCAGCGAGGCGCCGCACCGCGCCCACCAGCATCCCCTTCAGGCTCTCGGTGAGATAGGTGCGACGGAAGAACTCGACCGGGTCGCGGTACTCGTCCGTCCCCTCTCCCATATTCACTTGCCACAGATCTGCGGCAAACTCGGCCTGCTGGTAGCGTCCGCTGGCTACATCTTTGTGCGGGGTGACCACCTCGCGCCAGGGCTTAAGGTTGCCCGTGGCCGCGCTCTCGATTGCGGTGCCAGCACTCTTGCGTTTCTCGCTGCGCACCTGCTCGTCAAAGCGAAGACGCAGCAGTTCTGTTTTTATCTTCTCGATCTCCTCGGCCTGCGATGCGGATACGGCGGTCAGGAGTCGTGCAGCCGAGTCGAGCGCACGATATGCGTCGTCACTGGTGAATGTCTGCTGATGTGCCCATCGGTTCCGCACCTCGCGAAGTTCACTGACGAGGGTGCGTTCAGCCTGGCCCAGTATGCGGCGAAAGACATCGTTCCATGACTCCCACATGAGCTTCAGAAGCGCCGCCGCGTCCCATTCGGCGATCAGCTTCTTTGTGTTCATGCGATCCTCGCCCATGAAGCGTCCTGCCTCGGTCTCAGCTCGATCTTTGTAGATGCTCATGAACTCGCGGTCGACAAAGGGTCCGAGCCCGCTCTTGAGCAGCTCCAATGCCTTGCCGACGCGGTCGTGGTTGCTTATGGCCATTGTGCTATTACTCCTTTTCTTTATGACGATTCCGGGGGCGTCAACAGCCAGACATAGGCCGGTTGGGCCGTTATATCCGCCAACGCCTCACGGGGCAAACCATCCTGTGTGAGCGTGAGCAGGCGCTTGCGAGCTTGTGGAAATTGGCTACCTGCCTCCACGAGCGCCCGCAGTTCCCGTTTCGCCGTATCCGGGGCGGCCACATCAGCGCAGACCTGGATCAACTCTTCCTCCCCGGAGGGGTAGCGGGCCAGGAAATCCACTTCAAAGCCCTGCGGCGTCTTCACATAGCTGACCTCGGCCCGCCTGCGTTCCAGTTCCAGCAGCACTACCGTTTCCAGGGCATGCCCGAGATTGGCACGGCCGCTCGTGTCGAAGGCGTAGATCAATGCCGGGTCCGCCGGATAGACTTTACGCGGATTGGAGTTTCGCTGTCTTTCCGATTCGGTGGCAATCGGTACAAAGCTGATCAGAAACGCATCCAGGATGTGGGCGAACATCGCATGGACAGCATCCTTGGCGATCCCGTGTCCCTGGGCTTTGAGGTCCTGGTAAAGCCGATGCACGCTGAATGCCCCGGCAGGATTGCGCAGGCACTGGCGGATCAGCCAACGCAGCGCCGCCACCTGTGAAATCCCATAGCGCTCCACCACGTCGCGGAACAACACCGTATCCACATAGCCCTGCAGCAATTGGATACGCAGCGCCTGCGGAAGCCCCTGGGCTTCGGGGAATCCTCCTTCGACGAGATATTCTTGGAACCGTTTCTCAAGAAGCGATCGCTGGGCACTGGTCGAGTGCTCAGCCGACGCATCAGGCTCCTCACCCCGGTGGCGCAAAAACTCTCTGAAGCTGAAGGGCCGGATGACGGTTTCCATCCCTCGACCCCTCAGCGAGGTGTGCACTTCCCGACTGAGCATGCGGGCCGAGGATCCGGAGACAACGATTTCAACGCGTTCGGAATCAATTACACGACGCACAAACCGTTCCCACCCTTCGACGAACTGGATCTCATCGAAGAACCAGTGGACCGTTTCGCGCCCACGCGATTCCGGGTAGCGCCGGTAATACTCCTCGAGCAGGAGGCCAAGCTGGTCGCGGTTTAGATTCGCCAGCCGGTCGTCGTCGAAGCTCACAAAGACCGCCCGCTCCGGCGGCATCATGCTACGCCGTTCGGACTGCAATTGGCGCAGGAAACAGCTCTTTCCGGCCCGACGCATGCCGATGACCGCATGCACTTTTCCCGGCACCTTGGGCAATTCGGCATCCCTCCGGGTCAGGCGAAGCAGGGGCCCGGATACGATCCCGTCGTTGAGTTTTTCCAGCAATATGGATTGTAGCGGCATAGGCCCTGAAGAATTACAGATATGTGTCCTTTTGTCAAGGACAGATTATATTTATTCGATACTTTCTTGAATGACAGATTAGCTCAATCAAATCCAGGCAACATTCCTTCAGCCATAGGTGTTATTGGACTTTTTTTGGCCAGCCGCGTGATTTCCGGCCAGCTCTGGACAAGGCCGTTATACGCCAGTGCTTCCTGTGCCCGCTTTTTGCGCTCGCATAGGGTATAGAGGCGGTAGCAAAGCTCGCGTGCTGTCTCGGCCTTGCTGCCGAGTTTGGAGGCGAGCATAGCCGCCGCGCCTTCACCGCCGGATGCGAGTACGCGGATCAGATGGTGAACCATCTCCCATGTCGTCAGCCGCTTATCCGTGGTTGGATCCCAGTCGGCAGGCAACTCGTCCGGCTTCAGCAGCCGCACCTTGCCGCGCTTCGATTCGAGGATGCCGGCCTCCACCATACCGGCGACACTCGTGTTCTTGGACTTGGAGAGCTGTTCCGCAACGCCGTATTCGCCCTCGGCGAAGCCAGACTGCTCGAACCACGTCAGTGCCCAACGACTGTCAGCATCGAAGTCGCCCTCCTGCTCGGCCAGCGCCTCATCGAGGGTCTGGTTGATGAGCGCAAGCGCCTCACGTACCGAGAGCGGCTTGCCCTCAGCGTCGAGCACTTGAGCATAGCGGGTGTAAACCGCCATGCCGGGGCCGATGGCCGCCTGGGCCAGATCCACCGGCGCGATGTTACCCGCCTGCAGGTGTGCAAGTGCCACGGGCAGCTCAACCTTGAGTGCAGTCACGAACTCGCGGCGCGTTACGGTGAGCGCATCGACGGCTCGCTTTTGGCAAACGAGGACGATGCTGGAGGAGAGGGCACTCATGTTCTTCTTGAGGTTACCCGTGTACTCCGTCCGTATCGGCCAAGTGCCGGTGATGGCGAAACCGGCACGGATGACCGCATCGATGAAGGTCTCCCAGCCGGTACTGGCGGTGCCGTCGGCACCATCGCTTTCGGACTGTTTGAAGGCGTAGTAGATAGTGACCGGGAAGGCAGGGTGAGCCTGCTCGGCGAGCCGGTGTATCGCCTGCGTCATACCGTCAAGGAAGAAGCTCTCGGCCTTAGCCTTGCTGCCGTGGCGGTAGGGCGTGGCCACCAGCTCCTCCGCCTTAGGTACGGCGAGCGTGGCGAAGAGATCGGGAAAGACGGGTTTCAGCGAGCGGCGCAGCCAGACGTAGAAGAAGTCCGACAGGTCGGCGTAGCTGATGTTGTCGTAATAGGGCGGGTCAGTAGAGACCACTTTGTTGGCGCTTATGGCCTGAGTCGCGGCGTCTGCTTGTGAACCGAATCCAGGCAGGCCTACACCAAGTGCTTGGATCATTTCTGACGCTTGCTCTACGCCAAGCAGTATGTTGCCTGATGAACCACTCAGGGGATTGGCCTCCGCATAGTCAAAAACCATTGGGATGGCTTGCCGGCCGAATGTTGAGACGATTCCGTCACGAGTGATATGCCACGCGCAAACGGACGACCAGTAATTCGCTCCTTTGTCCACAGCAAACGCCAGATACACTCCCACCGCATCTCCGTAGGCAGCGGCACCGCTACCTACGGCGGCAAGGGACTTACTATCGTCGAGCAGGCCGGCGGCCAGCGCGTCACGCCTCACCCTCTCACACGCTTCCTGTGCCAAATCGGAGAATGTCGTCAGCGCCACGAGCTGGCGGGGGGTAAAGAGGTCGCCGTAGTTGTCAAGGCCGTAGTTCGAGACGTTGACGCGGCATTTTCCATATAGCGGAGTTTCCGGTTTCCACTCCGGCTGCGCAGTCAGTGCGATGGCTTCCATCTCCGCAGTTGGCGCAAGATATACTCGGCCGCGATCACCCTCTGCAACGATGGCCATCAACCGCGCGCCCATGCGCCCAGCCTGTCCTTCAGACCGGATGTAGTCGTAGGGAAGCGGAGTGTCAGACATCACGCACTTGAAGGCTGCGCGCTTGCCAGCCGAGGTTCCAAGTTTCGCCCCCTCCGCATCCTTCGGCTTGCCCACCTTCACCGTGAAACGATAACTGCCACCTTCAATCACTGGCTCGACATAGGCTTCCTTGCCCGCCTTGGTAGAGAGCATGAAGGTCGAGGCCAGCGGCACGTCCACCTGTGCGAAGGCCGGGTTGGGACTCTTCACCGTGCGCACCCAGAGCCACGCGATGATAGTGAGCTTTTTGCTGACATACTTCTTCAGGTCCGGCCGTTCCTTCGCCATCTCCTCCGTGATCTCGATCTTCGGGTAAAGGTGGCCGATTCGCTTTTCGGCTTCTTCGCGCATCCACTGGCCGTAGTAGCGCACGTCCTCCGCAAGCCCCTGTGCACCGTGCCAAGGCTTCTTGAGGAGTTGTTTGTCCTTTTGCGCTTCCGGGTTTACCGGCGGCTTGCCTGCAAATTTAGGCGGTATCTCGATCATCGCTTTGTTGATCAGTACCGCCACGGGGTTCAAATCGCTGGCATAGCTCTCCAGTCCAAGCCGCTGTGCCTCAAGCGGCAACGCCCCACCACCGGCAAAGGGATCGTGGAAGGCGGGCAGCTTGTGACGGTTAAACAGTTCCTTGGCGCTTGGGTGGTCGGCGTTCTCGGCACATGTATAGCGCCAGCTCTGCCAAATCTCGTCCCGCGCTTGTTGCAGCACTGTTTCGTTGGTAGTGTTCTCCCACTTCACAAGGGCTTCGATAATGCGGAAGAGCCTTTCGCGCTCCTTCTCTTGCGCTTTCTCGGTTTTAAATATGTCCGGATGCGCCGAGGGGTCGTCCACCATCTGCGCAAAGATCACCGCACGTGCTGCCGCCAGCGGTCGCCGCGCCCACCACAAATGCAGAGTACTTGGATGCCCATGGCGGATCGACTTTTCCCGCGCGCAGGCCTTGTTGATAGCGTCCAGAGGGAGGGCGACTTCGATAAGTTTCCTCTTATAGGTCATTGCACTCCATCCATTCAGATCACCTTCCACCAAGGCGCCGCCAGCACGGTGGGCGTCAACCATTCGATCTCCGTGCCGGTGTGCAGCAGCAACCCTGCGCGCGCATCTTTGCCGTACTCATGCTGGAAGGCAATCAGGTTCGCAGCGTCCCTCACCCTGGGGCGGCTCGTTGACTTAATCTCGATGGGCAGCACCTTCCCCTCCGTCTCGATCACAAAATCCACTTCTTCGCCCGTCGTAGTCCGCCAATAGAGAATCTCCGTGTTCAGAAGCCGAGCACATTGCCAGACCAGAAGGTCAAGCAGTACCAGATTTTCGAGGTGAGCGCCTGTCGGTTCAACCATTCCGGAGAGGTGCATCGCCAGTCCGACGTCGCCCCAATACAGCTTAGGGGACTTGAGGAGACGTTTCGTGCGGTTCACCGAATAGGCCGGCAAACGAATCAGGAGGTACGAAGTTTCCAGCAGGTTAAGGTAGCGGTGCACCGTGGGCTGTTTCAGCGATAGATCGCGGGCCATTTCCGTCTGGTTTACGAGCTGCCCGAGACGAAAACAGGCTGCCCGCATCAGCCGGCGAAAATCAGGCAGGGCGGCTATAGAGGAAAGCATCTGAAGGTCCCGCTCCAGGTAGGTCCGGACGTACCCATCGAACCAGACCATCCTATCCTCTGCCCTGGACATGTGGACGGCGGGCGTGGGAAATCCGCCGCGTCGGGCAAATTTCTGCCAGTCTTCCGGACCCGATGTGCCCACGCTGAGGAGATCGGGCCATTGGGCGTCATTCGCCGCGACCAGTTCTTCCCATAGTCCGCAACGGCCAAGGCCCAGTTGCTCCCGCCGGGTCATCGGCCAGAGGGTGAGGTAGCTGGCGCGACCAGCGAGCGATTCTGATACTCCCTGCATCAGGAGCAGATTGGCCGATCCGGTCAGCAGAAACCGGCCGGGCTGCCGGTCGGAATCAATAGCCCGTTTTACGGCGATTAGCAGGTCGGGTTCCCGTTGCACCTCATCAAGAGTCACCTTCGCCGCGCCCCCCACCAGGGATTCGGGATTTTTCCTCGCCAGCTCGAAGACATCCATGTCGTCGAGGGAAAAGTAGGAACGCTTTTCCTTCGTAAGCACCTTTACCAGAGTGCTCTTGCCAGTCTGACGGGCGCCGGTAACCACGACGGCCGGCATCACGCGTAAACGTTGGCTCAACGCGGCTATCATGTGTCGGGGAAATGTATTTTCATTCATGTCGTGAATTATATCCATTCATGAGCGTATTTGCAAGTGTTTACGACGGCGCCTCCGCCCGCGCCAGCAGCTCGGCGAAGTCGTAGTTGACACTTGTTACACCGAAATCAGGCTCGCGATGGAATGGCTGGCGCACGTAGTGTACACGGTGTGAGTCACCGCCCGTGAACTCCACGATGGCGAGGATGAAGTCTTCTGGCTTGTTGAGCGAGTAGAGTATTTCGTTGCGGGTTACCGTGATCGTCGGCGCGCCGGTGACGCGGCCTTTCACCTCGATGAAGCGTAGCTTGCCGGTGCCTAATACGCGACTCTCGACGTCGTAGCCGAGTTTCTCGAACTCGCGGTCGGTCGGCTCGAAGTCGAGGTCGCGTTCGATCCCCATTACAATGGCGCGGGCGCGAGCAGCGGCTTCCTGCGTGTCAGCGGGCGTTGTCGGCTCCGCCGTTGTGTGCCCGCTCATGGCTGCAAGCAGGCCAATAGGCACCACCAGCAGCCCGCCGAGGACCACGGGTGGTAAGGGAGAAATCTGTGCTTCGATTTTCAGTTCCTCCAGCCGTTTTTGCAGCCGAGCCTGCAAATTATCGGCGCGCTTGCGGGCCTCGCCGGAGTTAAGCCGGGCACCCATCTTGCCGGCCTGCTCCTGGAGTTTAAGCTGTTCGGCGCGATGATCCCAGTATGTGATCTCTTTGGTGAGACGGTCCTTCACGGCTGCCTCAGTCTTTGCGATAAGTGAGAGCTTACCGTCCCGAACTTCTTTCAAGTGCTCAGGCACAACGTTTGCTACCGCGTGGCCCTGCGCCTTCCGTTCCAGATCGCGATTGATCCAAGCACATTCGGGACGATCGAGGATTTCTTCCACGCCCAGCTCGCCCTCGGCCAGCGGCCGGTAGTCGAGATAGGGCGCGTAGTGCACGTGGCGTGTGGTGCCGTCGGCGGCGAGCTCTACATAAAGCATTCGCTTGGAGATGACACGGCGTTCGCCCGAGCGTGTGAGGCTCGCGTCCTGAACCGAGTGCTCGAGATAAAACAGCACACGCGGCTGGGTGCCGAGATCGCGTTCGTCTACCAGAACGGTGCCGCGCTTAAGCAGGTCTCGGTGACGCTCTAAGGTAAGGTCGATGACCGAGTCAAGCAGCGGATGGCCCGGACAGATGAAGGCAGCCAATGGCTGACCCTGCGGCGCGACCAGTAATTTCTCGAAGGCGATGCGCTCATAGCGGGGCAGTACTGGTTCGCCGATGCCGATCAGACGGTCGCGGTTGCGCACCGGAGCGGGAACGTGGGTTACCTCGTAGCGTCGCGGCTCGCGCTGCTTGGCTGATCCGCCGAGGAGCTTGAAGGCTTCAAGGAAAAAAGACTCGATATAATGTGGCTGTAGACGGCGTGCTTCGGCACGCTCCATGTCTTCGCGGATGCGGTGAACATGGCTTGCGTCCATGGCGTCGTGGGCGAGTGCTCGTTCTTCCAGCAGGTTCTGAAGCTGGTTGCGGTCAAGTGTGTTTTCCAGCACCGTCGTAAGGCGGGCACGTACCTCTGGCTGGTCACCATAGCGAATGGCTTCAATGAGTAGATCACGCAGTGATTTACCCTCGAACTGGAGCTTGCCGAGTACGTCGAATACCTGGCCGCCGAGGGACTGGCGGGCCTGCTCCAGCTTCTCAAGGAGCTTGCGATAAACGTCGCCTTCGCGGGTTTCTTCGGCCACCAGGTTCCAGAGGTGGCATACCTCGGTCTGTCCGATGCGGTGGATGCGGCCGAAGCGCTGCTCGAGGCGGTTGGGGTTCCACGGCAGATCATAGTTCACCATCAGATGTGCTCGCTGGAGGTTGATGCCTTCACCCGCAGCGTCAGTGGCAAGCAGCACCTGCACCTCGGGATCATGCTTGAACAACTCCTGCGCTTTCATACGCTCCTCGCGGCCCATGCCGCCGTGGATTATGACCACAGACTCCTTGCGGCCGAGCAGAGTGGTGATGCGGTTCTCAAGGTAGTTCAGCGTGTCGCGGTGCTCGGTGAAGAGAACGAGTTTCTGGCGCGGCGAGGGTATGGGCCGTGGAATCTCGCCAACGCCGTAAGGGATAACCGGTTCGGCCACACGGTTGCCGATGGCGGCGGTGGTGAAGATCTCGCCGAAGAGGCTCGCCAGCTCGCGCCACTTGGTGTCCATACCGCTCCGACGGACCCCGTGCGCGAGCGACTCCAGGTTTTTCAGGGTATCAATTTCCGCCTTCAACTCGGCAATGGATCGCGCCGCGGTTGCAAGATCGAGAATTTCCTCTTCGGCGGCCGCAACCTCATTATCGGGAGCGTCTTCGAGATCTTCGACATCCTCGGTGTCCAACGCCGGAACGGTGGACGCGAGGACCGGCGCAGCCAGACCGCCACGCTGGAGCACTTCCAGCTCGCGCAGTCGGCTTTCCAGTCGCTCACGACGGCGCCGCAATGATTGATAGATTGCCTCGGGAGAGGAAGCCAGCCGCCGCTGCAGTATAGTGAGCGCGAAACCGACCGTGCCGGCGCGTTTGTCGTTTTCGAGTGCGTCAGCGCGGTTGAACTCCTCGCGCACGTAGTCGGTGACCGCCTTGTAGAGATGGGCTTCGGCCTCGGAGAGCTTGTATGGCACAGTGTAGGCGATGCGCTCCGGGAAGAGCGGCGTGCCGTCGAACTTGAGCAAGCCCTCTTTCACCATCCGGCGCATCAGGTCTGAGACATCGGCCACGTGGATCCCGTCGCGGAAGCGTCCCTCAAAACGGTCGCCGTCCAAGAGCGCCATGAAGAGCTGAAAGTCCTCCTCCTTGCCGTTGTGCGGTGTCGCCGTCATCAGCAGGAAGTGCCGGGTGAGTGTCGAGAGAAGCTGGCCGAGCCGGTAGCGCTTGGTGTATTTGGTCTCGCCGCCGAAGACCGTGGCCGACATCTTGTGCGCCTCATCGCAGACCACGAGATCCCAGCGGCAATCGGGTGCCTGGAGCTTCTGCTGCACGTCCTCGTTGCGCGAGAGCTTGTCGAGGCGGGCAATGACCAGATTAGTCTCGAGGAACCAGTTGCCAGTGCGCGCAGCTTCGAGCTTGTCGTTGGTAAGAATCTCGAAAGGCAGGTGGAAGCGGCGATACAGCTCATCCTGCCACTGTTCGGCGAGGCTCCCGGGGCAGACGATGAGACAGCGCTGCAAGTCGCCGCGAGCGATCAGCTCCTTGATGAAGAGCCCCGCCATGATGGTCTTGCCAGCACCCGGGTCGTCCGCAAGCAGGAAGCGCAGTGGCTGGCGCGGCAGCATGGCCTCGTAGACCGCCGTGATCTGGTGCGGGAGCGGCTCGACGATAGATGTGTGTACCGCCAGCACCGGATCGAACAGGTGCGCGAGGCTGATTCGATGGGCCTCGGAAACCAGCCGGAAAAGCGCCCCGTCGCCATCAAAGCTCCATGGCCGTCCGTGCTCCACGAGATCAAGGCGCGGCTCATCGTGGCGGTAGAGCAGCTCGTTGGCCACTTTACCTGCGGGCGTCTTGTAGGTCAGTTCAAGCGCCTCGGAGCCGAACCACTGCACGCTGACGACCGTGACAAGGGTGTCGGGCAGGATGCCACGCACCGCAGAGTTGGGTTGAAGGTCTTCAAGCTTCATAATGAGTCATCGCTTCACTATAGTTTTGTGTACACATCAGAGGGTTTTTGCTTCAACAATCGTCAATCCGAGAATTCCGTTAAATTCAGTTGCAACTACCAAAGCCCAATTGGTGGTATTGGCGCCTTCGCTGTAAGCAAGCCACCACTTTGAATTAAACACCAGCGTTTGTCATATCCGATCAAAATCCATATTGGTGACCTTTGTTATGTGTCGAGTGTGTAATAAAAATATTATGTTTTAAATAGTTACGACAGTAACAAAAGGCCAACAGAGCGTCAATGATAATAAAGGTAAGTATAGGCAAGCAACTGCGGGATAAAAATGATGCAGCGGTTATCTAAGGTCTTGATTATGTCTCAGAAAAATTCGGAAAATAAAAAAGGGCAAAAACGTTTCCCAAACCCTTTAACTATGCTGGTAGGGACAACAAAGCGCGAACTTGTAAAACAGAGCAGGGGTCAGGCTTAACAATGTTGCTTTTGTGCCAGCGCTTTATCCGTTTGGGCTCTTTTTTCAATCCGGCTTGGCGCAGTGCTCAAGCTGTCTTCCTGTCAAAATGGATATGAAGCGGGATATGAAAGTTGGCAAACCACTGGGCCAATATATGTCCCGCTAAAAGGAAAAGAACGGTTATCTGGTTCGTAGAAGAATAAAACGGAGTCAGTCTTTTTGAAGAGCAGTTTAACAGAGCAGGATGTGATTATAACGGCGGCAGGTGTTTTGTTATAAATTCCTTGATTTGCTGGGTGGCATTCTGTGCCTTCAGCGTGTCTTCCAAGGAGTAGTTTACTTCCCATGCTACGGGATACCGTGTTTCAACATAAAACCGCTGCAGGTACGTGCAGCTTTCAAAAAGAGATTCTAAGGAGGGTTCGTGAGCTTGACAAATTTTTAGCAGCGCAACTAAATCATGAATTTTGCGGAACTCCAGCTCACAGGCCAGAATATATGCTTTCAGATATTTCTCTGCTGCCTGCTGAAAATGCCAGCATATCTGCGGAAAGAATGAAAAGCCTTGCTCCAGGCTCAGACTGGCATACCCAAGGTCTTCCTCAGCCTTTTCAACCCATCTTTTTATCAGAGCCTTTTCAGCCATACAGTGTCCTGCCATGGGATAAAATTTCTTTTACAAACGGATCTCCCCATTTAAGGCACTGTTCAAGCTCGGCAGGGGTATATACCAGAATATCAGCTGCCATATTATGTTCAAACATAGCAGAAACATCACAAATTCTATCTCCCCCAGGCCGGGGATCGTCTTTAATTATGAAAAAATCCAGGTCGCTGTCTTTGTTGAATGAGCCTTCAGCCGCTGATCCAAAAAGTATAATTTTCTGCGGCTGATACTTCCGGACTATTTGACGAGTGATGTATTCTATTTCTTTCTCTATATCTGTGGCGACCATAAAAAACACATACCATAATCGCCTTTGAATAACAAATTATTAAACAGGGAGTCGCTTAACCTGAGGGGAGATGGCCCGGCCGCTCAGCTCGAGCAATGGCCGCTGCCGGAATATCGGGACGCAGCAATCTACTTGCTTTGCAGTTGATTAATCAGTTCAGGAATGATGCGGTTCAGGTCGCCGATGAGGGCAAAGTTCGCGACGCTGACGATGGGGGCCTTGGGGTCTTTATTGATGGCAACGATGATATCAGAGCTCTGCATGCCGGCAAGGTGCTGCACTGCGCCGGAGATGCCGCAGGCAATGTAGAGGATCGGGCGCACGGTTTTTCCGGTCTGGCCTACCTGATGATCGCGGTTGATCCACCCCATATCAACCACTGCCCGCGAAGCGCCGACCTCGGCGTCCAGCACTGCAGCAAGTTTTTTTATAAGCTTAAAGTTTTCCTGCGCACCAATTCCCCTGCCGCCTGAGACAATGATTTGGGCTTTTTCCAGCTCTACCGTGCTGCGTGCCCTTTTCACGCGCTTGATAATTTCAAGGAGACTGTCTCCTGGTTTTTCTTTTACTGCAACGGCAATGGTCTGTCCGGTTCGCTCCGGCACGCACAGCGCCTGCATCACGCCGGGCCGCACCGTTGCCATCTGCGGGCGGTGGCCGGGGCAGGCGATGGTGGCCATGATGTTGCCGCCAAAGGCAGGCCGCGTTTGCAGCAGCGACCCGTCTTCAGAGCTTATCTCAAGGCCGGTGCAGTCAGCGGTGAGGCCGGTGCCGAGCCGGTTGGCGATCCGTGGAGCAAGGTCCCTGCCCATGGTGGTGGCGCCGAAGAGCACCGTCTCCGGTTTGTGCTGCACAATAAGCTCAGCGATGATGCGTGCGTAGGGCAGGGTGCGGTAGTTCTTCAAAAGCGGCGCATCGCAGGTTATTACCAGTTCAGCGCCATGGCGGATGAGAAGCGGGGGCAGTGCGGAAATGCCGGCGCCCAGAAGAATTGCCGCAACCCCGGTTGAGCGCTTCTGCGCAAGCTCGCGCGCTTTTCCCAGCAGCTCAAGCGTGACCGGATGTATGGCGCTGTCGCGCTGCTCGGCAATGACCCAGATGCCCCGGTAGGTGTCGAGATGTTTCATGCCCGGACTTTTTTTTGCTGAGAGCACAATAGCTTCAAAGCGGCACGCGTCCACGCATGCCCCGCAGCCGGTGCAGGCATCGGTCAGGACCGGTGTTTTACCTTTAAGCAGTATTGCGCCGAATGGGCAGATCTTAACGCACTGCTTGCACGCTACACATTTTTCGGGGATCAGTTTAATCATAGCCTACACAATGAAACCACAGAGGGCACAGAGTTAAAATTAAAGACCTCCCCCGACCCCTCCTTGGTAAGGAGGGGAGCATAACCTTCCCTCACCCTGACTTATCAATGAGGGGAAGATTTCTTACTGCCGTCTGCTGCAATTTATAACTGTTTTAAGTCTCTCCCCCTTTACAAGGGGGAGCAGGAGGGGGTGATTATTCGTGCTTGAGAAATTCTGCTATATGCACAAGAACCCCTTCAACATTTTCAGTAATATCTTTGTTAGTAAAACGTAAAAAATGAATTCCTTTAGATTCAGGCTGTTGATTTGAAATAGATAGTGTAAGGTATTCTTATTTTTCAAAGCCTTAAATAAAATTATGAGGCTCTGAAAAAGGTGGTTTGCTTCTTGAGCGTTAGCACTGCATGACCAATACGCTGG
>Ga0209777_10002638_pt1 | contig 23260 bp, 36 predicted proteins | sample FrelakmetHBP12HB_FD_187147 | JGI IMG/M metagenome (GOLD analysis project Ga0209777, IMG submission 187147) | Freshwater lake sediment microbial communities from the University of Notre Dame, USA, for methane emissions studies -HBP12 HB (SPAdes)... | ecosystem: Environmental > Aquatic >...
AATGCTCCTAGATCAAAGTCATATGTGATCTTTTTACAGTTTCACCCCCCGCCCGCCATAACATTCTTAGATATACATACCAAATACAGTGTAGAGACATGCAGAAGACCCGGTTAAGTTTCGATGAGGAGGAAGCGTTTCGCAAGAAACTGATTGCACTTCTTCTGAGCGGAGCAGATAAACCGATTGCCTCAAAGGTGAACTTCCAGAAAGAACTGTTTCTCCAAATCGTTGATTTTAATCATGTTTTCCCCCTCTTTTGTTTTCCAGTTCTGCAATCCTCGTCTGCATTCCTACAAGTTCAGGCCTCTCCATAATTGATTCATATGATTTGATTGATGAAATGAGGGTCCGAATGCATGACAGGGCCGCATCGTTGCTCTGCCCTTTGAACTTGGCAAGGCTCACCTGTTTGTAAAGTGACCGGATAATCTGAGAATAGATAAAACGTATATCGTCTACGGTCAGCGGTTCCGGAATTTTCCCTGGTTTTGGGAGATTTCTATCTTGGTTCTCTAATAAATCCACATCAGTCATCGTTTTAACCCCCGTTCACCTTCAATGGTCACCCCATTCGCCCGGAGCAATTTCAACGATTGACCGCTTCACCTTTGTACCGGCAGTTCCGCTGCCACCGGCACTCGTTCCAAAACCGGGAAGGTTGAGTTCCTTTGCAAGTTCGTTGGTCACACTGCGTTCCGCTTCAGCAGGCTGGACATCGAACTCATCTACAAGCCGGCGTAGTTTTACTTCGATCTTCTTTGTACCTACACTCTGTCCTTTCTGGCTGAATCTTACGGAGATTCTTACTGCTGTCTGGGAAAAATCCATACGTCAAACATCTCCGGCTATCCATCGTTTCTTATCACGTCTTAATGTTTCGGAGCGTGTGGCGTGAAAGTGAAAATTCTATGAATTTACGGCGAAATGGTGAGGTTTGCGATATACCGGTGCCGAACAATAGGATATGGAATTAACCGCAGACGGTATAATCAATGATCTTCTGAAGGCAAAGCACGACGTAGCGGAAGCATTATTCAAGTTGGGGATCCTAGGTGGCGAAGTAGCAAAGTCCGATGTGTAGTGTGCCACACTTAATGTCCGGTTCACTCAAATGCCAAAGATCTTTTTTAAACACCAAATTTCCCCGATCCCCCTCCACTAATCGGAAAAATTCGGTACCATTTTCGATACAGACCACCGGACAAAAAATCCGGCAGCAATCCTCATCGTGATTAGTACTAATCATGATGAGGGTTTTACCGATATTCGGCCTGTCAGGGGCGTTATTTCCAATCAGCAGTCTTCCAGCGTGGATCGCTCCAATTACCCTTTATGATCCTCTTACCTATGGTGTTGAAGGAATAAGGTACGGATTAACAGGAATATCTCAAATCAATCCGATTTTATGCCTGGCAGCACTGGGGTTTTTCGCGATAGTAATGACGATATCGGGGGCATTCTTATTCAGGATGATGAATTATTAAAAAACTGGAATCGAAGAAATACAAAGAAATGGAGTTGAAGGATTATGGAGATAGTACCTGGAATTCACCAAGTCGATGGTGTAAATGGTAATTGTTTTATTATTGTTCGGGACGACCTAACCCTTATCGATACGGGAATGCCCCGAAACAGCGCAAAAATAGTAAAATATATTCAGGATATTCTTAAACGTAAACCTTCAGAAATCAAAACTATCGTCCTGACACACTTTCATATTGATCACGTGGGCGACGCCAGCGATCTCAAAAAACTTAGCGGTGCGAAGGTGGCCATTCATGAAGCGGATGCGGACTACGTTGCCGGTAGGAAAAACCAGCCTGTACCGAGAGGTGTTATGGGAATGATCTTTAAAATCCTCATCCCCTTGTTTTTCGGATCAAGGCCTGTTGAACCGGATATAAAGCTCAACGATGGTGACATCATCGCTGGTCTCACCGCCATTCATACACCAGGACATACACCGGGAAGTATCTGTCTTTTTGATCCGGCATCAAAAATTTTGTTTGTTGGGGATCTATTGAGGTTTAACGGCAGTAAAATCGAAATGGGACCATCCTCATTAGACACGAGTGAGGTACAACAATCAATCAATAAAATCGCCGCAATTGATTTTGATATCATGCTGTCGGGACATGGAATACCTCTTAGACCCGATGCATCGGAAAAGGTCCGAGAGTTCGCAAAGTCATTACCCTGAGTTCGAAAAGATGCAATCTGGAAATTTCATTAAATTTTATTTTTTCATTTTTAACAGTTAGTTATGTGTTATTTAAAAAATGATACGGATTTGGCTCTGTAGAATTCCTCATTATTATTCAAAAAATAGCATTTCTACAGAGCCGTTTTTTTGTAAACATAGGAGGATTTAATATCTGGTGATAAGATGTAATTCTGGTGAAATATGTCAAAAGTGGAGATTAGACCGGTCGATGCCCAGGGGCGGATCATTCTGCCGAAGATCTGGCGAAACCGGCTCAAAACCAATTCCGTCGTAGTTATTAACGAGAATGACCGGCTGGAGATCCGGCCTGCCGATGCCGATCTCTCGCGGTTTGTGGATGCCGTTGAAGTCGGAGCAGAACATTTTGACGATTACCACAAGCTGCGCAAGGGACTGAGAAAAGATGCGGTTCATTGATGCTAATGTCTTCATCTATGCAGTCCTGAAACCAAAGACGGCCCTGCCCGAAGCGATCCTTCGGAAGAAGACTGCAGCAAAAGAGATCTTCCTGCGGGTGAATGCCGGTGAGCCCGTCATCACAACAACCGTACACCTGAGCGAAGTGGCAAACGTGCTGGAAGATGCTGCGGGAATAGCGTTTGCAGGGGACCTCATTTCGGCGATCCTCCTGAAACCCACCATCACGGTTGAACCGGTGTCAGCAGACGATTACCGGGAAAGTACCCATCTCGCCCGGAAAAGCACTATCAGCATCAACGATGCTCTTGCCATAATTATCATGGAACGGCAGGGGATCGACGAGATCTATACCTTCGACCGGCATTTTAAACAGGCGACGGTCAGGATCGTGCAGGAATAGTACTCCTGCCAGGAATGACCGCGTGCCCGCGCCGCCCCTTACGTAGGGCTCTGCAAAATCGCGATGGAATTCTGGCTCTTCTTCGATTTCGGCATATTATATCGCATAATCAGAGAGCAGGACCCTTTTTGTTTCCATTCACGGGTCCATCACGGGATGGGATTTTTTTAATCCTTCGTAGTTCTCTCCCACTCCATCACTCATCACCCCAATAACCTCCCGGATCTCCGAAATCGAGTAATCCGCCCCATCCCTTTCACCCTCATGGAAATTCCGGTCCCCATACACCGCATGCACCGTTTCGGACATCCAGCCGGCACTTCTCTAATCGCCGGGAAAATAGGTTAATCCAGTTCCAGCAGGTCCCGTATTAGGGCGACGATTGCCAACCGCTGCTGTTCACTGATCGCTCCTATCCGGCGCTGCAACCGTTCCTCCGGTCCAAAGCAACGATCTGGAACACGAGTGCGATACTCTCATCATCAAGGCCGTTGTGCGGGTCCGGAGAGATTATAGACGTGTGCGAGAACCGGGCGCTGGCCATGCTGCTCGTCAGGGGGACAACGAGGGAAAGACCGTTGGCACTTCCTACAATGATTGCAGGCCGGACTCCCCGCTGTTCGTGCCCTTTTGCGTCCGAGAGATCAACGAGCCAGATATCGCCGTTCTTCATCCATCACTTCTCCAGAGATTTCAGGGAAACCCGCTGCCAGACGCCGGTCTCCATTTTCAGTTCTTCAAGATCCTTAGGGGTGGGTCGGAACAGGAACTCTTTTGCTTTTGAGATGCCGAGAGCGATCTGGGCCTCTGAATAGAAGGGTTTCAGCCGTTTTACCTGCCGTAATGCTTCGAGCGGATTGCAGTTCTGCCGCAGGGCATAATACCCGTAGGTCGCCCCGACTTCGAGATGCACGGGCTTTTGCCCGAAGATCCTGCCAAGATCCCCGGCGGTTTCCTTCTCTGCAGCGCTGAGCCGGGCCTTGGTCTCCAGACTCTCGAACTCACTCGTGAACCCGAACAGATCATCTGTCAGATCCGGGGAATACGGTCCCCGTACATAGATGCTGCAGGGGTATCCGAGATTGATGCCCCTGAGATCGAGCAGGCAGACGAGTTTCTGGGCGATGAGCCGGTCATCAAACCGTGAGATGTTGAATTCAAAGCCCAGTTCCTTAAAGAAGGCAATGACTTTTTTCCGTTTTTCCATATTCATGCTCCGCAATGGAGGAACCTGCACAGCCAGGTCCTCGTCCGCTTCCATTCATCATGTCCATCGGTTGTGATGGTATAGAGTTCGAGTTCTTTTCCTTCCGAGGTGATCTTCCCTGAAGTGAGATAGCCCATGTCTTTTAAGACATTGAGGTTTGCGAACAGCACACCGTCATTGATATCGAGCGCCGCCTTGAGTTCGCGGTAGGTTGCCCCATCAGATCCGAGAGCGGCAAGGCTTGCGAGCAGTTTCAGCCGGACAAGCGAGAAGACTTTCGCGTTGAGTGCTTCGGATTCATTTAAGATGGAGAGGATATCATTCTGCACCATATTTCTCTCCTGGTACCCTTCCGTCCCTTTTCACAACGATTGATTGCCCGGTTTATTTACTTTGTTATTTACTTAAAATTTAAAGTAAATCAAGGGAGGGGTTGGGGCAGAGAATCCTCCAATTACAGCAGCGTAGCGATATTTGTGGTGAGGTTATCCCTTTTGGGAACGGGGGCTGCATAGTATTCACGTGATCAGCCTCTTTGGATTTGAGGGCGTTTCGATTGCAAAATCTGATGATGCCGCCCGTTTGAATATCCCCATACGGGACGGATCCCAGACGCTCCATCCGGGGGCACAATCTGATATGACAATCTTTTTTTGAGAAGGCACGATACCCCAGAAAACCGCCGCTGTCAACCCGAATCCAAACCCGACCATATACACCGTATCGGGAATAACTGCACCGATTTCATCATAGTATGCATCGAAGACCAGATGCCCAGTACGCCACACGGCAAACAGCTGCCGCAGGGTGAGTTTCGGGGTGGGAAACGCATACGGGCTGCCGGCCTGAGCCGAGTCAATGATCGTATCCATTACCGGGTCTTCATCGCCGCTTTCAAAGAGATCCCAGTGATCGAGAATAAACGACAGGTCTTGGATATTCTCCTCCCAACAGGTAATGTGAGTAGTGCAGATCACTGGATATCGGGAGGGCTTGCCGGTATTCATACCATTCAATATGGCGTGAGATCTCTTAAATCTTATTACTGGAGATAATCTTTAATCCATATTTTTATTACTATGGATAATATGTGGGCCTAGCCCAAGAACCCACCTCTACCTAAATAGCTAAAATCTGGGCTCTGTAGAAACCCTACGTTCACTGAAGAAAAATAGTAACAGAAAGATCTAAGGTACGGCGTCTCCGAACCTCGTGGTGAGAGACACTTAAAATTGTGGGTATAATCGTTTTAATTTTGATCCTTGCATTCGTCAGGAGTATGTCATGCCTAGAACTCTGGTTCTATACCATACCGAGAGTCCGCTTGCGATGGCAAAAAGAATGACGATAACGATGGTAAGTGCGGGCTGACTGTCAGGATGCACCACCATATTGAGGTATATAACCAATCCCTCTAAAAGGGTAATACCGACTACCATCATTGGTAAGTTAAACTTCATTCGCGTCATGCTATCTTCAAATTACAATATATACTCTAATAAAAGGTAGGGATACACCGTACTTTAGCTTTTTTGGTCAGTTGTTTATTTCGGAGAACATAGGATTTCTTCAGAGCCGATATTGCTATCATGGCGTTCGGGAAGAATGAGCAGGTCAAAAAAGTGTTCTGGGCCCTGTTTTGAGGGTCGATTTTTCCGGACTTGACACCCGCCACTCCCGATGCAGCGGTGCGGTGCGGGTGCGAAACCGTTGCAGGAATACTGTGCGGTGAATGTGTCGCGGAGTGGGGGGATTCCCCCATCATTCGTTAATGCAGTGCACTGCATACAGGGGAACCGATTTAATGTTATTATCAAATCCGAAATTTTTTGTGGATATGCGTATGGCATACTCCGGATGGAACTGATCAATATATTGTGCAAGGCTTTTTGATCGCACATTTTCTGAAGATTTTACTTCGATAGGAACGATCCCGCCGGTTTTATTTTGTATGATAAAGTCCACTTCTGCATTTCCTGACGATTCCCAGTAATAGGGCGTGTATCCATTTGCAAGAAGGGCAAAACAGACGTAATTTTCTGTGAGAGCACCTTTGATACTATCCAGTTGTGAACTTTTTTGCAGAATTAAGTGTGCGGGTATGCCGAAATGAGCGCAAAGGAGACCTGTATCAGTCATATAGATCTTAAAAAAGGATGATTCCCCATACACAGAAAGGGGAAGTCTGCCTTCTTTAGCTCTGGTGCAGATGATAACGACACCTGATTCTTTGAGCCAGTTGAGGGCGTATTCATACAAATTTGCACGGGCACCGGATTTTATTAACCGGTATTGAAATTTATGGTTGGGTTTTGCCAGTTGGGCAGGGATGCTGCGAAACACCGCCATAATCCGTGTCGTTTCTTGTGGGGCTGCGTATTTTGCCATATCGGCGATATAGGCATCACTGATATTTTTCTGAACCGAATGGAGAAGATTAAAATCCTGCCGGTCCTTGTATTGCAGAACCGCACCCGGCATACCCCCCACCACAAGGTACATCCGGTAGAGATCAAGAGCGGTATCGTGAAGTGCTATCCGGGTATCAGAACGGTATGAATCCCTGATTAATTCAGAAAGTTCTCGTTTCCCCACTGCCCATAAGAACTCTTCAAAATCGAGCGGGTACATAGTGATCATCTCCACATTTCCGACAGGAAATGAATAGTGTTCCCGGTGAAGAGCAACCCCGAGCAGGCTGCCGGCAGCGATGATGTGATAATCGGTACGATCTTCGCAGAAATACTTCAGGGAGGTCAGGGCCTGTTCACATACCTGTATCTCATCGAAAAAAAGCAATGTATCGTTCGTTAGTATAGTCTGACCGGATAATGCTGCGAGTTCTTTTATGATCCGGGAAGGATTCAGATCACGTTTAAAGATTTTCGCAGCCTCTGCATTTGCTTCAAAATTGATGTAAACAACATTTTTGTAATGTTTCTTTCCAAATTCCAGGATCGAATAGGTCTTTCCCACCTGGCGGGCTCCATACAGGAGAAGAGGCTTATGATGGGGAGTATTTTTCCATTGTTTCAATCTGTCAGAAATTTTTCGGTCCATAAACAGGTTATAGTCTACACTTTTTGGATTATAATTGTGTTGGTTCAGTACACTTTTTAGACCATTTGAAAAGATCGATGAAGATTTTTTTCCCTGCCATTGATGGGGGCTATTCCCCGGACCGCCCACCCCGGAGGCCCGCCCACCACACCGAGTGCGGGAGCCATCGGGTCCGGCTGACATGAATATCGGCCGGGACTGTTCGTCTCCGCTGCACTACAGCTCGCTGGCACTCGTCTCTATTCCGCTCCGCTCACAGACTCTCCCTTGCTTTGCTTGGTTGCCCTGTTGAGATGATCCCCCCTCATTTATCCTTCGTCGGAGAGACCTGGAATCGGGAGGGTATGTACCCTGAGGAAAATACGCCCAATGGGGGCTCCGTTTACCCTACCCCTATCCTGAAAAGCCCGTAAAACCGTCCGTTTCTGTTCGTGTGGAAACGGAGATGGTATTGCGCCCTGATTGCCAAAATAAGGCAGATTTGCACCTCTCCAAAAGCCCGCCAAAGGCCCTTAAATCGAGGTGATTCTGGCCCTGTGTTTACCCCATCCGGGCCCCTGAAACCCTGCCAGAATGCAAATATGTGGGTCGTTTTTTCCGGGGATATCTGAAAAATCAGGGCTTTAACCGATAGAAAGGTGGTTGTTCACATCCGCTATGGATTACTTTTTAGAGTATTCTTTTTTGAGCCGTAAAAATTCTTTTACTAAATAATTTATCTTCGAATTCTTGTGGGGAGCCCTCATTTTTATCATAACCTGGTCGGCAATCTCTTTGTGCTGATCGAGATAGGTGTCATAGAGCATGGTTACGATTGGGCTATAGTATCCCTCATCGGCGGGCTTAATCGCATCGAGATAGTCCTTCCGGTGAGATAATCCAAGATATATCGTTGGATACCCTCCCCTCTCAAGAATGAAATTCATGAGGGCCCTGCCGATCCTTCCATTTCCATCGGTGAACGGGTGAATCAATTCAAAGCGCGTGTGAAGCAGGGTTGCAAGTTCGAACGGGTGGGTTTTTTTTGCATTGGCCCGGTACCAGGAAATCAGCTCCTTCATCAGATCAGGTACCAGTATTGCGGGCGGGGGTTCGTAATCGACTTTTTCAATCCCAACCTGGATTTGCCGGTAATCCCCCGGTGTCTGCATCAGGTTCTCCATGAGGATCGCATGCATCTTTTTGATCAATTTTTCCGAAACATCTCCCTCATAGGTCTTTAAGAAATCCCGGAGCCTCACGAAATTAAGGATCTCATAGACTTCGGAAACCTTCTTCCCCGCTGGAGTGATGTCATGCTCAAGAAGCTCCCGGGCTTCCTGGGGTGAGATGGTGTTACCCTCGATTGCTGTCGTGCCCTGGACATAGCGAACGAACACTGACTCGACATATCGGTAACTTTCATCCGGGTAGAGGTCTTTGAACTCGGCGTGATAATACCGAAGTGTTTCAAGGGCCGCAATTCGCTCTTTATCGATGAATTCGGCATGGTAGTGACCCACGTGATAATCTAAAAATTTTGTTAACCTGAGAAATGTGAACTCACTCTGTTTATCGGCAAACTCATTTACGGTGATTTTATCGATTCTACCTCCATAAAGCAGTACAGATATTAATTTCGAGTTAACTTTGAGACCTTCTCTGAAATAGAGATAGTTATGGCCTTTAATGTTCTTTATTCCCAGTTTTATCATAGTAGTAGTTTAGTAATAGTATTAGCAGAACACAATAAAAAATCGATTGTTGGGTTAACTTTTACCGATGCCTTATGGGGAAATATGCTATTGGGAGAGATGCACACAGAAAAAGCATTGACCTCCCTGGGTCCGGTTGGCCTGAAGGGTTCTGATAAGTTAGCGGTTGGCGATCGATTTTTTACCTCGTTACAAAAAACCTACCAACCGTCAACTTATCAGAACCGGCTGGGGAAGGGAAACGCCCAGAGCCGTCAGTTCCATCCAAATACCTTTGTAGGGTAAAAGCAATTATGGTACAGGAGCATCTTATGGTAAGCGAAGCAGTATCCCTCAATACGGTTCTGGAATATGTTGATAAGCTCGACATCGAAGACCAGCAATACATCCAAGAGATTATTCAGCGCAGGCTTATCGATGCAAAACGTTCGGCCCTTGTACACCGGGCAAAAGAGGCGAAAGGGAGCGTGCGGAAAAATCAGAGCCGAATCGGAACAGCAAAAGTTCTTCTGGCTGATTTGAATGGTTGAACTCATCTGGGATGATAAGTTCAAGAAGATCTACAAGAAGTGGTCCCACCAGCACCCGGAGCTGAAAGCACAATTCGCTAAAAGGATTGTTCAGTTTGAAGAAAATCCTTTTCATTCTTCCCTGAAAACCCATACCCTGAGCGGGGTCCTGAAAGGGCTCTGGTCATTCAGGATTACCTACGAGCATCGTCTCGTCTTCGATTTTATTGATGAAAGCCGGACTCAGGTGATCCTAATCGATATTGGTTCGCATGAAGAAGTGTATTAGATCTCTTCTCTCTGTCGAATGAATATATTCATGGTCCATGAATGGAAGGTTTGCGGGTGCTGTTGCTTTAACGGGACTCAATGAGATTGATATCGTCGGAACACTTCAGTGTCGAGTATTTAAACGTCCCGCAGATGCACCAGAACGCTCATGGGTTAGATCTTCCCGTACTTCTTGTGAGCCTGTTCGATCGTCATGATTTTGTCAATCCATACCAAGTCGGAATCGACGTAATAGAACAGGGTATATTTCAACGATATGTGCATACGCCAACGGGGTTTGCGGGTATGGAGTTTCTTGATATTCCCCGTCGCATTCGGATGTTCAGAGAGTCGTTCGATATGTTCGCCGATCACCCGGCGATCTTTCTCGGGGAGTTCCCGGATGAACTCTTTTACACGTTCTTCGATGTTGATCCGCACATTACCTCCGTTCAGAGACCGAGTTCTTTCTTAGCCTCATCCCACGGGATGAAATTACCGTTCGCATCAATCTCGTCGAGGTCCCGTTCCAGCATCCGCTTCTGATGCTCGGTGATGAGATCAGCTACGGTATCGCCAAGGGACTTTCCCGGGGGTTTTATATTCGAGAGTGCTGCCCACGTACTCGGGGTGAGAGCCACCCGCTTGTTAGCTATTTCCACCATTTCGCCTTTTGCTTCAGCCATCTCTTCGCATCTCCATTCAATAGGAATACTTTGTCATCCTCAAATTTATAACTTGCACAACAGTACAATCTTATACAGTTGTACAATAAGAAACTCCGGCTAAAATAAAGGTTGTCGTTGAATTCGATTCACCTCTCTTCCTGAAAATGATAATGTCGGAACACTTCAATAGTAAGTATTTACACGTCCCGCAGATGGGTTCTGTTAACTTGGTGAGGGATGGGTTTTCGTGTTAGCTGTCGTGGGATATGAAAATGCTACAAATACATACGATAAATGATACCCCCTTCCAACGGTATTAGGATTTAAAGCCACTTAAAAAAAATTCCAGTCCAAATAACAAAAACAACAAAACAAATGATTATTGCCCATTCCTGCCATGAAACAAGAGGGTTGTCATCCATACAAATATATTAAAACGCATTTTTCAAAAAAGTATTGGTTTGGATTTATCTTACTTGGGCTGCGTTTTGGATCAATGTCATCCACTTATTTTCTCCTTCACCAAGTTAACAGAACCCTCAGATGCACCAGACCGGTCTATCTCTATCCCTTAACCGCAGATTATATAATATCAAAGAATAGACAGTTTACTCATACCCAAAAATTCTAAAATTTGTAAACTTTAATGAGGTGAGGACATGCAAGAGGTGTTGTATCTATGGCCGCAATTGGAGAACGAATCAGGGCAGCCCGGATAACTGCCGGGTTCTCGCAGCAGGTGCTTGCGGATAAAGTGGGGCTTTCCAAAATGGCGATATCAAAGTATGAAGCCGGTGCAGTGATCCCAAAATCCGGGATGCTAATCACGCTGGGAAAGGTGCTCGGCGTGAAGGTGGAGTACTTCCTCCGCCCTGCAACCGTCCAGCTCTCGCCCCCGTTATACCGGTGCAAAAAGGCGCTTGCAAAGAAAGAAGAGGACATGATCCTTGGCAAGACCCAGGAATGGCTGGAGCGATATCTCACAATTGAGCAGATATCCGGTGTGAAGAAGGATCTGGACGTGCCAAAAAAGGAGAACTGCCGGGTCAGGACATTCAATGATATCGAGAAGCTTGCAGAGCGTATTCGGAAAGAGTGGAACCTCGGGCTCGATCCCATCGAGAATGTCATGGATGTGCTGGAGCAGCACGGAATCAAGGTTGGGGAGGTGGACGCGCCGGAAAATTTTGACGCCCTGACCTTGCGGTATGATATCGAACACCCGATAATTATCGTCAACAAGAAACTGCCGGGTGATCGCCAGCGGTTCAGCCTTGCCCATGAACTGGGGCATCTCCTGATGAAGATAGAATCGGATCTTGACGAGGAGAACGCTGCGCACCGGTTCGCGGGTGCCTTCCTTGTCCCAAAGGAGATGACGTTTCTCGAATTGGGCGCGCTACGAAAGATGCTGGACTTCCGGGAACTCTATGTTCTCAAACATAAGTTCGGCATGAGCATGGGTGCATGGATTCACCGGGCTTCGGAGCTCGGGATCATTACCCAACAAGCATCAGACCGGCATTGGATGCAGATGAGAGCCCGGGGTTGGCATAAGACAGAGCCGGAAAAACAGGTTCCATCAGAATCTCCGACCCACATGAAACTTCTTCTGTTCCGTGCGGTAAGCGAGCATAAGATCTCCCAGTCGAGGTTTACCGAGCTGCTCGGTGAAGAGAACGTGAGGGCCGCAGAGCCATGTGCCTGAGGATGTGAATATGACGGAGCGGAAGTGGTGTATCATCGATGCCTCAATCCTGCTGGACTTCATCGCAGGGGATATCTTCGATACCCTTTTCCTCTATCCCTTTGAATTTGTCACATCCGATATCGTTGCCGATGAAGTATCCCGTTCGTATTCTCCCGCTCAATTAACCGCTCTTGGGCTAACGATCCTAGAACTTGAGGAAGAACAGTTACTTGAGATCTCATCTCTCCAGAACGAGCACATTGAGCTCTCGCCAAATGATCTTTCAGTCTACCTGTTCTCTGTTAAATACAATACACTTTTGATATCCGGTGACGGCCCCCTGCGGGATTTGGCCGATACGCACCGGATCGAGTATCACGGCACACTATGGCTGCTGGAGGAACTGGTGCAAGGAGAGCTACTCTCACCCCAAGATGCAGCTAGGGCACTGAAACAGATGCTCGACAACAAACGCTGGCTACCCCGGGTCGACTCCGAAAAACTGATCAAAAAATGGGAATCTGGAAAATAACCGGTTCTGTCAAAGGTACATCGATTTAAATCCGGTCAGCGCAGCATTTTTCAAAGAAAGCATCTTCCAGGCCCAGAACGACATCTCTTCATCGACCAGGAAATTATCACACGGATGCATGAATTTATCAAAAAGGGTGGGGATGCGATGGACTCCCTCCATGTGGCATGGGCAGAATATGCGGGTGCAACATTCCTTACTACCGATGATGGGCTGATAACATTTTTTAAGTCCCGCCACATCACACAGATAGATATAGAAAATCCGGTCACATGGTTAAAGGAGGGAAGCGCATGAGTGTCAAAACATTGCATCAGATCCAGCAGGAGGGACTTGACGTGCTGGTTGATAAACTTGGCCCGGTAGATGCGATCCGGGTCCTCCAGATCTATGAAGCGGGAAGCGGGGACTGGACCAAAGACAGGAGAAAATACCTTGAACAGGATCCGGAAAAAATTATTAAAAATATCATGGGAAAAAGAAAGAAACAACCGGTTCTCTAATTCCCGCACCCCCCACCCCGGCACAAACCAATACCACATAACATCAAAACCATTACGTATGAAGCAATGGATCAAAGACACCGTGGGCCTCGGTACAGGTCTCTGGCTGATCGGGTACCTCGCATCGCTCCTACTCTTCTTCTCGCCGTTTGCGGGCATCATGGGCGGGGTGCTCCTTCTCGTCTGCACCCCGGTCACTATCGCGGTTGCATGGTGGTGGTTCCGGGCACTGGACCATGCCCTCACGTATTACGCGGGGGTCGGGATTGCATGGACCGTGATCGCGGTTGTACTCGATTACCTGTTCATCGTCCTGCTCTTCCAGGCCACCTATTACGGCCCCGATGTGTTCGTGTACTATTCCATGACATTCTTGGTCCCGGTGGGTGTCGGCCTGTACCTGCGACGGGCCCGCAAGGAGCCGGTGGCACAGCAGGGATGACAGAAAACCTGAGTACCTCATGATACACATTTCCAATAATGTTTCTATGAACTTGGTGTTGGATAAAAATATTGTCTGAATAATCTTGAAAAATTATGGTTAGAAAGAGTAATTATGTCATTTATATCGATTTTTTTAATCTGACATTTCTTATCTCATGACAAGTTAACAGAACCCGCAGATGCAACAAAAAGAGAGTTCAAAACTATGCTGACCTACCTCCAAATCATCGTCGGAATATGGATCATATTCATGGCCATCGTCTTCATCCCTGCGCTCTGGGAATCTATCCCGGTAGAGCGAAGGTCGTCCCGGTATATTCAGCGGGCGTTCATCATTGCGATAATCGCGATGATCCTCGTCATCGTACTTGCCAGGTTTGAATCCGGGGCCCTTATTCTCCGTGTGGTTCCCGATTCATTTCTCACCGAGATCACCGGGATCATCCTCACCATCGCCGGACTCGGATTTTCCACTTGGGCACGATATCATCTCGGCAAGTACTGGAGTAGCATGGTTATGGTCAAGGTCGGTCACCGGCTTATCAGAACGGGGCCGTACCGAATCGTGCGGAACCCGATATATACCGGCATGCTCATCGCATTCGTCGGAGCTTCCATCGCTATCGGCGAGCTATTTGCATTCGTAGCCCTCGTTATCGGATTCGCTTCCATCTGGGTCAAGATAAAGACAGAGGAGGAGATCCTGACGGAGAAGTTCGGCGAGGAGTATCTGCAGTACAAACGGGATGTGAAGGCCCTCATCCCGTTCGTGATGTGACCATCACAATATGGGTTCTCGCTAACCTGCTTCCGATCAACTGCCGGCACCGTCTTGCACCAGTGTCCGGGATTTTAATGAGAAGAGGGTTGGTATTAAAAACATCAGCAATCTGAAAAATTCGGTACCATTTTCGATTCCACTGCATCAAATGCGTCAATGCTTTTTTCAAATCAGAAACTGATACAATAAGGTGACCACAAGCGAAAAAAGTTGGAGAAGTGGTCTAATTATCCAGAACCCCCGTAGTGTAGCGGTCAATCATGCAGGACTTTGGATCCGGCGACACCAGTTCGAATCTGGTCGGGGGTATCTTGTTGGTACGCAGTTCTTTTATACCATCATGAACGAGAAGAGTGCATGCAGGAACGGGTAAAAATCCGGCTACAGGTTTACGTCGCGATACTTATCGCGGTTGGGATCTGCGGGACGATCGGTATGATGGTCACGGAGGACCTGCACCCGTTTGACGCGTTCTATTTTGTGGTTGTTACGATCGCAACGGTGGGGTTTGGCGACATCTCGCCCCACACCCTGCCGGGCAAGGTCATCACCCTTGGAATCATCCTGGTTGGCGTTGGCTGTTTTGTCGCTGTTGCGGCTAATGCCGTGGAGTACTTCGTAACCGAGCGCGAGCGGACAGAACGCCTGCGCAAGATGAACATGCTGGTAGGCGTCTTCTTCTCTGAGATTGGGACCGACCTGATCAGGAAGTTCGCTGCTGTTGACCCCGGTATCAGTGCATTCCGGAATGTTCTGGTGGTTTCGACCACATGGTCTGATGAGGAATTTGCACAGGCCGGCTCTGCACTTGCAGGGCACCATGTCCGACTTGACAGCCGGAGTCTCGACCTGCCCGCGCTCAACGTGTTCCTGTCGGCTAACAAGTCTCTGATGGTAGCGATGCTCGAAAACCCGCACCTGATCGAGCATGACACCTTTACGGAGCTGATGCTGGCGCTCTTCCATGTAACCGAGGAACTCCGCGTCCGGGAGCGGCTCACGGACCTTCCCAACGCCGATTACGACCACCTATCAGGCGACATCAACCGGGTGTACGGGCTGCTCACCCGGGAATGGCTGGTCTACATGCAGCACTTAAAGACCCACTACCCCTACCTCTTCTCGCTCGCGATGCGCACCAACCCGTTCGATGTGAATGCATCGCCAATCGTGACGTGAAAACAATCCCCGGTTCTTCAAACCCGGATCGGGGATGGAACAAAACCCACCGGATTTCTTAGAAAAGAAGCATCTCCATCCCGGCTGCAAGTAGCGCCATCACAACCCCGAACGCGGCGAGCGGGATCGTGTAGTTCTTCACAACCGTAGCAACATCGTCCCCCGTTGCCCGCTGGACGAGCCAGAAGTACGGGTCGGTGACGTACGACACGATACAGGCGCCGCCACTGATGAGCAGGATGAGCGGGATCGGGTGGATGGATGCGGCAATACCGGTCCCCGCAATAATCTCGCCGGTGATCACCGCAGTTACGACACGGGAACCCTGGGCAGTCTGGACCAGTACTGCGAGAAGGAAGGGGATGGCAAGCAGCGGGAGGTAGGGGATAAACAGGGAGTACGCCTCCGTCCCCAGTGCACTTGCACCGATCACGGCACCGAGCGCTCCCGCCCCGCAGAGGTCAAAGATGATCACGCCTGCGTGTTTTGCGCCAGCGGAAAAAGCGCTCGTCCGGACCGGCGCCGGTGCGAGTGCGAGCGCGGCGATCACGCCAGCGAACATGACGACCTGGATCAGGACAGAGGGCAAGAGCCGGAAGAGTGCGATGCAGACCACCATCACAATCCCCATCACGATGAACGGGCCCCATGCCCGGAACCGGGACTGGTCCTGCAGTGCAGGCTGCACTAAGGGTGCAGGCTGTTCACCCGACCCGGATTTTTTGAACCGGTGCCGCATTAATAGGACAGCGATGGCAAGCAAAAAAAGCGAAACCGGGATCATGTACAGGTCGAAGACAACCGGGGAGATTGCAGTATCGGGGAGCGCGGCAAAGAGCGCGATGATAACCGGTGTCGGATAGATCAGCGCAAACGAGATCAGGCTCCCGAGCGCTGCGGTGTAGAGCAGCCCTTTCCGGTGTTCATCCGAATTTCCCAACCCAGTGATTATGGGCTGGAGGATCACAAACGCCGTGATACAGCACATCAGCGGGATCGCAAGGATATATCCGGCAAACCCGGAGAGGGCAAACGGTTTTTCTGTAATGGATCTCAGGTCAGAAACGACCTGTTCGATCAGGTGCTGCTCCTGCATCAGCTTTGCTATGACTGCACCGGCGAGAATCACCAATCCTAACAGGGCAAATATCCTGCCCATCCCAGCAATCGCCTGCGTAACGAGGTCATTGAGTGGCATCCCGGATGCAATCCCGAAGAAGAGCGCCCCTGCAAAAAGGATGAGGAACGGCGGAGTACGGTATTTGATTGCAATGACCGAGATGAGGGCGATGGTTAAAAGAAAGATCAGGATGGAGTACATTGCACGTGTTGATCGTGGCACTCCAAAAGATAAAGAAGGTTCTCAAAGCCCATCGGTGTGAACAGGTCATGACCACAGCAGGCTGATCCGGGTCCTGTCCTCTCCGCCTTCCGCACCTGCTTTTTTGAAAGCCGGAGGGAATCCTTCTCCCGTTCTCCGTCACTTCCTGATAGATCCTTCCGGAACGATGCGGTTGCGATGTTGAACGCAGCATTCACGTCGGCATGCACAACAAACCCGCAGTGCGGGCACTCAAACCGTTTCCGGTACCGCCTCCCAAACCCGCCGCACCGGCTGCACCGTTTTGAAGTGTATGCCGGATTTACATAGATGACGGGGATGCCGGCTTTCTTTGCCCTGCGCTCAACCTGCCGCTGGAGGTGGAAGAACGAGGCGTTGTCAAACGAGAATTCAAAATAGTTCGATGATTCTTTCGTCGGGTCGTGCCGGGGGTTGAAGAGTCTTTCGAATTTGATGCCGGAACCAACCGATTCCGCAAACGACACGATCTGCCTGCTGATGGTGTGGATCACACCCTTGATGATGCTCCGCTCACGGCTTTTGAGCTTCTTTAATTTCCAGAACTTTCCCGATTTAAAGAGTTTTGTACAGTTATTCAGGCAATGGCTGTGAACATATGATGCATTCTTTCCCAGTTTCATGACCTTCCCGCTCAACGGGTCAGCGGCAACCGCCACATGCCCGGTGGTGTTTAAGTCAACACCGATCCAGCGAGTACCAGATATCATGGCTGAATGAAATTCGATCACCTTTCCTTTCACGATCGTTCATCCGCTGTTCAATAATGCCCTATATTCTGGTGGTTCTGTTATTACGCCCTCCTGCTTCTGACAATGAGTAATCAAACGCTTTCCAATAAATACTTTGTTAATAAAAATGAGCGTAATTTGAGGAGATTTCAGGAGAGCGCAATGGACACGATGTCACTTTACACCACATTTAAAGGTGAGACTATCGAATTGAACCAACTATTGAATGGGGATTTTGAGGTATGACTCCCTCCCTGTTCAAACGTCCCGGTATGAGTGTTTCCGGTGGTCTACTTCGAGAACATGGATAATGAGTACCTCGTCATGAATTGAAAGCAGGGCACGTACATCCCGCCTAACCTTGAGGGAATATACCGGATGCCGGGGGTTGGACGCTCTCATTTTTTTGATGTGAAGATAGGGCGCGTCCCGGATTTCGTGAATTGCACTGATCACGTTGTGCGCGATATATTCATAGCGATTCGAGTTTATGTTAAATACCATTCTTTAGATGCTACCGGCATCCTCCAGCCAGTTCCGAAAGCTTGATCGGTAACTTTGAATCCCGGTGCAGCTTGTTTTCGTTTGAATTCTGCAATTTTTACTAAATGGAGTGTTTTATAGGTTGTTTCTGCAGGGAATCCTTTCGCAATAATTTCATCCGGTGACTCGTGCAATTCGACATGATGGTAGAGAATTTGATCAAGGAGATCATATGGGGGGAGTAAATCCTGATCCGTTTGACCTGGACGAAGTTCTGCCGAAGGACTTTTGGTCAAAATTGATTCTGGAATAATTGAACCATTACCCCGTGCATTGAGCCATCGTGCAATGCGGTATATCATAATCTTTGGTACATCCGATATAACCCCAATTGCACCACACATATCACCATATAAGGTGCAGTAACCAACAGATACTTCGGATTTATTTCCTGTAGTCAACAAGAGGGATCCAAACTTATTTGACATCGCCATTAGAAATACCGCCCGTATTCTTGCCTGAAGATTTTCTTCGGTAATATCTTTGGGATACTTGGAAAACTCCTGACGGAGCATTGTATCATATGCGTCCATGATCTGCGTTATCGGTAGGGTTGTTGATCGGATTCCCAAGTTTTCAACAAGTTTGAGGGAATCATCGACACTCCCTTTGCTTGAATAGGGAGACGGCATGAGAACGCCTAATACATTCTCCTTTCCAACTGCTTCTGATGCAATTGCAGCAACGAGCGCTGAATCTATCCCCCCGGATAAACCGAGAAGAACGGACTTAAATCCAGTCTTATACACGTAATCCCGAGTGCCTAATACTAGAGCTCGCCAAATTTCTGATTCCGGAGTGAAATCATCTTTTTCGATCCTGTTTGAAGACGGATCTGTCAAATCTACCGTGATTACATCTTCATTAAAAGCAGAGGCACGCGCAATCATCTTTCCTTGAGAATTAAATGCACAACTTCTTCCATCGAAAATCAGATCATCATTGCCGCCAATCTGGTTTACATAAACAAGAGAAGTACTGTATTTTCTTGCGATACTCGCCAACATTTTCTCTCTTAATTGTTGTTTTCCGACTGTAAACGGAGACGCGGAAATATTAATTATCAATTCAGCACCCGATTTTACGAGGTTTTCGATCGGATCAACTTGATATCGCCGTCTATTCCAGAAATCCCGATCATTCCAGATATCTTCACATATAGAAATACCGATGACTTTGTCCTTGAGATGAAGAATTTTAGGACCGAGAGAAGGTTCAAAATACCGATCCTCGTCAAAAACGTCGTATGTTGGAAGGAGAGTCTTTCGAAAACATTGCTGAATTTTTCCCTTATGGATCAGTGCAGCAACATTATAGAGCGGTCGGCCGACGTCGGTTGTGTTTGGTTCGGCAAGCCCGATAATTATTGGAGGCGAGTCATTGAGTTCAGAGGCAATTGTTTTAAGTGTTTCCCAACTTTTTGCAACAAATTGTTTAACCAATAATAAATCACGTGGTGGATATCCAATGAGCACGAGCTCGGATGTAACGATAACGTCGGGGCACTGTTTTTCAGATTCTTTCACTGACGCAATTATTTTTTTTGCATTTCCCTGGAGGTCGCCAACAATTGGGTTTAACTGAAGAAGTGAGATTTTCATTAATAACTCCGTTGGAAAATCTGTCTACATGGATCTCTATCACTAATACAAGGTTAGGGATTTCTACAGAGCCAAAATTTTTATATGAATGCCTTATTTCCGTGTTCCCCGGTTCTTATACGGATAGCATCAGTCATAGGGCAGACAAAGATCTTCCCGTCGCCCTGCTGTCCACTCCTGTTGATTTGAGTAAGAGTATCTACAATAAGGGGGACTTCATCGTCATTTACCATTATCATGAGCATTTTTTTCGGGAGGAATCCCAGTTCGATTTCCTTTTGTACGGGAACATGATATTTTGGATCATCGGCATCAGTGATTATACCACGCTGCTGCATGATGTAAACACCAACTTCCCGCCGCAGGGTGCCCTCTGGATCCGATGCCCGGATTGTTCCACCCTGCCTTCCCCGCCCAATGACGTTGACAAATGTAATCCCTTTGACACCGATGGATTCAAGAGCACCTTTTGTTGGTTCCACACGCTCATTACGGATAATTGCAATGATCTCTTTCATACCTATCCGGTCTCTTTTATTTTTTCGCCGGTTCTGATCGTATGGGATTCCTCAACATCGGACACAAAGATCTTTCCATCGCCGATATTTCCCGCGGCAGGATAGTCCTTTGTGCCGGTCCTTGCTGCTGTTTCAATCACTATGACAGCCTTAGTCACAGCGTTATCAGGAAGCACGATCATCAGCATTTCTTTCGGTATCTCAGTATACCGGACAGATCCTTGTGTAATTCCCATTTCCTTGCCCCGCCCGGTAACATTCATTCGTGTCATGGCATAGATGCTATTTTTTTCCAGCGCTTCAATCACCCGTTGTGTGGATTCGGGTCTGATAATTGCACGAATTAATTTCATGGACAGCCCTCCTTGCAGAATCTGTTTTTACCGTCGATCACGGATGTAAATTCGTTTGGCTCTGACCTCGATTATTGTCATGAAAATTTTTAGCAGCAGTGCTTTTGCATTCAGAGGAAATACATTCAATATGCAGAACGCTAACACTATTTTAACTATTATTATTAATAAAGATTATGGAAGCACACTTCCCCCACTAAAATATAAAGTTTTTCAATTAGTGCATAGTTTTGTGGTATCCCAAATTAATTTTACACAAATAACAGCTTTTTAGAAACCCTGATCTAAAACAGGTAACCTTAAGACATGAATTGTAATATTTTTGAAGATTTCGCAATAGCACTGCTTAAGCATCATACGCTGTTGCTGGGGAACCTATGGTCACCACGATCAGAATAAGTCCACAGATTATGGCACCTTTACTCACGATTCCCATGAATTGTTGATATGCTGTTCAGCTAATCACTGTTGTGATTCATGGTTTTTTGCACAACCGTTTTTCTGGACAGGCTGTTCCAATCCCCCCCCTTTGCGGGACTATTTGCACCCGTTGGGGCATTGCCATGCGCCCCGATAATAACCGCCGCCGGGTTTTACATTCGTCAGTTTTCGCAGTCCACAAACTTTACACTCCATCAGAGATCGGGATTTGTCGATCATTCTCATAACTTTTTTTGTCGTATTCTCACCTCCTTATCATCCACATCGTGGACTCCGAGAAAATGGGTGAGGATATAAATAAAACACTATGGAGGTTCGGTGCATCTATAGGAGAAAGAAATACAAAACCGATCAAGATAACAAATGGGTTGAAACTTCCGCAACCGAGAACGGGGCTTTCACCGAGATCGCTGTCGAGAACGGACTCTCGACGGGGTAGAATCACCTATCTTTTTCCTGGCATAGGGAGAGAAACCGCTCCACCACCCCATCGTTCCGCACCTCGGGGTGAAACATCACCCCGTAGAGCGGCCTGTCCGGGTGGCGGACGGCCTGTACACCACTGTCCGAGACTGCCATCACCACCCATCCCTGGGGCGGGTCGCAGGTGAAGGAGTGCAGTTCATACGCTTGGAATGCCGGGCTCCCGGGAAGGAGCGGGTCCGGCGTATCTGCCCGGACCGTCGTCATTCCGATCTCGCACCCCGGGCGGATGGTGCCTCCGAAGACCAGGCAGAGGATCTGCATCCCGGCACAGATCCCGAGTACCGGGACAGAAATGTTCCGGAGCCAGGAGAACTCCTGCACCCTGGCGGCAAAGAGGTTGTCTTTCAGGGCTGTCCCACAGAGGATGATTCCTATGGCGCCTTTCAGGTCATCGCTTCTTATCTCCGAAAAATGCGTCTCCCTCCACTCCTGTCCAGCCCGGCTCACGATGCGGGCGACAGGACCCACAAACTCGTCCCGGGAGAGCGAATGAGCCCGATAGGAGAGATCCAAGAGGAAAATCATTTCGCCTCCAAGCTGGCACGCCGGACCCTAAGAATCCCCCGGTAATTGAAGTACTCTTCCGTGGACTCCTCGATCACGATCCTTCTGGCAAAGAAGGGGGCATCCAGCACCAGGGTCTCGTACTCCCCGCCTTCACCGGTGAGGGTGATGCGGTGCTTCCGGGCGTACTGCTTCAGGTCCTTCAGCGCCTCCTGGTCGATCATCCTCCCCAGCCAGGCGGCATTAAAAGGGGCGGAGAAGACACCGGTGACCACGGCCCGGAAGCCGGCCTCGACCAGCAGCTCCATGTAGGCCTCCTGGTCCGTGTACCAGAGCGGGTTGAAACACCACAGGTCCAGGTCCCTGCAAATGCGCTGGATCCGGGTAGCCTGGTATACGGAAAGGAGGGCCCCAGTTACCACGCCCTCGATGCCATGGCGTTCCACGGCTAGACAAATGGCCCGGGAGAGGTCCGAGAGCTCGGCCTCCTCAATTCCTTCGGTCTCCACTGTGACAAGGGGGAGACCGGCAGCCTCCGCCTGCAGGGGGACCAGGTGCACGTTGGGGATATGGAACATGTAGCTCTCTTCGTTCCGGGAGCGAACCGAGATGAGGCATGCTACCTCCTCTTTTTGCATGGCCAGATAACAGGCAAAAAGAGAATCCTTACCGCCCGAACAGAGAACCCCGAGTCTCATTCCATTCACACTGGTCATCTCAGGTTCTTGAATTTCTCCCTTCCATGTTCTGATAAGTTGACGGGACTTCGTGGAGAAAATCAGGTAAAATATGAATTTTCACGACGTAATGATTTGCAGGAATTCTCCCAAGTCCCGAGAAGTAATCAGAACCGGGGATGAAAACAATAATATATAGCAATGTGCTATAAATTCCGTAATCTATCATAAGGAGAGAGGTGCTGTCTTGAGAAAGATGCTAATCCTGATCATATTAATTTCAGTAGGACTCCTCGCCCTGTTTCCGGGAGTTGCCGGTGAAAAAGGGACACCTACACCCGCTCCGGCTGTTTCGACCCCGACACCCGTACCTGCCGTGAGTACGCCAACTCCGGCTCCGGCTGGAAGTACACCGACTCCGGCTCCGGCTGGAAGTACACCGACTCCGGCTCCGGCTGGAAG